>Ga0315284_10009122_pt1 | contig 14163 bp, 11 predicted proteins | sample YL17G09_16_MG_FD_203696 | JGI IMG/M metagenome (GOLD analysis project Ga0315284, IMG submission 203696) | Sediment microbial communities from Yellowstone Lake, YNP, Wyoming, USA - YL17G09_16 | ecosystem: Environmental > Aquatic > Freshwater > Lake > Sediment | place: USA: Wyoming | collected... | reverse complement strand
GAGCAAACCTCTATGGAGCCATCCTTTGTGGAAGCGAAACATCCAGTATCGCAAACATAACCAAGGCAAACCTGATTGGAATAAAATTTACACCTGAAGGGAAACCAGTGGATGGCGCGAGTTTTCTTGATTTAAGTATGTGCTTGGGACTTGAGTCAGCAAAATTTTCCAAACAGGAATTTTTACAAAATTATTTGGCAAAGGCGTTTGAATATGCCCATAAGACAGATACTTACGAAGCGAAGAAGTGGCCCAATTTTGTAGAGGAGGCAATAAAGAACATCAGGGCCTTGCGTACCCTTTATGCCGACAGGGAGCCGCCGGAACAGCTAATCGAAGTAGTTCATACCATAACTACTGAACTGATTAAGTATTTGCAAAAACATCCTGAGGCCATGTATAGCCTCAAACCACGGCAATTTGAGGAACTTATCGCGGAGATTCTCGCAAGCTATAAATGGGACGTTCAACTGACACCTCCCATCAAAGACGGAGGTTATGACATCTTTGCTATTTCCAAAAATATTAAACCCGGGGTAAATTCCTCCTGGATTATCGAATGTAAGAAATATCGCCCTGAAAATAAGGTCGGAGTCGATATTGTCCGGGCATTATATGGGGTCAAGAGTGACCTAAGGATAGCAAATGCCTTGCTTGCAACAACCTCTTATTTCACCAAAGGCGCAAAAGATTTCAAAGCATCACGTTACGATATTGATCTAAAAGATTATCGCGATGTATTAGAATGGATCAATCAGTATTGCCCGAATCCTAATGGGAAACTCTATATTAAAGACAACAGGCTTATCTTACCCAATGAAAAGTAGAAGAGCAGGTTAGGGCAAATTTTTGTGGTGTGGGTCGCAATGACCATCCTTCGCTAAAGGCTTTGATTCTAGGCCCCAGATAAAACCATTCTGGGGTCTTCGCTCCTTCGACCTCGCTCAGGACAAGTGCGCTACGACAGGCGGGAGAGGCGGGTTTTTTGTGAAAGGGTGCACGTCATCTTTGTAGGTAAAATGCTTTTATGGTTCGTGGCACGGGCTTCCAGCCCGTGAAAACACGGCCAAGATGGCCGTGCCACGTTGCGAATGTATTGTTGCCTACTTTCTTGACGTGCACCCTTTGTGAAAAGGCGGGAAATTTAGTGTTTGACATACCTTTTCTTCAGCGATAGAATAAAAGCTGCTTACAGGCAAAGAGAGAAAAGGACCGCATAATGGCTGATAATGTGACTGAATTAACGGATGCTGTTTTCGATGAGGTCGTTCATAACTCTACTGATGTGCCGGTGCTCGTTGATTTCTGGGCGCCGTGGTGCGGTCCTTGCAGGATGATGGCCCCTATCGTTGAGGAAGTTGCAAATGAATACGCCGGCAGGGCCAAAATCTGCAAGCTGAACACCGATGAGGCCCGCGATAGTGCGATTGAATTCGGTATAAATGCCATACCGACCCTGATTCTGTTCAAAAATGGGCAGGTAATAAAAAAATGGGTCGGTTTAACCAGTAAAAAAAATATTGCCGCTGCGATTGATGAACTGCTCGGATAACGCACAACAGACCTTTTTACTCAATCCCCGGGCCTGTATTTGTCGCCTGTTATCACTTTAAATAGAACCGAAAGGAGCTTTTGCAGGTAAATCAGACCTGGCAGGGTTTCAAACAATGACTGGACAAATAAAAGAAAATCAGACCGGCATTGCAGGTATTCTGGCAAAGTATCCCGCAGACAGGGGAAGCCTGATACCAATCCTCCAGGACATACAGGAAGATTTTGGTTATCTGCCGCAGACGGCCCTCGAAGAGCTGGAGAAACTGACCGGCATATCACTCAATGAGATATACGGCGTCGCCACATTTTATGCGCAATTTCGCTTCGGGCCTCCGGGTGAGCATACAATCCGGGTATGCCAGGGAACGGCCTGTCACGTGCGCGGGGGACATCAGATTCTTGTGCAGTTTGAGCAGTGCCTCGGCACCGGTGCAGGCGAAACGACGCCCGATGGCAGGTTCAGCCTTGAACGCGTTGCGTGCCTGGGGTGTTGCGCACTTGCGCCGGTTGTCACGGTGGACGGCAAGGTGCACGCTGTGGTGACAGCGAAAAAAGTGCCGGCCATAATTTCTCAATATGGGGACAAGGCCGCAGGAACAGGCAAGGGAGGGGATGATTGATGCGTCTGAAGAACGTGCAGGACCTTGAGCGGCGGCGGCAGGAAGCCAAAAAGGCAAAATTAGCCGTTAAAAAGACGATTCTGGTCTGCGGCGGGACAGGATGTCTGTCCAACGGCTCGGCTGAGGTTGCTGAGGCATTTCGGCGTGAGCTTAAAGGCCGCGGCATTGATATGAAGGTGGAACTCGCGGTCAAAACAACCGGCTGCCACGGCTTCTGCGAACGCGGCCCTATTGTGTCTTTCGTGCCTTCAGGCATTCTGTACCAGAGGGTTTCAGCAAAGTCGGTGGCGGAGATTGTGGAGAAAACCGTCCTTGGCGGTGAGATTATCAGGGAGCTGGTTTACCGGGACCCCAAGACCGAGAAATATATCGAGCAGTATTCGGAAATCCCGTTCTATTCCCACCAGATGCGAATCACACTCAGAAATATCGGTCAGATTGACCCTGTGTCACTCGATGACTATCTTGCGGCGGACGGCTTTTCAGGTCTGGTCAAGGCATTGAATATGAAGCCGCAGAGTGTTATTGACGAGGTCGCCAAAAGCGGCCTGAGGGGCAAGGGCGGCGCCGGATACCCAACCGCGGCCAAGTGGCGGGCGTGTGTCAATGCAGCCGGCGAGAAACGATACTTTATCGCCAATGGCGACGAGGGCGACCCAGGCGCTTTTATGGATCGCTCACTTATGGAGGGCGACCCGTTTAACGTTCTGGAAGGGATGCTCATCGGAGCTTATGCTATCGGCAGTGACGAGGGATACATTTATGTCCGGCACGAATATCCCCTTGCGGTGAAGCACCTCCAAAACGCTATTGAAAGCTGCCGGGAAGCGGGACTGCTCGGCAAAAATATACTCGGAAGCAGCTTTAGTTTCGACATTACCATAAATCGCGGAAGCGGGGCGTTTGTCTGCGGCGAGGAGACCGCCCTGATTGCCTCAATCGAGGGTCGGCGTGGGATGCCGCGACCTCGTCCGCCGTACCCGGCGGTGAGCGGCCTGTGGGGCAAACCGACGGTCATCCAGAATGTAGAGACGCTCGGCAGCATCCCGCCGATACTGCGCAACGGCGCCGAATGGTTTGCCCGTTACGGCACCGAATCCAGCAAGGGGACAAAAACCTTCGCACTGGTAGGCAAAATCAACAACACGGGGCTGGTCGAGGTGCCTATGGGCATCACCCTGAAAGAAATTGTATATGACATCGGCGGCGGTATCCCCGGCGGCAAGGCACTGAAGGCGGTGCAGACAGGCGGACCATCGGGCGGGTGCATACCGGCGGAAAAGATAGACCTGCCGGTCGATTACGAATCATTAACCGAGGCCGGCAGCATTATGGGCTCCGGCGGGATGATTATACTCGATGAAGACACTTGTATGGTCGATATTGCAAGGTATTTCCTGTCGTTCACGCAGGAAGAGTCCTGCGGCAAGTGCGTCCCCTGCCGCGTGGGGACGGCAGCTATGCTGAAAATTCTGCAACGCATAGCCGCGGGAGAAGGCAAAATGGCCGACATCGAGACGCTTGAAAAAATTGCACAGACCGTTAAAAGCGGCTCGCTGTGCGGACTGGGACAGACCGCTCCCAATCCTGTGCTGACGACACTGCGGTACTTCCGAAAAGAATACGAGGAACACATCGACAAAAAACAATGTGCGGCATTTGTTTGCAGTAAACTGATTAGCTACCACATCGACAGGGACAGATGCTCCGGCTGCGGCGCCTGCGCACGGGTCTGCCCGGTCAAAGCCATCAGCGGAGAGAAGAAAAAACCACATATTATCGACCAGCAGATATGTATCCGGTGTGGCGCCTGCCTGAGTGTCTGTCCGGAGATTTATGCTGCCGTTTATCGCAAAAGCGGCGAACTGACAAGGTATGAGCAGCGTAAAGAAAGAAGGATGAAATAATAAAACAATAGCGGAAATTCAACGTGAAACTGACTATAGACGGAAAAACAGTAACGGCAAATAAAGGGGAGAGCATTCTCGAATGCGCATTGCGCAACGATATTCAGATTCCCCATCTTTGCAATCACCCGTGTCTATCTCCGTTCGGGGCCTGTCGGCTGTGTGTGGTTGAGGTGGAAGGTATGCGCGGATACCCAACCTCCTGCACGACGCCGGCGGCTGAGGGGATGGAAGTGCGTGTCAATACCGAGGCCCTGCGGAATTTGCGGCGAAATATCCTCGGACTGATGATGCTGGAACATCCGAGCGCGTGTTTGGTGTGCAGCAAACGTGAGCTTTGCGAAGAATATCGTCCCCATTCAGACAAGGCCGGTCGAACCACCGGCTGTCATACCTGCAATAACAAGGAATTCTGCGAGGTTCGGCTGCTGGCGGAAGAGTTGGGACCGATTGAGCTGGCGGTTGCACCGATTTACCATAACAGGCCTATTGAGCGGGCGGAGCCGTTCATAGACAGAGACCTTAACCTGTGCATCCTGTGCGGGCGGTGTGTGCGTATCTGCAAACATCAGCACGGTGCGGCGGTGATTGATTTCATCGGTCGAAGCGGCAAAACGCATATTGGCGGGGCATTTGAACGCTCTCTACAGGAATCGGGCTGTAAATTCTGCGGTTCGTGTATCGATGTCTGCCCGACGGGGAGTCTGGCCGAGCGGTATGCGAAATGGTATGGCGGGCCGGACAATGTCGGGCAAACAACCTGTATTTTCTGCGGGGCCGCCTGTGCACTGGAGGTCGGGACAAAAGAGAACAAGGTAATTGTGACCAAAGCTGTAAATGAGGGGATGCCGATTTGTGTGCTGGGCCGGTTTGCCGTCGCGGAATTCCTCAATGGAGGAGACCGGCTGAGCAAGCCATACATTCGCGTCGGAAAAGTCCTGCGGCAGATGGTATGGGAAGAAACACTGAAAACAGCTGCGGGGAAACTGAAAGATTTTGCCGGCAGCAGTTTTGCGTTTGTTTGCGATACAACCAGCAGTCTCGAAGACAGGTTTATTTTCAAGAAATTCACGGCAGAGGTAATGAAGTCGCCTAATTATATCGAAGTCAAACCGGATGAGCGTGGTGTTTCACAAACCTCACTGCCGAACGGCGTAAAAGCGGCAGTGGCCACGGGGGATTTTATTGATTCGGCGGGACTGGCGGAGCTTGAATTATTGATTGTGCAGGATTGTTTTCCGACCGAAATAAGCAAACGAGCGGATGTTGTCCTGCCCGCAGCGGTGTTTACCGAGATTGACGGAACTGTTATTGATGATTTGGGCCAGAGACGACCGCTGCACAAGGTGTGCGAACCGCCTGGGCAGGCAAAAGCTGAATGGAGGATTATCTGCGAACTTGCGAAGGCGATGGGAGCGGAAGGTTTTGATTATGAATCGGCTGCTGCGATAGCGAAAGAACTGGGAATATCAAATGCGGAGCTTTGGGTCGAACGGGACAATGCGCCGGAAGCGGCTGCAGACCCGAAATTACGCCGGACACATTTCCGCGGACATCGCATCGACTCAAAAGTTGCCGGACTGCGGGAGCTGCCTTTGGACGGTGACAAAATCGCTGAGACGACAATTCCAGCGAGCAACGGGACATTCCAGATTCTGGAAAAATGTGAGATTGTGCCGAACATACACGAAATTATCATAAACGCACCGGAAGTTGCGAAAAAGGCGCTGCCGGGACAGTTTGTTATAGTGATGGTTGACGAAAAATCGGAGCGTGTGCCTTACACATTGTGCGACTGGGACGCCGGTGCGGGGACCATTACGCTGGTTGTGCTGGAGGTTGGGCAATCCAGCAGGAAACTCGCCTTATTACAGAAGGGCGACAGGCTGGAACACGTTACGGGGCCGCTGGGTGTGGCGCTGGAGATTAAAAATTACGGAACGGTAGCCTTGACGGCAGGGTGCTACGGAATCGGGGCGATTGTGCCTATTGCCAGGGCAATGAAAGAGGCCTGCAATTATGTGGTGGTCATTACCGAGGCCCGCAGCCACTACCTGAGCTATTACGGCGAAAAACTGCGGGGCTTTGCGGATGAATTTATCGAATCGACAATTGACGGCTCGAACGGCATAAAGGGACACGCTGTCGATGTGCTTGCGGAGAAATTGAAAAAGGGCGAAAAGATAGATTGTGTCGTTGCGATAGGATGTCCCTTTATGATGATGCTCACAGGTCGAGAGACAAAGCCGTACAATGTCAAGACGCTGGCTGCGCTGAACCCGATTATGGTTGACGGGACGGGTATGTGCGGGGCGTGCCGGCTTACGGTAGGCGGAAAGATGAAGTTTGCATGCGTTGACGGGCCGTTCTTTGATGCACATCTTGTGGACTGGGACGAGGTTCGGGACAGGCGAGTTGCATACAGCGCCGCGGAGATACATTCGGTGGCGCGCAGCGAGCCGGTAACGCCGAGCGGCGATGAACATAAGTGTATGAAGATATAGCAAATGGCAAAGGAAAAAATACCAAGACAGGCGATGCCTGAACAGGCGCCGCAGGACAGGGCCAGAAACTTCGATGAAGTGCCGTTCGGCTATAGCGAAGAAACGGCTGTGCTGGAGGCGGGACGGTGCCTGAACTGCAAGAACCCGCGGTGCGTCAGCGGGTGTCCTGTCAATATAAACATACCTGCCTTTATTACGCTTATAAAAGAGGGCAAATTTATCGAGGCCGCGATGAAGGTGAAGGAGCAGAATGCCCTGCCGGCGGTCTGCGGGCGTGTATGTCCCCAGGAGGAGCAGTGCGAGAAACTATGTGTTCTTGGTATAAAGAGCGAGCCGGTGGCGATAGGCAGGCTGGAGCGATTTGTTGCCGACTATCTGCGCAACAGCGGGCAGATGCCAATGCCGGAAAGGGCGGCGAAGACCGGAAAGCGAGTGGCCATTGTGGGGTCAGGGCCGGCAGGACTTACCGTTGCAGGCGACCTTATTAAGCTGGGGTATGAGGTAATGGTTTTCGAGGCCCTTCAGCAGCCGGGCGGCGTGCTGACTTATGGTATTCCGGAATTTCGTATGCCAAAAGCGATAGTGCAGGCGGAGGTGGATTACCTCAGGAAGCTGGGCGTTAAGTTCGTGATGGATTACGTGGTCGGCAAAAACAGCACTATTCGTGAGCTTATGGAGAAGGAGGGCTTTGACGCGGTATTTATCGGCAGCGGTGCGGGCTTGCCGTCTTTTATGAATATTCCCGGCGAAAACCTTGTGGGCGTTTATTCGGCCAATGAATACCTGACGCGCTCCAATCTTATGAAGGCGTATTTGTTTCCGACATACGACACGCCACCGATAAAACGCGAAAGGGTGGCGGTCATCGGCGGCGGCAACGTGGCTATGGACTCGGCAAGGATTGCGCTGCGTCTGGGAGCGGACGTAACGATTGTTTACCGCCGGGCGAGAGAACAAATGCCCGCCCGCGCAGAGGAGATTCATCACGCTGAAGAGGAAGGCGTTAAGTTGAAACTGCTGAATAATCCAACCCGGATTATCGGCGATGACCGCCATCGTGTTGTGGCTATGGAGTGTATCAGGATGGAGCTCGGCGAGCCGGACGAGTCGGGGCGGCGCAAACCTGTCCCGGTAAAGGGTTCGGAATTTATTATGGAGCTTGATACGGTTGTCGTTGCAATCGGCAACAGCCCCAATCCGCTCATACCGCAGACAATGCCGGAGCTGAAGACCACGAAATGGGGAACCATCGTTGTTGACGAGAAGACGATGCAGACATCGGTGCCGGGGGTTTATGCGGGCGGGGATATTGTATCGGGTGCTGCGACCGTTATCCTGGCAATGGGTCAGGCCAAAATCGCCGCAGCGGCTATGAACGAATACCTGTCGAAGAAGTGATGTTGGAACCACAGGTTAACATTTGTGCCCCGGCAGGCGCCTTTTTTTAATCAGATTTGACAATTTGTCGGCTTTTTAGTAGTATCCTCACCTCGGTAATTCCCTGAAAGACGATGAGTATCAGTACGATAGTAGCAGAAAAAAGAAAAAAGGACGGCTGTGGTTTGATGGAAATCAGGCCCTTCAAGGCGTTCAGGTTCGATGAAAAGGTGGTCGGCAATGCGGGCAACTGTATCGCTCCACCTTACGATATTATCGATTCAGCCCAGCAGGAGAGGCTCTATGAAAAGAGCGAATATAATATAGCGCGAATCACCAAAGGCAAAACCACACCAGCCGACAATGAAGACAATAATCAATACACCAGGGCCGCTGAATACTTTAATGCGTGGTTAAAAAACGGCGTTCTGAGACAGGATTCAGCCGATGCAATTTATGGTTACATTCAGGATTTCGAAGTGGCCGGCGTTCAATGGCGTAAGCCATCCCTGACGGGACTGCGACGCTTTAGTTTTATAGCTTTGGCCAAACTCGAGGAGTTCGGCAGGATAGTGCGGCCGCACGAGAGAACACTTGATGAGCCAAAAATCGACCGGCTTAAACTGCTGCGGGCGACCGCTGCCAATTTCGGCCTGGTTTTTATGCTCTACGAGGACAAAAAGAAAATCGCTGATAAAATCATTGAAAAAGCTGCTGCCCAAAAACCGCTTATAGATTTCATCGACGAGCAAAACGTCAGACATCAGCTTTTTGCAATAACAGGCAGCAAAGACATTGAGACAATTGCGAATATGATGCGGGACAAAAGCTGCATCATAGCCGACGGCCATCACCGTTACGAAACAGGCTTGAATTACTATAAAGAGACGGCAAATCCGGCGGCTGCTTATCAAATGATAGCTTTTACCAACCTCTGCCACGAAGGGTTGGTATGCCTCGCTACTCACCGACTCATTGGCGGCATCGAAAACTTCGATTTCAAAAAGTTAATCTCTGGTATGAAACAGAATTTTGAGATTACACAGTATCGCTTCGATTCGCCGGTCAGCAGGACGCAGGCCAAGCAGAAAATGCTGGCACAAATGAAAATCGAGCACAACAGCGATAAAAATGCCTTTGGAATCTACGGCCGGGATAGTGCGTTTTACACGGCGGTATTGAAGAACAAAAAAGCTATGGATTCAATGGCGCCTGATATGAGCAGCAACTGGAGATTGCTTGATGTCTCTGTCCTGCAAAAACTCATTTTTGAGAAGATACTGGGTATAAATGAAAAATCGGTGGCAGCCGAAAAAAATATCGAGTATGTAAAAGATATGCCGGATGCGGTTGATGAATCAATCGCCAAAGTTGACAGAAGGGAAAGGCAGGCGGCTTTTTTTATGAACCCGGTAACAATGAAGCAGCTTAAAAAAGTTACGGAAGCCGGCGAAAGGATGCCCCAGAAGTCGACTTATTTTTTTCCGAAAGCTTTTACGGGTCTGACAATTAACAAATTCTAACTTTTTTTACAGGAGAAGGTGTATGGTAGACTGGAAAAACCCGCCGAGATTGTTTATTCCGGGGCCGGTAAAGGTCAATGACGATGTCCTCCAGCAGCTTGCACGCCCCACATTAGCGCATCGCGCCAAGGAATACAGTCAGTTGCACGGCGAGACGATTGAGATGCTAAAGAAGATTCTCTTCACCAGCCAGAACGTTTTTTTGTTCACGTCATCAGGCTCCGGCGGCTGGGAGGCATCCATCCGCAACTGCGTCGGACCGGATGAAACCGTGCTTTGCACAATGTGCGGGGCATTCAGTGATAAGTGGGCGGATGTGGCAAAAAGCTGCGGCAGAAAGGTCGACGAGTTAAAGGTCGAATGGGGAAAACCCACCCTGCCCGAAGTGATAGACAAAAAGCTTTCTACCGGCAAATACGCAGCAGTGACCCTGGTTTACAGCGAAACAAGCACAGGTTTAATGAATCCGGTCTACGAGATAAGCGAAATGATGAAGAAGAAATACCCGGACATCCTGGTTTTTGTGGACTGCGTCAGCGCTATGGTAGGGCTGCCGCTGCATTTCGACCAACTCGGATGGGATGTTGCTTTCGCCTCTGTCCAGAAATGCTTTGCAATTCCGCCCGGACTGGCGGTGGTAGCGGCGAGCAACAGGGCACTTGCAAAAAGCAAGACTGTGCCGGGCAGGGGTTATTACTTCGATTTTCAGGCCTTTGCGAAATCATCTGAAAAGAGCCAGACGCCCACTACACCAGCTATTCCGCACATTATGGCACTGAATTACCAGTGCAGGAAGCTGGTTGCTGAGGGTATAGAAAACGTCTGGAAACGCCACAAACAGATGGGCGATTTTACCAGAAGCTGGGCAAAGAAAAAATTCGAGGTCTTCTGCGAAGAAAAATATGCCTCCAATACCCTGACCACAATCAAAAACACTCGCGGCATCAATGTCGCCGAGGTGATTGGTGCGGTCCAGAAAAAGCACAACACCGCCTTCGGCAACGGCTACGGCGACCTAAAGGAAAAGACCTTCCGCATAGCACATATGGGCGATATTACGCTTGATGAGGTAAAGGAGCTTTGCGGCTGGATAGATGAGGAAGTTAAATAGCAACCCATCGGGAACTAAAACTAATTGCACACAACAAAAGGTTGAAATCTGCCGGCTAAAACGGTATAATTCGCACAATTTGGCAGGCAAATAAATCAGTCTCTATCGGCCAAAGAATACCGTGGCGTCCCAAATTTCAGATTAGGGTATCCACGGATTTGGTATGTAACCACTTACAGGAGATATAGTTATGGGTTGCAATGTAGCAGTTGTCGGAGTAACCGGAGCGGTAGGACAGGAATTTCTGAAAATCCTTGAAGAGCGCCAGTTTCCTTTTGCTTCTCTTAGAATGATGGCAAGCAGCCGTTCAGCGGGCAAGACAATCGAATTCAAAGGCAAAAAATATATAGTCGAAGAACTAACAAAAAACAGCTTTAGCGACGTTGATATAGCCTTGTTCAGTGCCGGTGCGAGCCGAAGCAGGGAATTTGCTCCTGATGCAGTCAGGGCCGGCACCGTGGTGGTTGATAACTCCTCGGCGTTCAGGATGGACCCCGAAGTGCCGCTTGTAATACCTGAGATAAATCCGCAGCAGATTCAGAAGCACAAGGGCATTATTGCAAACCCGAACTGCTCGACAATAATTGGCATTGTGCCGGTCTGGCCTCTGCATAAGGCAAATCCGGTAAAGCGAATGGTCGTAAGTACCTATCAGGCCGCCAGCGGAGCAGGACAACAGGCGATGCTTGAGCTTGAGCATCAGTCGCGTGAGATACTCGCAGGGCAGGAGCCTACCTGCAAGGTATTCCCGTACCGGATAGCATTTAACATCTTCAGCCACAATTCGAAGCTTGAGCCGAACGGGTACAACGAGGAAGAGATAAAGATGGTCAAGGAGACCCGGAAGATATTCGATTGCCCGGAGATTGCGATTACCTGCACCTGCATCCGCATACCCGTGTTCAGGGCGCACTGTGAAAGCATCAACCTCGAATTCAAAAACCCGATTACGCCGGAGCAGGTTACAGACCTGTTAAGTACTGCCCCCGGCGTCTCGCTGATTGACGACCGCAAGAACAACCGTTTCCCGATGCCGATAGATGCCACCGGCAAAGACGATATTTACGTCGGCAGAATCCGACAGGATGAATCGATACCAGACAACCGCGGAATAAACATCTGGGTTGCCGGCGACCAGTTGCGAAAAGGCGCCGCCCTGAACGCTATCCAGATTGCGGAGAGGTTGCTCTAACGAGCCGAAAAATGGCCGTTCGCAATATAAAGCTTACTATCAGTTATGACGGCGTAAACTATAACGGCTGGCAGAACCAGCCGGGCAGGAAAACCATTGAAGGCGAACTTCAGCGGGCAATCAGCGAGCTGACCGGCACCCTCACCAAAGTAAACGGCGCAAGCAGGACCGATGCCGGCGTAAGCGCACTGGGGCAGGTCGCAAATTTCACCATCGATTCGCCGATACCGACAGAAAATTTCGTCAAGGCAATCAATCACCGCCTGCCGAGGGACATCATCATTACCGAAGCCGTTGAAGTCGGTCAGGATTTTGACGCTTCAGGCTCAGCAAAAAACAAGCACTATCGTTACACAATCTTCACCGGCAAAAACCGAAACGTCCTGCGGACCCGCAACTGCTGGCACAAACAAGGCCGACTGGATATTGCTGCGATGAACGCCGCTGCACAAATGCTCATCGGCACGTTCGATTTTAAGTCATTTGCCGCTGCCGCCGACAAACGCGAATCGTCAGTCCGCACGATAACACTATGCAGCGTAATACAGGAAGAAAAATGGATTTATATAGATATAGAGGCCGACAGATTTTTATATAATATGGTTCGCAACATTGTCGGCACATTAGTTGAAATCGGCAGAGGCAGGTGGAAGCCGGAGAAGATAAAAGAGATTCTCGAAGCGAAAGACCGCACCGCCGCCGGTCCAACCGCCCCGCCCGAAGGCCTTTGCCTGATGTGGATAAAATACTGAAGGGATAGAGTACATCCTGCCTTAAAAAAGCCTACAGTTTGCAGGAATAATAATTGACATTCTTGCCCCTTGCAGTAAATTATACTGCTATCGCAGTATTTTTTACTGTAAGGAGGTTCAGATGCTTGCTGAATTATTAGGTTCCAAGTTAAGAGCTAAGATTCTCGGCTGGCTTTTCTCACATCCTGACGAGCGTTACTTCGGGCGGCAATTGGCGGAATTGCTCAAAGAAGACTCTACTAATACCAGCCGTGAACTGGCACGGCTTGCCAAAATGGGTATCCTGAATTGTCAAGCCGAAGGCCGACAAAAATATTACCAGCCCGACAAAGCTTGTCCCGTTTTTGCCGAACTGCGAGGTTTTGTATTAAAAACATTCGGTCTCGCTGATATATTGCGGTATGCCCTAAAACCATTGGCAAAAAAAATAAAGGCAGCTTTTGTTTATGGCAGCTTTGCAGATGACTCCGCAAGGACAAACAGTGATGTTGACCTGATGGTCGTCGGTTCGTGCACTTTTGATGAGGTTGTGGATGCCGTAGGCAAAACGCAGGACAAACTTGGCCGTGAAGTCAACCCGTCTGTTTACCCGGCAGATGAATTCAAAAAGAAAGTAGCGGCAGGTCACCATTTTCTTAAAACGGTTATGGAAAAGCCCAAGATTTTTCTGATTGGAGACGAGCATGAGCTTGAAAGATTGGCTTAAGAATGGTTGGCTTGTGGAGCATAGAACCAGTCCGCAGGAAATCAGAAACCTTCTGGGTGTGGCAGACCGCGACCTGGATGATTGCCGTGCAGCGGGGTTAAGTGCGGATTGGAAAATGAACATTGCATATAACGCTGCTTTACAAGCAACGACTGCGGCACTGGCTGCCTGCGGGTTCAGGGCATCAAGAGATTCCCATCATTACAGGATTATTCAGTCATTGGCATTTACGCTGGAGATGGAGGCAAAGCTTATTGCCAAATTTGATAAGTTCAGGAAGAAACGCAATATCGGCGGCTATGAACAGGCAGGGCTTATAAGTGAGCAGGAGGCCGAAGAAATGATTTCTTTGGCAGAACAGTTGCGGGAAGCAACTGAATTGTGGCTTCAGTCGAACCACCCTGAGCTTTTATAAGTGATTACCGCTTTTTTTCGCTGTTTTCTGTATTTTATTTTTCTATGAAAGTCGTTCATATAATAACGCGGCTGATACTCGGTGGGGCGCAGGAAAATACGCTGATAACCTGTAAGCTGCTCGCCGAGCGCGGCCATAATGTAACGCTCATCACAGGCCCGGCTATTGGGCCGGAAGGGGAATTATTCAACCAGACCAAAAATCAAAAATATAAAGTAGCAACCATCGACAAACTCATTCGTGCTATTTGCCCTATATATGATTCTATAAGTTATTGCCAAATAAAAAAACATCTCCTGCAATTACAGCCAGATATTGTTCATACGCACTCTGCGAAAGCCGGAATACTCGGTCGTTTCGCCGCCCACGCCCTCAAACGAGCCACGAGCCACGAGTCACGAGTCACTAAAATCGTCCACACAATTCACGGCCTTGCGTTTCATCCTTATCAAAACAGTTTACTGAACCAATTTTATATTGTTGTCGAAAAGGCCGCTGCAAA
>Ga0315284_10009120_pt1 | contig 14165 bp, 12 predicted proteins | sample YL17G09_16_MG_FD_203696 | JGI IMG/M metagenome (GOLD analysis project Ga0315284, IMG submission 203696) | Sediment microbial communities from Yellowstone Lake, YNP, Wyoming, USA - YL17G09_16 | ecosystem: Environmental > Aquatic > Freshwater > Lake > Sediment | place: USA: Wyoming | collected... | reverse complement strand
TTGAACACCCTGACTCATCCCCAGTTTCGCAGGGACAGTCAGGCCCGGAGGGCCGTCTTTCTTAGCCCAAGGCGGAAGCCTTGGGTTGGCAAGGCATTTCGTTAGTAAGTCCCATTAGGGACGTCTTCACGTTCAAGGCGTCCCTGGCGGGACTTCGATCCCGGTCGCCATGCCATCCCCGCGCTGGCCTTCGGCTTCGCACGGCCATCCACCCCGTGCTTCCGCACGGGGCTAAGCAAGACGCCCCGATGGGGCTAAAAAAGGAAATCATCCTGCCGCGTCGCAACGATTCCCAATACACCACCTTGCCCGCGGAAACTGGGGATGAGTCAGTTGAACACCCCCTTGCAATGCAAGGGGCTTACGGTAACGCTATACCTTGTCCCGGAAACCGAAATGCACCCCCGCCGTACTAACTATATTCAGCGGCTTCCGCGGCAAATGGAACACCTGCCATGATCTACCTGTGGGCGACGTTGCTGACGCTGGTCAACGCCTTCTGGCTGTCGCTGAACCTGTTTCGCCTGCCGGGCAACTGGCTGATGCTGGCCACGACGTTCCTGGCGGCATGGTGGCAGTGGCAGCGAGGCATGTTCAGCGTCTGGACGCTGCTGGCCGCGCTGCTGCTGGCGACCCTTGGCGAGGTGCTGGAATTGCTGACGGGCCTTGCCGGGGCGCGGGCGGCAGGGTCGGGCAAGCGCGGGGCCTGGGGGGCGCTGATCGGGGGCGTCATCGGCGCGGCCGCGGGCACGTTCCTGATCCCCATCCCCGTTCTTGGATCGCTGGTCGGGGCATGCGGCGGCGCGTGCGTCGGGGCTTGGGCGATGGAACTTTCCGGCGGCCGCGACGGGCGGGCGTCCTGGCGGGCGGGAATGGGCGCGGGCGCGGGCACGCTGGCGGGGACGATCCTCAAGCTTGCCGTAGGCGCGGTCATCTGGCTGGTCCTCGCCGTCGCCGCCTTCGTGCCCTGATCCGACTCGGCCTGGCCCGGCCTTGTGAATCAATAATCCGCACAAACGACTATTTCAATTCTGGGCGAGCCTCTCCCGCCTCCTCAGCACCTGTCCTGAGCGGCGTCGCAGGACCGCCAAGCCACCCAAGGCCAACAGCGACAGCGTGGCAGGCTCAGGAACCGGCGTTAGCAGGAAGGCTACGGTTTGGCCCCACGAGTTGACGCCGGAGCCGACAATCTGACCATTGTCGTCGATGGCGTTGGCCCGTAATAACGTCCACCCGGAAGCCGGATCAATGAGGCTGTTAAGGTTGATTATATTCCCGCCGCTGTAGAGAAAGGCGCTGGGGCCGCTTCCTCCGTACGCCCAGCCGACAATCTGCCCTGTGCTATTGATATCCTCGGCGTAGCTCTGTAGCCCAATGATATTCTCCAGATTCGACATCATTCCACCGCTGTATAGAAAGGCGTGCATGCCGCCGGTCGCATCGGTATTATACCCAACGACCTGCCCGGAGTTGTTGATGGCGGATGCCCAACCACCATGCGACCCGCCTAGGGCGCTAAGGTCGGTCATTACGCTGCCGCTGAAGAGGAAGGCGTGGTAATTATCATCGCCGACTGAGTAAGACCACCCGACGATCTGTCCGCTGTCGTTGATGTCCGTGGCACTACTGCGCACCCCAAAGCCTGGCAGGTTACCAAGGTCAGACATCACCCCTCCATTGTATAGAAAGGCGTGGGCGTCGTCGCTGGGCGTGTTAGCCTGCCCGACGATCTGCCCGGAGTTGTTTATGGCGTAGGCGATACTCTGCGACCCGCCAAATGTCCCCAAGTCGGTCATTACGCCGCTGCTGTAGAGGAAGGCGTGGGCATTGCTGACGCTAGCATACCCGACAATCTGTCCGCTGTCGTTGATGTCGTAGGCGAGACTGTTACCCAAGGCGCCTAGGGCGGCGCTAAGGTCGGTCATTACTCCACTGCTGTAGAGGAAGGCGTGGGCATTGCTGACGCTAGCATACCCAACGATCTGCCCGGAGTTGTTGATGCCGTAGGCGAAGCTTTCCGACCCACCTGGTAGGATGCCAAGGTCGGTGATGGTGTACTTTACTTCTCCGAGCGCCGCCGAAGCCTGGACCGCCAAGACCACCGCCACAATTATCGTCCGCGTTTGCATGATCATCCCTTCCTTCTTCCCTTGGTTGTCTCCCGGCATGGCCGGAGAAGATTTGCAGCCGTAAAGCTCCGCCTCGCGCGGCGCCACTTGGGTAGGGCGGGCACGGCCCGCCGTCCTGGTCTACCCGTCGATGCGGCGGGCCGTGCCCGCCCTACGAGCTACGAGCTACGAGCTCCACCTCGCGCGGCGTCGCCCGCGCTGAGGAAAACGCATGGTGATAAAATTACGAATCAAAAACCTTCTGGAACCTGGCCGTGCGGCCTATGAGGCAGGCGCGAGTGAGCGGGAACGCCCATGCCCCCGACGTGGAACAAACCCGCCTGCTCCTGGGCGGGTGTCGAAGCGACATCCATGATACCGCGCTTTGGGATTTCGACAAGAACATTAAGTCTCTGACTCATCCCCAGTTTCGCAGGGACAGTCAGGCCCGAAGGGCCGTCTTTCTTAGCCCAAGGCGGAAGCCTTGGGTTGGCGAGGCGGTACGTTACCAAGCCCCGTCAGGGGCGTCTTCACGTTCAAGGCGTCCCTAATGGGTCTTCGATCCCGGTCGCCATGCTATCCCCCGCGCTGGCCTTCGGCTTCGCACGGGGCCAGGCAAGACGCCCCGATGGGGCTGAAAAACCGATCAACGTGCCATCCACCCCGTGCTTCCGCACGGGGCTAAGAAAAACGCCGCTACGCGGCTTAAAAAGTAACCGAAAACAAACGTCAGCAGCACCAATGGGCCATGGTGGGCAGGTTCGCGCGGAGGGTCTTTGGTCCGGCCAGTCGCCAGCCGCGTCGGCGGAGGCGAGCCTTGACGGCCTGGTGGAGGTGCTTGAAGCAAATCTCGACGGTCGCGGGGGACGGGGTTGAAAACGGCTGCATTTCCTTGATCCGCGCGACGGCCCGGCGGACGCCCCGGTGGATTTCCTCCACCGCCGCCGCCGGATGCTTGCTGAAGGCCGCGTGGCAGGCCACGCCCTGCTTGGTGGCCGCCGTCTCCACCCAGGGCATGAAGCGTTTCGCCTCGGCGCAGCCGGCCTCGTCGCTGGCGACGAAGATCAGCGGCACGCCGCAGGCCCCCGCCACGGCAGCATCCAGGGCCATCTCCCCCATCTCCACGCCGTTGACCCGCACGCATCGAAACGCCGACGGGCTGTACGTGTGGGCCAGCACCCCCTGGGGCGTGCCTTCCATCGCGTGGTAGCCGATCATCGCCACGCCGGTGAATCCGCCGTCCAGGCCCGGCCAACGCCTCCCGAACCCGCTGCCCAGGGCGACGCGACAACGCGAATCCAGCAAGGCGAAATCGAGATTCGCCCCGCTGCCGTGATTGTCCCAGACGATGACTTCGTCGGCGCCGTTGTCGAACAGCGCCCGGGCGGCGGCGTCGGCCTCGCGCGTCGCCTGGAGGCGGGCAAAGCCCATGTCGCAGGAGTCGCTCAACGCCCGTCCCGGCTGGCCCACCACGCAGGCCGCCCCGTCGCAATCCACGGCGATGATGAATTTCATGGCTTTTCCACGAATGCGTATGAAATGGTCTTCACATACATCCAACCAGGCGTGCATTCGCGACGGCGGAAACTTTCCCGCGACGCCACGAAAACCGCCCTTCGACAGGCTCAGGGCACTGAGCGAAGTCGAAGTGCCGCCACCGACAGCGGGCGATGGGAGTCGAACCCACAACAGCCAGCTTGGAAGGCCCAGCCGCCTGTGTTGTATCTATCGTCAAATCCAGCCAGTTATGGCCAGCGATTTCGGCGATTGTGCCAACCTCTGTACAAGCTCCCAAACATCCAATCTACCAGGTTACTGTAAACAAAAGCCGCGCCACCAGCGGTTTTGTAATCGTTTTATTAGCTTTGTAGACGTTTTCGGAGCTCAAGTTGGCCCAATCGCTAGTTTTTGCGATAGCGTAAACATTTTGCTTGCAAATGGTCGATATATCACCAATAATCGCGTATAGCACACGTTTTCATGGAGATCGCTATGGCTGCAAACGATTTGAACGGCCTCGCGCCCCGGCCTGCTGGTTATGTGGCCCTGATCGGGCAGTATGGCCTAAAGGTCATGCCTAACTGGCATGAGTCCTTCGTTGCTACCAGCGGAATCCACCGGATTGACTCCACCGGAAGCGTGGTGCGTGAGATCTATCCGCCAACGTACTGGCCGGGCGAAGGGCTTGGCGACCAACTCGAGTTCGCACTGAAGTATGATGGCACAAACCTGGCGATCCTGGCCTGCATTTTCCGCGCAGCCGATGCCGGCGAGTTTGCCGCCTACGTCCAATCCAGGCCCACTGGCAAATATGCCCGGCGGCTGTGGTATTTGTACGAATTGCTCACGGACCAGCGATTGTCGCTGGAGGACCTTAAGCGAGGCAACTACGTTGGCCTACTTGATCCAAAGGAATACTACACTGCAAATCTGGCCCGGATAATGCTCACGATCAGGACCGAGGGCGGGAAGATTGTAGAGGAAACGCGTCACCCCATCCCGACTTGGCAGGTTCGTCGCCAGCGGATCTACGACAATCTCCTCGGCGATGCCCGTTTCTGCCCGATGGTTCGCCGTACCGAAACGCTCAAGCGATTCGAGTCGGCCGACCTCCCACAGCGTTGCCAGAAGGTGGTGGCCGCCTATCCGCCGGAACTGCTCAAGCGGGCGTTGAGCTACCTCTACACGAAGGAGACCAAGTCGTCTTTCGAGATCGAGCATATCAAGCCCGACGCCAATCGCACCGAGCGATTCATCGCACAATTGCAATTGGCCCAGAAGGAGTACTTCTGCGATAAGCCCCACCTGATCTACCTTCATAATCGGATCGTCGATCCGCGGTTTGCCGCCACCGACTATCGCAAGACGCAGAACTATGTCGGTGAGTCAGTCGCTTGGCAGCATGAGCGCGTTCATTTCGCCTGCCCGAAACCCGAGGACCTGCCCGACCTGATGGCCGGAATGATCGCAGCACACCAGCGGATGGTCGGTCTGTTCGATGCCATCGGCATCACCCCTGTCGTGCATGCCGCGGCCATCGCGTACGGTTTTGTCTTTCTGCATCCTTTCGAGGACGGCAACGGGCGAATCCACCGCTTCCTGATCCACAACATTCTCGCCCTCCGCGGCTTCACGCCCCAGGGGCTGATGTTCCCGGTCTCTGCCGCCATGCTGAAGAACCCCGCCGATTACGCCACTTCTCTGGAGGCCTTCTCCCGGCCGCTCATGCCACTGGTGGAGTATTCGCTGGACGAAGATGGCCGGATGACCGTAGGTAACGACACGGCCGTCTGGTATCGCTACATCGACATGACGGCCCAGGCTGAAGCCCTGTTTGCATTCATCGACAAGACCATCGACACGGAGTTGGCCGGCGAACTGGCCTTCCTGGCCAATTACGACCGCACCAAGGCGGCCATCCAGGCAATCGTGGATATGCCGGATCGCCAGATTGATTTGTTCATCCGTTTCTGCCTACAGAATCATGGCCGGCTCTCCGCCGGAAAACGCGCCAGCCACTTTGAATTCCTGACCGACGACGAGGTCGCCAGGATGGAACAGGCCGTGCGCGATGCATATGGCGACGTCGGAATGATCGAAGGTTGAGCGTCCGTTCAACTTGGGTGTGTGCGCAACAAAGACGCCTCGTGCCGCCGGTTGGCAACGCGAGGCGTTTCTATCCACGCCCTTCGACAAACTCAGGGTAAAGCGGGCGATGGGAGTCGAACCCACAACAGCCAGCTTGGAAGGCTGGCACTCTAGCCATTGAGTTACGCCCGCGGTGATTTCCGAGGGCATTATAACCCCCTCCCCGCGGATGAAAAGACCCAACGGGGCTATATCGCGGCGGCGTGGGTTTCTTGAGGGTTGGCCACCGGAGCGCGAGCGGATCGGTTTTACGTCGGGCTGGCCAACGACATCGGCCCGGCCAACGACTTGCCTTCCTTCCCGGGCTTTTTATAATCGCCTTCGGGCGACGGTCGCCCAAGCATCTTTGGGAGAAACCCCTTGGCGCTGGTAGCCGGGATCGACGAAGCCGGATTCGGCCCGCTGCTGGGACCGTTGGTGGTGTCCGGCAGCCTCTTTGAGGTTCCCGACGGGGCGGAGGGCGAGTCCCTCTGGCGTCTGCTGGCTGCGGCGGTTAGTAAGAGGGCCTCCAAGCGGCACGGGCGGATCGCCATTGCCGACAGCAAGAAGCTTTACGCCGGCCTGCGGGGAAACGGAAGACTGGACCACCTGGAGCGAGGCGTCCTGGCCATGCTGGCCAGCCGCGAGTTGCCCCCCGCATCGCTACGGGCGCTGCTTGAGGCGATTTCGCCCGGCGCCATCGAAACTGCCGGGGGCTACCCCTGGTATCACGGAGTGGACCTGTCCCTGCCCCGTGGCGCCGAGACCGCCGACATCGTATTGGCCGGCATGGGCTTGCGAAAGGTCATGGACTCCCGCGGGGTGAAGCTGCTGGAAATCCGTTGCGAGACGGTCTTCGAGGGCGAGTTCAACCGCCTGGCCGGGGCAGCCAACAAGTCGCTGATGCTCTTTGACGTGACCTGCCGGCTGCTGATGCGCCTCTGGCGGGCGGCGGGCAGCCGCCGACTGATCGTCCATGCCGACCGCCAGGGCGGGCGCCAACATTATCTGGGCGGTCTTCAGCGGGCATTCGAGGGCTGTTCCTTCAAGATCATCGAGGAAGACAACAACACCAGCGCCTACCGCATAACCAGCGGGACTAAGGAAGCCGAATTCCACTTCACCGTCGGCGGCGAGGAGGCCCATCTGCCCGTCGCCCTGGCCTCGATGGCCAGCAAATATCTCCGCGAGCTTTTTATGGAGCTGTTGAACGGTTTCTGGGCCGGTTGGGTTCCCGGGCTTGCGCCGACGGCGGGTTACTACACCGATGGGCGACGGTTCCATCGTGACATCGCCCCGGCGGTCAAACAACTGGGTATCGACGAGAGAATGTTGTATCGTATCTGCTAGGGTAAGCGCATCCAGAAGGACTGACACATGCGATGGATCCTGAGCGTTGCCTTCTCCGTCGCCTTTGTGGGCCTGGCGGTCCTGGCGATACTGACACTGTTCCGCGGGCTTCGCCGGGCCATGATCGTCTCTCCCGGCCAATACGTTCCCATCCCGCAAGTCAATCCACCGGCGCCGGTGACGCCATCGGCCTGGGTGGAGATCGTCGGATACACCTCCATCGTCTGGGCGGTAATGCATTGGGTCCTGATCGCCCTGGCCATCGTGGGGAGAGTGGTGGTTTTCACGATCCCGATCACCGCCACGGTCACCAGCTACGTCCTGGTCGCCGCGGCGATCACCGGCGTGGGAGGGGTGATGTTGATCCGGCGGATCGCCTATGGCCGACGGATGATCTCCTGGGGGCTGGTGCTGCTGGGAATCCTGGCGTTCCTGGGCTTCGCCCTCAGCCTGATCCTGCGGACCTGGGAGGATGCCCCGCTGATGTCGCGCCAACTGGCTACGCCCATGGCGGTAGTCCTGGCCTTGCACGCGCTGGCCGACACCGTCATCGGGGCCGCGGCTCAGCGCGTCGGAGCGGGCCAGCCGCCAGGGGAGGCGCCGGCAGGGATGTGAGCTTTCCACACGGAGCGGCATTGACCCCGCCACACAGGCGGCTTATCCTGGAGACATCCAGGGAAGGAAAGGATTCCGTAACATGGCGATACAGCAATGGTCCGATGAGATTACGGTGGCGGAACTGGCCGACGATCCACAGTTCACCGAGGACGTTTCGGCTTTGATGGAGTCGCTGGAAGGCAGCCCGCGCGACGTGGTGCTGAATTTCTCCGCCGTGGGGTTCATCAATAGTTCCAACATCGCCCTGCTGCTGCGACTGCGGAAACAGGTCACCTCAGTCAAACGGCGGTTGATCCTCTGCGGGATCAACACGCATGTCTGGAGTGTCCTGCAAGTCACGGGGCTGGATAAGATCCTGGAGTTCACCAACGATATCGCAACCGCCCTGGCGACGGTGCAACTGACAGGCAAGCCCAAGGACAAGTAGCATGCGGCCGTCGGTCGCGACGCAACGAGGAGTCACCGGAGTTGTACCGGCCCGGTTGAAAAAGCCTTGACCGAGCGGAGGATTGCGGGGAACCCGATGGCTGTAGTCGACCTTACAACATTCGGCGCCAACCTCTACCTGCTGACCGGCATCCTCGTCGTGTTGTTCTTTGTGGTCATCCCCCTGGCCTTGGCGATGATCGTGACGCTCAAGTGGCTGCGGTGGCGAGCGGTGAAGAAACAGGCCGATCTGGAGCATGACAGAAAGCGGTTTCAGCCTGACGGACGGCATTATCCGCCCTTGGGCCGAGGGCTGTGCGATGCCTGCCATGTCGCCGACGACGAGGTGTTCTTCCTTCCGTCAGGGCAGCGGCTTTGCCACCGATGTTACCCGGAGCCAATCGATTCGCCGTTGCCGGGGCAGGATACGTCCGTCTGGAAAGACCCGTTGGAATCTCCATCACAAGGAACCTAGAAAGGCTGGGGCGTAGTCATGGCGGAAGAAAGCCCGATGGATGCCAAGGTCTACGAGTGCGGCGACCGCCGCGCCAGCATGCGCGACCTGCTGGATTATTTTCACCGCCAAGGCTCCATGCGAGTCTCCGACCTGCACCTCAAGGTCGCCAGTCCGCCGATCTACCGGGTGGACGGGATGCTCCAAAAGGCCAAGGGGCCACCGCTGGACGCGGCGGTCATGGAGACCTTCTGCCAGGCGATGCTTAGCCCCGGAGACCGCATTCGTTTCGTGGAAAACCGCTCCGTGGACGCCTCCTGCTTCACCGACACGATGCAGTTCCGCGTCAATTGCTTTCATGACAATGACGGTCCCGCCATCGCCATCCGCGCGCTGGAGTCCTGCCCGCCGGCGGTGGAGGACATCGGTTTTCCCAACCAGGTCTGGCGGGACATCGTCAAGCGGCAGCAGGGTTTGGTGATCCTGACGGGCATCACCGGGGCGGGCAAGAGCACCACGATCGCCTCGCTGATCGACCGCATCTCCCAGATACGGGCCTGCCGGATCATCACGCTGGAGGATCCCATCGAGTATCGCCTCACCTCACGGGCGGCGCTGATCTCCCAGCGCGAGGTCGGCCGCGACGTGCCCAGCTTCGAGCGAGGGCTTCGCGACTGTCTGCGCGAGGATCCCGACGTCATCTTCGTCGGCGAGATGCGCGACCGCGAGTCCGCCGCTTGGACGCTGACTGCCGCCGAGACGGGCCACCTGGTTTTCTCCACGCTGCACACGCGGGACGCGCGCGGCTCGATCACCCGCGTGATGGACATGTTCCCCTCCACCCATCACGACGAGGTGGCCAGCCAATTGTCCCTGGGGTTGGCCTATGTGATATGCCAGAAGCTCATCCCCCGCGCCGACGGAAGCGGACGCGTCGTGGCGATGGAAATCCTCAACAACCTCTACGCCGTCTCCAACCTCATCCGCACCCACAAGCTGGAACAACTCTACACCATCCTTCAGACGCGCACCAAGGACGTCTCCGAGGAACGCATGGTCACCATGGAGCGGAGCCTGGCCACCCTCGTCTACGACGAGGTGATCACGGCATTGGAGGCCGAGAAGTGGGCCAGCAATCCCGCCGCCTTCCTCGACGAGATGCAACACCTTGGGCTGAGAATCGACCGCGATGCCGAAGATCAAGACGCGGTGGATGGAAGTTGAATTCCACGGCAGACGCCGACCGCGCATTGTCGCTTTGCGGGGCTTTTTCCGATCCGGGGATGGGGGTATAATGCTGGGTTCGCATGAACACAGCCAGGACGACAACCACATCCCCAGCCGCTTATGGCGGCGCCGAAACCGGCGACACAGGCGCATCCAAGGCGCAAGCCCCCGGTCCGTCGGCGGTTGGCAAGCCATCGCTCGGCCGGGACGTGGGGGGCGCCGGGGCATCCCGGCAGATCGTCGTGCTGGGGGCCAAGGAACACAACCTCCAGAACATCGACGTACGCATTCCCCGCGACAAGCTGGTGGTCATTACCGGCCTAAGCGGATCGGGGAAAAGCTCCCTGGCCTTCGACACCCTCTATGCCGAGGGCCAGCGGAAGTACGTCGAAAGCCTCTCGGCCTACGCGCGGCAGTTTTTGGAGCAATTGTCCAAGCCCGACGTGGAGCACATCGAGGGCCTGCCTCCCACGGTGGCCATCGAACAACGTGCCGGGGCGCATAATCCGCGTTCCACCGTCGCGACGACGACCGAAATCTATGACTACCTCCGCCTGTTGTTCGCCCGCGTGGGCGAGCCGCACTGCTGGATTTGCGGCCAGCCCATCGCCTCGCAGACGGTCGGCCAGATGATTGAGGCGATCTTTACGCTTCCAGAGGGAACGCGATTCATGGTCCTGGCGCCTCTGGTCCGCGGGCAGAAGGGTCAGCACACCGAGGTGTTCCGCAACGTCGCGCGCGAGGGATATGTCCGCGCTCGGATCGACGGGAAAACCTACGACCTGAAGGATCCGCCCCCGCTGGACAAGAACCGCAAGCACACCATCGAGGTCGTCGTCGATCGGCTGGTGCTGAAGGACACCGTTCGCATCCGCCTGGCCGACAGCATCGAGACGGCGTTGGGGCTTTCGGGGGGGGTCGTGGTGATCTCCCACGAGGTCAAGGGCGAAGGCTCAGCCGCGCAGACCGCCGGGGGCAACAGCGACTCCTCCGCCTGGCAGGACATGCTCTTCAGCGCCACCTACGCCTGCCCGCGACATCCGCAGTCGAACCTGGCCGAGATTAGCCCGCGGATGTTCAGCTTCAACTCCCCCTACGGCGCCTGCACCGCCTGCGACGGGCTGGGGACGATCCTGGAATTCGACCCGGAACTGATCGTCCCCGATCCGTCCCTGCCGCTGTCGGGCGGGGCGGTGGACGCCTGGCGCCACGGCGGAAAGCGGATGAACATCCTCTACAACCGCATGATCCGCCATTTCTGTCGAGACCTCGGCGTCTCGCCCAACGCCACCTACAACGAGCTTTCCGACGACATCCGCCGCAAGCTCATGAACGGTGACGAGCAGACCGGATGGGAGGGCGTGCTGCCCAACCTTACCCGGCGATGGCGGAAGACCGACAGCGAATTCGTCAAGGCGCGTCTGCACGCCTACCTGTCGGAGCAGCCTTGCCGTTCTTGCGGCGGCGCGCGGCTCCAGCCGGCCTCGCTGGCGGTGACGATCAACGGGAAGAACATCCACCAGGTCACGCAGATGAGCATCGCCGGCGCCCTGGCGCTGCTGGACTCGCTGTCGCTGGACGCGGAGCGGACGCGCGTGGCCGAGACGATCCTCCGCGAAATCCGCCACCGGCTGCGGTTCCTGGACGATGTGGGGCTGGACTACATCACGCTCCACCGCGCCTCGGCGACGCTGTCGGGCGGAGAGGCCCAGCGTATCCGCCTGGCCACCCAGGTCGGCAGCGGCCTGGTGGGCGTCTGCTACGTGCTGGACGAGCCGACCATCGGGCTGCACCATCGCGACAACCAGCGGCTCATCCACACGCTGATGCGCCTCCGTGACATGGGCAACACCGTGCTGGTCGTCGAGCACGACGAGGAGACGATCCGCTCGGCCGACCACATCATCGACATGGGCCCCGGCGCCGGTCGCCACGGTGGACGGATCGTCGCCCAGGGCGACATCGACGATATCTGTTCGGCCGAGGAATCGCTGACGGGCAAGTACCTGCGCGGGCAGATCCGCATCGCCGTCCCGGCGCACCGCCGCCCCGTGACGCCGTCGCGCGCCATCGAGCTTCGCGGCTGCCGGGAGAACAACCTCAAGAACCTCTCCGTCCGCTTCCCGCTGGGCGGGTTGGTCTGCATCACGGGCGTCAGCGGTTCGGGCAAGAGCACGCTGGCGAACCTGACGCTGCTGCGCGCCCTGCGGCGGCGGATTCATCTCTCTCGCGACAAGCCCGGGGAATACGACAAGGTCCTGGGCGTCGGAAAGATCGACAAGGTTATCGAGATCGACCAGTCCCCCATCGGCCGGACGCCGCGTTCCAATTCGGCGACCTACACGGGCGTCTTCGACCTCATACGCCAGTTGTTCGCCAAGACCCGCGAGGCCAAGATCCGCGGCTACAAGCCCGGGCGTTTCAGCTTCAACGTCAAGGGCGGGCGTTGCGAGGCCTGCCAGGGCCAGGGCACCAAGCGGATCGAGATGCACTTCCTGCCCGACGTGTACGTCACCTGCCAGGAGTGCAAGGGCATGCGCTACAATCGCGAGACGCTGGAGGTCCGCTACCGCGGCAAGAACATCGCCGACGTGCTGGCCATGCGGGTGGAGGAGGCGCTGGGGTTCTTCGAAAACTTCCCCAAGATTCGCCAACTGGTCAAGGCCCTTAACGACGTGGGGCTGGGCTACGTCGAGTTGGGCCAAAGCTCCACCACGCTGTCGGGCGGAGAGGCGCAGCGCGTGAAACTGGCGACCGAACTGGGCAAGACCTCCACCGGGCACACGCTCTATGTCCTGGACGAGCCGACCACGGGCCTGCACTTCGCCGATATCCACAACCTGCTGAACGTGCTGAACCGCCTGGCGGACATGGGCAACACGATCCTGGTCATCGAGCACAACCTGGATGTCATCAAGTGCGCCGACTGGATCATCGACCTGGGACCCGAAGGCGGCGACGCAGGCGGGTACCTGGTGGCCGAGGGAACACCGGAGGATATCGCCGCCAATCCCGCCTCCTACACCGGCAGATTCCTGGCGCAACACCTGTCCGGCGAAGCGATGGAGGCGGGACGAGGAATTTTACCAGTCGCAACGACTAGACCGCCGATTTAGAATACGGATGACAAGGAACACGCTGGACCTGGAGAACAACCCATGCGCTATGCGGTAATCATGGCCGGAGGGGCCGGAACGCGGCTTTGGCCGCTCAGTCGGCTGGGCCGGCCCAAACAACTCCTTCCGCTGGTCAACGGTCAGAGCCTTCTGGAACTGGCCGTCGAACGGCTGGAGGGGATGTTCCGTCACGAGGACATTTTCATCGTCACCGGCGCCGAGTACGCCGCCCAGGCCGCCGCGGCGCTGCCCTCTCTGCCTGCCGGAAACATCATCGGGGAACCGGAGGGCAAGGACACCGCCAACGCGATCGCCCTGGCGGCCGAACTCCTCTCCGCTCGCAATCCCGAAGCCACCATGGCCGTCTTCACCGCCGATCATGTCATTCGCCCTGCCAAGTTGTTCCTCCAGGCCGTTGGCGCCGCCTGCGACACCGCCGAGAGCCACCCCGACGCCCTGCTGACCTTCGGCATCCGCCCCACCTGGCCCCACACGGGCCTGGGCTATATCCACTGCGGACAGACCATCACCGACGGCGTGCACGAGGTGCTGGGGTTCAAGGAGAAGCCCGACCGCCACACTGCCCGCCGCTACGTCGAGGACGGGAACCATTACTGGAACAGCGGCATGTTCGTCTGGAAGCTCGGTGCCATCCGCCAGGTTCTGCGCCAGCACCTGCCCGGCTCGGCCGAGAAGTTCGACCGCGTCGGCCAGGCCGCCCGACAAGGCGCCGACTACCAGTCCATCCTCGCCGAGGTGTATCCGGGCCTGGAAAAGATCAGCATCGACTTCGCTGTGATGGAAAAGGCCAAGAAGGTGCTGATGGTGGAACTGAAGTGCGAATGGCTGGACGTAGGCTCCTGGCCCGCGCTGGACAATATCACCGATCTGGACGAGGCCGGAAACGCCATTGTGGCGCGCAACACCGCCATTCTGGACAGCTTCCGCAACGTCATCGTCGCCGACGATGACCACCTCCTGGCCGTGCTGGGCATCGATGACTGCATCATCGTCCACTCCTCCGACGCGACGCTGGTGTGCAACAAGAGCGACAGCCAGCGGCTCAAGGAGATGGTGGACCTGCTGCGGCAGAAATACGGAAAGAAATACCTCTAGTAGTCTGTAACAGTAAGACTTCATGGTAGTGATTCTCTTTGCCGATAGGTAGATAGAACCTTTTGATCGGCAAGGAGGCCGCCATGAAGAAGTACATCGTTGAATTGACAACCGAAGAACGTT
>Ga0315284_10009119_pt1 | contig 14166 bp, 13 predicted proteins | sample YL17G09_16_MG_FD_203696 | JGI IMG/M metagenome (GOLD analysis project Ga0315284, IMG submission 203696) | Sediment microbial communities from Yellowstone Lake, YNP, Wyoming, USA - YL17G09_16 | ecosystem: Environmental > Aquatic > Freshwater > Lake > Sediment | place: USA: Wyoming | collected... | reverse complement strand
TTTTGTTGCTGCTGCGCACGGAAACAGCGGGAGCCTCGTTGGACTCGTCTCGATCAACAACGATCGGTTGATAACGCGGATGCGTGGACGGTAGGTCCAGAACGACCAGAAAGTCTCCCTTTTCAATTAACCGGAATCCTAATGGCTCAATTTCTTTATTGATAATTCGAACGGCTTCGTGTCGGGTGTAGTCCGTGGCGTCACGTCGGCTGAAACGACCTTTCGGAACACGATCTGCGATCAGTTGGGAATCGGTTGCTGAGGCAAGCTCTTGAAACACTTTTTCCCAAGAGGAACTGAAATGGTTGAGTTTCACTCGTTTTTGTTGGTCCTCTGCAGGGACGTCGACAGCGGAGGGGCCGGCACGTTTTGCCGGTTTGTTGCCTGCAGAGACACTCGTCGGATTCATGATCGTGGAAGAACCTGCACTCATGATGGCGAACTGCCATGACACCAAGACTACCGTAATCCACGGCTTTCCGAGTAAATCTGCCCGTAAATGGCGACCGCGATAAGAGTCCTGTCGTACGTTCATCGTGAGCCTAATTGCAGTGGATGTATCGAACGTCGATAAGCCCGATGGATGTGATTACAATCCAGACAATCGCTATAGTCGGCAAAGTCAAGCACACTCCTTGAGTGAATCTTCGACCCAAACGCCCCAAAGTTACGATTCGCCAAAAACCGGGAACTCGAACACGCTCAATTCATGGAACAAAAAACTTGAGCAATGCTTCCTGGCGGATGACAGCGGAAGAGAGTGGTAATTAGTCTGCACCTAGGGCAAATTTTTTCGTCTTTTTTAATGCGACGTTCGGTGAGCTGATCTGAAAAAAGATGATCTATATGCGAGTTTTCAAGGCTCACCTATAATCTGCACCGTTTTTGGTAACGTGGGAGAGAGGTGGGCAATTATGTCGAGACCAATGCGTCAGCGATTGCTGTTTCATGTCGCGGCGCTGTTATTGGCAATTTCTACCGCTCCCGAAGCCTTTTCAATTCCGCCACAGATTCGGAATTCTTTGGCATCCATGCAAGAAACTCATCGCAAATACTATCAAGAATTCACCGACGATCTGAATGCCCTGATTCTGTTTTGCGAGGGTAAAACTCTTGAGGAGGCGGTCCTGCAAATTCGACTTCGTCTCGTGCCACTCGATACCGAATCTGCGAAGTTGCCGGCTCTACCACACGAAACTCAAGAAGATAGCCCACTTCGACTCAACTCGGATAATCGTTACTGGCAGACTCAACTCAGACATCATCAAAAAGAGTATGCCAAGAAACTTTTTTTACTTTCTCGCAGAGCCCTGAAAGACAATCCAAGTTATGCGTACCAGCTTGTGCGTGAGGCCGCTATCCATGATCCCGATCATCGACAACTACGGAAGGTACTCGGATTCGTTCAGTTGGGAAATGAATGGATGACGCCCTTTGCGTATGATCAAATCAAAAAAGGAAACGAGTGGCATGAACAATATGGCTGGATACCGAAAAACCAATTGGAAAGGATTGCGGCTGGCGAGCGAAACTTTAAAGGGAGTTGGGTCAGTTCGGCCAAGGAAAATGAACTCCGTCGGAACTTTTCTGACGGTTGGCAGATTCGCACAGACCACTACCTCATCAAGACCAATTACAGCCTTGAGCGTGGTGTCGAGCTTGGCAAGTCGCTCGAAGAATTTCATGAGTTCTTCAACGAAACCTTTGCCAGTTTTTTCAATACCCCCGAACAGATGAAAAAACTGTTCGACGAAACCGCCCGGTCGGTTCGATTGGACGCAAGGCCTTATTGCATCCATTACTACCGAAGCCGCGAAGAATATCTGAATCGACTTAAAAAACAATTTCCCACAATCGAACAGACCAACGGCGTCTATATGACCAATGACCGAGTGGTGCATTTTTATCATGAGCCGAATGCCACCAATGAGGGCACTCTATTTCATGAAGCCACTCACCAACTATTTTTTGAAAGCCAAGGTCAATCTCGCCCCATTGGTGAACAAGCCCATTTCTGGATCATTGAAGGAATTGCCTGTTACATGGAATCCTTCATTTGTCAGAACGGTGTCGTGACGGTTGGTGATCCGAAGTACATCCGATTTTGCAGAGCACGAGCGAACCTGCTTTCTGAAAAGAATCATTACCTACCACTGCGACTGTTTGCAGGATGGGGAATGAAGGAGTTTCAGCATTCGCCCGATCTCACCAAAAACTACGCTCAAGCGTCGGGCCTAGCTCGCTTCTTAATGCACTATGAAAACGGGCGTTACCGCGAATCTTTGGTGGCCCAGCTGACGAGCCTCTATAGTGGCGATGTGAGGGTTCGCGAAAACACCAAAGGTTTGGATCTGCTGACAGGTGTTGACTACGAAGAACTGGATCGTCAGTACATCGACGACTCACGACAACTCGAACGATCAGTCATGAACCCTTGAACCGAGTCGTTTTTTGCGTTTTCGAGGATGTCATGGTCCAAACGATTACTCATTCCCGTTTTGGATGGATGATTCAGGACGGAACAGAGATCTTACCCAGAATCTGTTTCAGAATGGACTTGGCACGTTCGCGTCGCCCCTCTTGAATCACACCTTTAACAACAAGACGGTGAGCCAGAGTCGGAATGGCCAGTCGTTTCACGTCATCGGGAATGACGAAATTACGGCCTTCGACAAAAGCCACGCTTTGGGCCGCTCGATAAAGGGTAATCGTGCCCCGAGTACTGACTCCCAATTGAAGCTGTTCATGAGCACGCGTCGCATGCACTAAATCGAGAATATAATCATTGATTGAATCATCAACACGCACCTCACGTGCGGCACGCTGCAGACGGATGAGTTGTTCCGAATTGATGACCGGCCGGAGCTGATCGACGGGCTCTCCAGTGCGATGATTGGCGAGAACATTTTTTTCCACGTCACGCGTCGGATAGCCAATTTCAATGCAGAGCATGAACCGATCGAGTTGATTTTCCGGCAGGGGATAGGTCCCTTCAAATTCGAACGGATTTTGAGTCGCGAGAACGAAAAATGGATCCTCTAATTTGTGCGTTTTACCTTCAACAGAAACCTGCCCCTCGCTCATTGCCTCCAACAACGCACTTTGAGTACGAGGCGTGGTGCGATTGATTTCGTCGGCGAGCAGAACGTTGGTGAAGATCGGGCCCTTCCGAAACTCAAATTCGCCCAGACTCGGGAGAAAGACACTCGATCCCAAGATGTCGCTGGGAAGCATATCCGGGGTGAACTGAAGTCGAGTGAAATCACACGCCAGACTGCGTGCGATTGCCTTCGCGAGTGACGTTTTTCCGACCCCCGGTGCGTCCTCCACCAGAAGGTGCCCCTGTGCCAGAAGCGTGACAAGTGCCAATCGAACCGGTTCAGGCTTGCCAAGAATGGCGGACGAGATGTTCCGCTCAAATGCAGCCAATAGAGAGTAATCTTCAGACACGCACTGCCTCCTCATGAAAAAGCCTCCCGCGCAAACGTACCTGAAAAATCATAGAGGCCTTTCTTAAGAAGTGCGAATGAGCGATCTCGACAAAAGTTTTTCCTGAAAAAATTGAACCTCTTACTTCGTTTCTGTCATGGGTAGTCCCGTCGAACCCAACAGTCGCCGATGTTTGAAATCATATTTTTGACCCGTCTTGATGATTGAGAATTCCGGTTGTGCCTGGGAATCGTCTGGCTGTCGATCAAAAACGGCGACTTGATTGCTGCCGACAACTTCCATGATGGTTCCTCGCACGATCATCGCCGTCGCATCATCAATGCCGATGCCAACAAGTTCAGAAATTGACCGCTTCAGCCGGACCCTATCTCCCAACCGATCGCATTTTGTGAAGTGCTGGTCGATCGCGGCACCCGGCAAAAAAACAAAGCCTTGTTGATACCCATCAGCCACCAATTCTTGATTGCCAACGGAATCGGCTAACACACGGTCTTCTCCCTCGATCGTCGCACCAGCAGAGGTGCCTCCGATGACACCACCACGTAGCAACACTTGTTGTAAAAGCGACAACAACGAACCATCCGGATCTGTGTTGACTTGCCTCCCGAGACGACCACCCGTAAACCAAACTCCTCGAGCCTGCTCAAGCACGGCCCGGAAGTCCGCATTGAGTGGCTGACTTCCGTTCTCAGAATGAATGTGATGGACATTCGATGCGCCGGCCGCCGTCAACTCAGCAGAGACCTGTTTGTCGTCAGAGTCATCGCCAATTGCATTCGAGACAATGATCAACGGCGATTCATTACCTCCGGCGGCCATCAAAAATCGAGCGATCGCCTCGGGGGGCAGGGGGCCGCCACCAACAATGATCAACGTTCCCTTCTTCACTTCGGGTGCGGAATGCTGTATCCCCGAAACATGCGGCTTCGTTCGGGCAACGGCTGCCTGACTGAGCCCGACAAAATCTTCAGTTTGCCCTGTCAGCAGAGTCTGTTTCTGCATCATTCGATCTGACGTACCGGCGAGATAGAGCGAGACATCCGAGTTGCCGACGACCTGCAATGAGCGTCCGCTGACAACCAACGCTGTTGACTCATCAATACCAATGCCCACGAGACCGGGACACAGGTCGAGCGCCTTCAACAACCGACTTTGACGGCTTCGTTTCTTGAAATGCTGATCGATGATTGTCCCCGGAAGAAACCCGAATCCTGACGCCACGAATGGGTCAGAATAACCGCCGGCAATCATAACCTTCGACATGATTGCCGCTCCGGCAGACGTGCCTCCAATGATACCACCTCGCTTTAACAGGTCATGGCATCGTTCCTCCACCAGCGTGCCAAGATAGGCTTCGGCAAGCCAGTTCTGGTTTCCTCCCATGAACCAAATACCACTGGCCTCGTTGAGACACTGCGAGAAGAAAGGGTCGTTCGCCTCTTCTCGGCGGCGAGTGTGCAGAAATTTGATCGAATCAAATTTGCGGTCAAACCACGAAGCATGCCGAGCCACTGCGTCTGGAGTTCCGGCGAGGCTACTGGCGGTGGTCACAATGATGATGCGTGCTTTCTCCGCCCCGGCAAGTACGAAAAAACGATCGATAATCTCCGCCGGAAGTGGCCCGCCACCCACAATCAACAGGCTTCCCGCAATTGGTTCGGCCGGCTGCAGTTCATGGGCTAAAACTTGCTGTTCCGCGTTTGGAGGAATGACAACGCACACAAACAGAGAGAACGTTACGGCTACAGCACACGGGAGCCGCCGAAGCAACCAATGCACCGCTGACCTCGCGTTGCACGGATGCATTGTTCTGGAGACACGTCGCATCGCAAGAGGGTTCCTACAGCGTCTCCGACGGAATATCGACCTTCCGAAATGGCGGGGCAAGGCCACGGGGTCCCACGAAGAATCTACTCGTGAAAGATAGATTTGTTTCAACCGTTGGGCAAGACAAAAAGTTTTAGCATTGGGTTTGCGGACGCGCATTCAAATACGAAACGGCAATTTTTCGAGCGGTATCGATGTCGAGCTGAAGTTGATCAACGAGCTGATCCACGGTACTAAAACTTTTCACGTTGCGGACTCGGTCCAAAACATCGACGTCTAGAGTCCGCTCATAAATATCGCCTGAAAAGTCAATGATATGAACTTCTGTTTTTGACGCATTCTCTCCAAATGTCGGGTTGGGTCCGATGTGAACTGCTGCTGGAAGACAGACGTCATCCAGATTCACGAGGGCAGCATAGACACCGTTGGAAGGCATGAGAGTCTTGACATCCATCAAGTTGGCGGTCGGAAATCCGAGTGTTCTCCCCCTCTTTGAACCGCGACAGACCGTTCCGCGAATACGATGCGGCTGTCCCAGTAACCGTACCGCATGCGCGATGTCGCCTGAAGCAATCAACGACCGAATAACGCTCGAAGAGACCAGTTGTTCCTCGATGGTAACGGACGGAACAACATCCAATGAGAGACCACAGTCATCGCACAGGCTTCGAAGAACGGTGATGTTTCCAGAACGATTGCATCCGAAAAAGAAATTGGAGCCCTCAACCAAACCCTTAACATCGAGTTTGATACGCACAATATCATCAAAAAACTCCTGTGCTTTCAGGGACAGGAGTTGCGGATCCGTTTGCAAAACGACAGTCACATCAACGCCATGGCGAGCGAGCAATTCCGCTCGATATTCGATCGACGTCAATGGAGGGGGAGTTGCTTTAGGATGCAGCAGAGCGATTGGGTGCGGATCAAATGTGATCGCTATCGATGGAGCATTTTCGGACCGGGCTCGGTGAGTCAATACGTCGAGCATTGCCTGATGACCGCGATGTACGCCATCAAAATTGCCGATCGACGCATAACCTCCCCGGAATCTCTCGACTCCTTCAAGCCCACGAACCACCTGCATCGTCAAATATCCTCGAATAAGGCGATGCTCGCAGTAAATCCATGAATGTAATTTTTGTCGCCAATAGGGCCCAGTTCACCTTGGGCGAAGAATCCCGCTAAGGGAATCGGACCAAGACACTCTTGGACCGCCAGTGCGTCATGATTGGGGTCCGTAAACATTCGCGAACCTCGCCCATTACAACTGAACAGCAATGCCGCACGATGCGCAGCTTTTGCTGACGATCGATGTTGATCAAGCAAACACCGAAGGTCTTCGTCCGCCGTTTCGGCATCGCGAATATGGAACTGAACCGTTTGACCGATTCGTATCATTCCACCGGTTCTAAGGGCACCGTTGGTCCGATCCGCACCGTGAACATTCACGATCAGAAAGTCGCCCCTCTGAAATGTCTCTTGATACTCATTCATCACGACCCCCAGATGAATACCGTTTTCGACCAACTTCTGGTCTCGTTGCGGCAGTTCCGGATAGATCGATTGCAATCGCTCAAGAGGAGCGACTCCGCCCAATTCGTAGATCACATTCCTCTCGGCACGGGTCACAATGAAGGGTTCTCCAATTGGACGACACCCTTGCGAAACAATGCTTCGTACATTTGGACCGCCACAAAGGGCGACTCCGATCGCCCCTGAATCCATCATCCGATCATTGAAAAAGAGGCGATTTTCGTTTGGTCCCCCGCCACTCGCCATCCCGCCAATTAACGGGGTTCTAGGCAGTTCGGCGGCGATCAACTCAATGATCGAGAGAGGCGAGGACGTGAACGGTTCTCCAAGCACGAAGACGGCACGCATGTCCTTGTGATGATCGGCGAGGTCTTCCGGCAAGCCCATACACAACGCGCCATCCGGTGTTTCTTCAAATGCCAACTGGAACGGTGAAAGGGTCGCATTGGGAATGGAGGCGCACCAGACCGATAGGGCTGGACTATCCTCACACTCATGGCCTCCACCAATCACCGTTTCTCCCGTACAGCCGAGCAATACCGTTGCTCCCAGTGTCTGCTTTAATGACGGTGCCAACTCATCAAATCGCGTTGCGTAATGATGGGAAGCAAACACAAAAGCCAAGTCGGGCACGACCCCTTTTAGACCGATTGCGATTTCGACGCCGGCCTGCTCAATCGCGGATGCTAGATTTGGAAGATTCGAAAGCGAGGAAGCAAATGGCATCGGTCTTGGATCCTAAAGAAGTTGTACCGACTGAGGCGTGTCTGAAGCGGCACCTGACCACCAATCACTCACTGGCAGATTGGCCGGTGAAATATTCAGGCTCCTTTCCTAGGGCCCACTTAATGTTGCACCCTATACTCGGACGCTGGTCGATGAATGCTGGTGCGCCAGCCAACATGGCATCCACGGCTGCACGGAGGTCGATCCCTGTCACCGGCGTTCCGTTTCCTGGACGACTCGAATCAAATTGACCGCGGTAGATTAATGACTGCTCCTTTTGAAACAGATAAAAGTCTGGGGTACACGCGGCCTTGTAGGCCTTGGCAACATTTTGGGTTGCGTCATAGAGATATGGAAATGTATAGCCCGCAATTCCATGCTCTTCGAGCATCTTCGTTGGACTATCTTCAGGATGAGTAGCGACGTCATTGGAATTGATCCCGACGATCGCGAGGCCCTTCGCCTGATACTCCCTGCCAAACTCCGCCAAGCACTGAGATAGATGTTTGACGAACGGACAATGATTACACATGAAAATGATCAGCAAGCCCTCTGCCGAAGAAAAATCGTCTGGAGTCACGATCCGGCCGTCAACATGAGGCAGCGAAAAGAAAGGGGCACGGGTGCCGAGGGGGAGCATCGTAGAAGCAGTCTTGACCATCAACGATATCCTTGCTTGGAGAGTTTTCCTGAGAATCGCCCAATTCTCTTTCCCACCGACAAAATCCAGTTTGCCACAGACACGGGGCTTGACGACCAAACAACTTCAAGTCTCAAGTAGAACGAAACCGTTTGGATCCTTCAATCTTGAGAAGACATCGGCAAATGGGAACATCCTGACTTGGCCGGCGGACGTGCGTAACTGCACGCCAAATTTTGGCGCGCAAGAAATTCAGATTCCAGCGAATCTCGCAGTTTGATTGTAAGCCCGTTAGCATTCCCGAACGTTACCGTCTACAAACTCTAGAATATCGATGAACACCGTTTCAACAGGCCAAAACTTGGGTGCTGTGCGAACACTGTTTTTGAAAAGCTCGTCTCTATGTTTCGTCGACCGGTGAATCCCTCCGACGAAGCGGGAGATTCGTAAACCACTTTTTGGATTGTTGCTCACGTGTCTTCAGACCAAACTGATTCCAAATTCGCGGCGTGCTTACCGCGGTCCCGAGGTAAGACGATTGCTGTGATGCCCGCTTTTAATGCTGCGCGGACACTGGAACGCACCGTCGCAGATATTCCACCCGGTTCCGTTGACCAGATCATCTTGGTGGATGATTGCAGCCGGGACAACACGATTGAAATCGCCGAACGGCTGGGATTGACCGTCATTCGACACATCAAGAACACCGGCTATGGTGGAAATCAAAAGACCTGCTATCGTCTTGCACTGGACTTGGGGGCGGAATACGTCGTGATGATTCATCCCGACTATCAATACGACAGCCGAGTGATTCCCATCGCCGTCGAAATTATTCGGCTAGGAATTTGCGATTTCGTGATGGGCTCGCGGATTCGTACACGGAGTGAAGCCCTTTCCGGAGGCATGCCTCGTTGGAAATACATCGCCAACCGAAGTTTAACGCTGGTGGAAAACGTGATACTCGGACAAAATATTGGTGATTTTCATAGCGGTTTTCGTGCGTATCGTCGCGACGTCTTGTTGACGATTCCTTGGATCAGGAATTCCGATGATTTCGTTTTCGATAGTGAGTTTCTCGCGCAGGCGGTTCACTTTCGATTTAAGCTGGGCGATATTCCAGTCCCCGTACGCTACTTCGACGAAGCGAGCAGCATTAACTTCCAACGAAGCGTTCAATATGGACTATCGACGCTCGGTGTCTTGGGAAAATACTGTGTTCAGCAATCCGGTTTGCATCGATACCCGATGTTCGAACGCCTGAAACACGATGAATGAGATCATACCCTCCCGCGGCTTGTCAGCCACGGAAGAGACGGACACTCCGATTTTAATGAAGTCCCCCATCGCTCATCATGCGATTTCGTGCAAGAGCGTCTTCAGCGTCCGCGATTCGTCCACATCGCTGGCAAATCACAGAGAGCTGCGCATACGAAAAGGGGTCGTTTGGCTCTAGTTCAACAACCTTCTTTGCATGAGCAATCGCTTCATCCAATTTGCCGAGCTTATGCATCACGACCGCCAAGGCCGAATGTGACAGAGAGTGAGTCGGCGAGTCTTTAATGATATCCAGCAGCTTGGAGGCTGCCAACGGGAAGTCCCCTTGGTCTTTGAAACGAATGGCATCGTCATACTGCTCGTCACAAGTGGGCATGGGTTGGGTCTTTCTCGAGTAACTCAATTCGAACCATAGACACAGGTTCAATCCGTTCGGGATCTTCCGTGATGATAGCCTAGGCGCCGGTGCGTTCCAACCATAGCCGGTTGGTGGATCAAACCTGTTCTCCGACCAACGGGTGCAGGAATGCCGGTGGTTTTTCGTTGGGAAGGGCATCCAAAAGGAACTCAGCCATACGAAGGTCTTCCTGTGCGGTAATCTTGAAATTCAAGGCAGAACCTTCCACAACGTGCACTGGATGCCCGTACTGTTGAACCAACTGTGCCTCGTCGGTCGGCTCTAAAGATCCCTGTCGGGCGTAGGCATCCAGCAACAATTGCCGTCGGAAAACCTGTGGTGTCTGAGCGGCCCACACGCGAGATCGTGGAATCGTCTCTTCGACCATCCCGTTGTGATCGACCCGCTTCAACGTACTTGTCACCGGTGTTGCCAGCATGGCCGCTCCGTGCTGTTTAGCCGCCTTAAAAACTCGATCGATCCACTCTTGGACAATCAAAGGTCGTGCGGCATCGTGAACGGCAACGTATTCCGCGTGCACTGAAACTTTAGCGAGAGCATTTCGCACCGAATCAGCCCTCTCGGCCCCTCCTATCACGACTTCAATATTCATCGCCGTCAGATCTGCAAGGAATGTTTCGCGGAACCATTCGAAATCATCGGAGGCAACGACAATCAGCGTCTGAACGACATCGTTGCGGTTGGCAAATGCTTCCGCGGTTCGCAGCCACACCGGCCTCCCTTTCAGTTCGACAAACACCTTCTTTGGGGACTGATCCGCAGAAAACCGGCTGCTCCTGCCTGCAGCGGGAAGTATCACAGCGAACGTTGACAAGATTGGTTCCTCAAAGTGTCGGAGATTGCCCCATCAGGCAGACGCAATCTTGGAAAATTTTACATGCCCCTCTCCGACGAAATTTGGCTGAAATTCGGTCTGCGCGGTCGAGCAACAAACCATTCCGTTCGTCTCAGCGAAATCGTAGCCACAGAAATCCTCTCTGGCAACTTGTGGCAAAACGTCATCGCTGTGGCCGGTAAAATGTTGCCGAATGGCCACAACGTTTACAAACGTTTTCGAAATCAATGGGGTGTCAATGTTCTTGATGCCTTTGTAAATGATGGGGGATCGTGCACGCATTCCAAAATCATTGCCGGTTGGCATTCCATTTGTTTAGTAGCCTTTGGAAACGTCCGGCCGAATCGGCTGGCCAAACGATCAGGGATCGCTTTGACTTCAATGATCGGTGACACCGAAAACAATCAGGACCTGTTGTGATGTCAAAACCAGTGATTGTGGTAGTGAGCCCGGACCAGTCAATGGCCTCCGGTCTGCCGGGGCTGTTTCAGGGGAGGGCTGATATTCGCGCATGCCATTCCTTCGATGAATTGATCGAACTCGGTCGTCACGTCGAGCCGAACGCTCTCGTGGCGGACTTTCGCCGATTGGAAAGTGGCGGCCACGCTGAAGACCGACTTTTGGAAACGGTACGAGCACGGTTTCCACGGCTCTGCGTTGCAATGGTCACGTCCGAGGAATGCCCTGAACCTTTGGCTCGTCACGCAGCGATACACGACATCACTCTGTGTCGCGGGCACCTCGATCGCGCCAGACTCTTGAAAGCGTTTCGATGCTTATTTCTCCCTGACAACGAATCGGCGTCCCGAGCAGTCGTCCCCTGCATACCATACGTTTCATCAAAACTGCATCCCTACGAATTCCATGACGAGTCCCTCGTGGGTGGCTTGACAGACATTGGCCGAAACTTTGAAACAAAATCACCACAGCTCAAACAAATGTTGGTCGACTTGGAAATCGCAGCCCGCCACGATGTCACCATACTTCTGACTGGCGAGACCGGTGTCGGGAAAACATTCCTTTCGCGGCTAATTCATGAGGTCAGTCCGCGGCGTCACGAGCCATTCCTTGCGGTCACCAGCGGAGCGCTGACCGCGAATCAACTCGAAAGTGAACTCTTTGGTCACGTCAAAGGTGCGTTCACTAACGCCCTTGCTGACAAGGAGGGAAAATTGTTGGCGGCGAGGAGAGGCTCCATTGTCCTTGACGAAATCGACCTTCTCGGTCCGGATCAACAGGTAAAACTACTCCGGCTCATCGAAACCGGAGAATTTGAGCCGGTGGGATCGAACCAGACTCATTCTTTTCAGGCGAGATTAATCGTGACAAGTAATTTTGACTTGCGACCACTGATGGAGCAGGGACGTTTCAGACCCGATTTGTATTATCGTTTGAATATGCTCAAGTTCGCGATCCCTCCGTTACGTCGGCGAAAGCTAGACATCATTTCACTTGCCCGGAAATTTATTTGCCAATTTGCGATTCAACACGGCATTCGAGTTGAAGAGATCGATGACACTCTGTTTAACGCAATCATGGACTACCCCTGGCTTGGAAATGTGCGAGAATTGCAGCAGGTCATTCAACGCTCCGTCATTTATTGCAGCGACGGCCGGTTGTCTGCGGAGCAACTTCCACAATATCTCCTATCCGGAACCGCGAGTCCGCCAAATAATCCGACAGTCCCCCTAACCCTCGGATTGAAAAACCCTTGCTCCCCGCCCCTGATCCCCAAACACAAAACCTTGGGAGGACAGATTGCTTTGAGTGAGAAGGAAATTATTGAGCACTCGTTGTTCAATAACAGCTTCATCCGCAACAAAACAGCAAAAGATCTCGGTATCAGTCGCGTCACCCTCTACAACAAGATGAAAAAGTATGGAATGATGAAATAGCCCATTCCGCCGCGCAATCTAGGTGCGTTGCATTTCACTCACTCGATCTGAGTGAGTGGAATGCAACACTGTGAAAACATTCCTTCGCTCTTCGTGATTGTTTCCAAAGGGCGAATCCGTCGCAGAACACCCAATTGACGTTTGCTCTTCGAATTGACGTTGAGGCGTGGTTCTGATAATCCCGCTGGTACTGGGCATTGTCGAATGCCGGGGCCGGTGCGGCGCAGGAGTGTCATCGATGGTTGAGCCGACTTACCAATTACTGATTGCTGATGACGACGGAGACTTTCGGCGTGCGATCTGCGAAATTTTTGCCCCGTTCTTTCGGTTGATCGAAGCCGAATCCGGTGAAGAAGCGATTGAATTGGCTGCGAGAGAAGAGATCCATTTGGCTCTTTTTGATATGCACATGAAGCAACTCACGGGATTGGAAGCGATCAAGCAATTGCGTTCATTGCACGTCGTCGTCCCCTGCATCCTGATGACCGCGGACTACACCGAGAGTCTGCGAGAGGATGCCGTACAAGCGAATGCATTTACTGTCCTACGTAAACCAGTCACCCGCCGAGATCTTGTGGGCACGGTGGCCTGTGCGGTCGAAACCGCCTATGACGACCACGAATTAACGTCTCGTTTGGTCTGCGGCTGAAGCATCGACATCTTTACCGTAAACGCATCGAAACAACCTCACGGGGTAGGAGCCGAAGATGCGTTGGAGTTAATTTCGGACTGACATTCCCTGTAGAATGCCTCAACCTTCGCACGCGCCCAAGGCGTTTTTCGCAGGAACATGAGGCTCGACCGGATACTCGGGTCGTGAGTGAAGCACCGGATCGAAATGGCTCGTCCTAGTTCCTCCCAACCAATGTGAGCGGCGAGATCCTCTAACATTTTTGCGAGAGTGATTCCATGCAATGGGTCCCTAGACTGTTCTTGAATCATGTCGATTTTCTCATTGTCCCGTAGTCAATCCCCTAAACACCCCATCCAACTCGGCTACGTTTTCCTCGGCCATTACGGTTGACGTCACGATACCGCCATCGCTGTAGCATCCGCGAGTTTGCTAGCCGAATTTTGATACCAAATACTAACGTCATTGGCTGCTTCCGCAATTTAGTGGCGACTCTCGCTCTCCCCGACAGCCGCCAGCAATGCAACGAACCCGGATGATCTTGTGTCGAGCAACGCTGACTCATGGCCGGGGGATAATCCGGGAAATGGGCACCTGCCCGCAAACACGGGACTGTTTTGGGGGGAGGCATTCGGTTTGGGGGGAGACATTCAGTGCTAAAAACAGACCATCCACCCGAAGGAAGCCCGTTCCAACCATCAGGCTGCCCGGCAGATTCGTACACCAGAAAAGAGACTACCCGTCAACGTCGAGTGCCAAGGATGCGAGAACCACGAGGATCTGCGTTACAATCCTCTGCTACCGAAATGGGTAGTCAACCTGTGCGAGGGGATCCGACCGAGCCGAGTCGATCAGGGCCAGATCGTGAGAGACAATTGGTAGACAAAAGCCTATGCAATCATCGCAAACGGACCGTTATCAAAGTGGGAATTAGTT
>Ga0315284_10009118_pt1 | contig 14167 bp, 7 predicted proteins | sample YL17G09_16_MG_FD_203696 | JGI IMG/M metagenome (GOLD analysis project Ga0315284, IMG submission 203696) | Sediment microbial communities from Yellowstone Lake, YNP, Wyoming, USA - YL17G09_16 | ecosystem: Environmental > Aquatic > Freshwater > Lake > Sediment | place: USA: Wyoming | collected... | reverse complement strand
CACCACCCTTCACCATGCCCCCCCGCGAGGGCGAGAGGCCAAACCCAGCCCCGGTGCCATCCCCCACCACCGCCCCGGCCGGCCGGGCGCCGATGCCGCCGCCCGCCGCCGCGGCCGCCCGCACCCAGCGCGTCACCTCGCGGGCCTGCAAGCGGATGAGCCCGTCGGCGGGCGCCTCCACCGCCCACAGGCCGATGCGGCGGAGCATGGCCGCGACGCCAAGACCCGTGTTGTGGCGGTCGGCGGCGGCCGCGGCCGTGGGCGCGAGCCCTCCCGCGCCCGCCGCCGCGACGCCTGCCTCGTCTTCCTCCTCCTCGTCGCTGCTGCTGCTGCTGCTGGTGACGCTGCGCAGGGCGGCAAAGGTGGGCGGTGGCGGGGCCCAGGCGGAGGCGGGGCCGGAGGCGATGACGACGGCGGCGGCCGCGGTCGCGGCGGCCACCGACCGGCCACCGGCCGTGCCGGCGCCTCCACTGCCACCACCACCCCGCTGCCTCCCACGCCCGCTCCGCTCATTGCTGTCACGCGCGTAGGAGGGGTAAAACACGTCCGCCGGGTCGTAGGGCGGGACGAGGAGGGTCACGTCTGGCAGCGCGCGCGGGCCGTCGGCCGCGCGTTGGAGGGCGCCCACGACCGCCAGGACGTACACCTCCGCGACCGCGGGGGGCAGGCCCCGCAGGTCGACCTTGGGCGCGGGGGCGGGCAGGGAGACGGCGGGGAGGACGCCCGCGACGATGGCGTCGTCCAGGATGGGCAGGGCCCGGGCGTCAAAGACGCGGCGGTGCGGCCCGCGCAGGCGGTGCTGCTGGTTGGCTGGGTCGCCGCCGCCGCCGGGCTGCTGCGACCCGCCCCCACTGTCGCCGTGCAGGTCCTGGGGCAGGCGCAGGCAGGCGAGGACGCGGTCCAGGAGGCGCAGGGACGGGCGCACGCCGCATGCCAGCGCGTCCCGGTACACGCCGACCGCCCGGGCCGCCCAGTCGGGCTCGTCGTCGGAGGTGGGCGGGAGGGGGGAGGGCAGGGCGGCCGCGCCGCCGCCGCCGCCGCCGCCGCCGCCGCCGCCGCCGCCGCTGCCTCCCCTCCCGCCCCGCCCGCGCCCGCCCACCCCTGCCGGGGCCGGCGGGACGCCCAGCGCGGACAGCAGGGTCGCCCGCAGCCGCACGTCGTCCGGCCCCCAACCCCCGCTCCCCCCCCCACCTCCACCGCCGCAGCCGCCGCCGCCGGCCACGCCCTTGCCGGGTGGGTAACCGCCAGGGAACCAGGCCGCCCGGGCGCCGTTGTAGCAGAGCCGCACCAGGATGAAGCACAGCGCCTCATCCACCGCCCCGCCCCGGGCCCGCATCACCCGGTACACGTCAAAGGCGGCGTGGGCGGAGCCGGCGCGCTGCAGGCCGTTGAGCAGGGCCGCAAACGTGTACGAGTCCGGGGGCACGCCCGCGCCCGCCATGTCTTGCAGGGTGGCCACCGCGTCGGGCAGGCGGCGGGCGACGCCGCACGCGTTGATGACGGCATTGAAGGCCCGGGCGGCTGGGGGGCGAGGGGGGGCGGGTGGGGAGGAGGAGGGAGGCGGGGCGGCGGCGGCGGCCGCGGCCGCACCCGCGCTGCCACTGCCCGCCAGGGCGGCCGCCACGCTCTCCCCCCGCACGGCCGCGCTCAGGGCCGCCCGGGCCGCGTCCAGGTCGCCCGCCTCCACCGCCGCCGCCACGGCCGCGGACGTGACTTCCGGGGCACAGCCGAAGCCGTCCGCCTCCGCGTCGGCGGCCAGGGACACTAGGACGGGGCGGGCGCGGGCCGCGCCCGCCACAGAAATCAGGGACGCGTACAGGACCGGGTCCGCGGGCACGCCGTTGCGGGTGGCGTCCCCGTAAATTTCCAGGGCGGTCGGCAGGTCGGGCTTGTTGGGGGAGGAGGGGGAGGCGCCGGGGCCGGAGGGCGGGGCGGCAGTGGCGGCAGCAGCGGGCGGTGGGGCGCCCGCCACGGCCGCCATGGCGGGGGGGTCAGCCCAGGCCGCGGGGAGCACGCCGCCACCGCTGGCCTCCCCACCCCCGGTGCCGCCCTTGCACGCCGCGACCGCGCAGGTGTAGACGAGCGGGGACGTGCCGTGGCCGGCCCGCAGGGCGGTGTGGTAGACGCGGACGGCCAGGTCGGCCCGCCCCGCGCGGGCGCACCCGTCGATGAGGGCGGCGTACGTGCGCTCGCCCGGCCGCTCGCCGCCCGCTTTCATGGCCTCCAGCGCCGCGAACGCGCGCTGCAGGGCCCCCGCCCGCCCCGCCGCCGCAATAAGAGCGTTCCAGACGGGCGCGTCCGGCTTCATGTTGGCGGCCTGCATGTCGTCCACGACGCCGGCGGCGCGCTCCAGCAGGACGAGGCCCGTGCGGCGGGACGCGGGGCCGGGCGGCAAGGCCGCCATCGCCCGCCCGCAGGCCGAGACCAGGGCGCAGTGCGTCCGCCCGTCCGACCGGATGCCGGCCGCCCGCATGTCGGCGTACACGCCAAACGCGTCGTCCACCGCGCCCGCGGCGGCGTAAGCGGAGACGATGGCGGTGTACAAAAAGCCGTCCGGGACGACGCCCGCCGCCCGCACGGCTGCCGCCGCCGCGTCCGCGCAGGCCGCACACCGCGCCGCGGCGGCGGCGGAGACGGCCAGGGTGTACGTCCGCTGGTCGGCCGAGCCGCGGGGCAGGGCGGCCACGAAGCGGAGGGCAAGGGCCGCGGCCTCGGGCGAGGCCGCCGCGGTCGCAGCCGCGAGGAAGTGCTTGTGGCGCAGGCGGCGCAGCACGTCCGGGCGGCGCGCGTCGGCCGCCCGCTCCACGAGGGCCAGGGCGTCCCGCAGCCGGCCGCCCGCGCACAGGTCGGAGAAGAGCATGAGCAGGTCGTCCCCGGGCGCGGACGCGAGGTTGTACGTGGGGGAGGCCAGCCGGGCGGCCGCCTCGGCCGCGGCCGCCGCGGTGGCCGCCGGGTTGGCGTCGCCGCCGTCCCGGCCCCGGCCCCGGGGCAGCAGGGCGCCCGGGCGGGCGCCGCCACGGCCGCCACCGCCACGGCCGCCGCCACCACGGCTGCCCCCTCTCCCACCAGCGGCGGCCGCCATGCCTTTGCGGCGGCGGGCCGGGACCGCGGAGTCGCCCGCCGCGGCGGGCGGGGTGGCCGCCCCCCGACCCCCCGGAACGGCGGCGCCGCCGCTGGGTGCCGCGGGCGGGGCGCCCTTCCCCACGGGCACGGTCGGGACGCCGACCGTCGGGGGCGCCCGCTGGGCGGCGGCGGCGGTGCGGGCCGCGCGCGGCACGTGGGTGGACAAGCGCCCGTCCAGGCCAGCCGGCGGGCCGGCTGCTACCCAGCCCGCGTCGGTGGCTGGTGGTGCCGGTGCTACTTTGGACGCGCTAGGCCTGTTGCCTTTGCCCGGGCCGGGAGTGGCGGCGGCGGCGGCGGCGGCGGCGGCCACGGCCCGCCTGGGAAGGATGAGGCGAGGCGCGGGGGTGGCGGACGACGACGACGCGGCGGCCGGGCTGTTGAGGAGAGGGTCGTGATGGTGGGGAGAGTTGTGAGAGAGGAGAGGGTGCGGCGATGCCGACAGTGCCCTTTCGTTCTAGGAGGCGAGAGAGGTGAACGCCCCTGCTCTTTTGCCTCGCGGGCAGCGGCGTTGCGTGCGTGCGAGGCGGTGGGGGCGCGTGGCAGAGCATGCGGGAGCGGCCGTGCTTTTGGCGGCGGCCCTTGCGGCGACTCTCCCACGAGCGCTTTTGGCCAGGCACGCCGGCCAGGGCGGCCGTGCCGTGCCGCCTAACCTGGCGGCTGATCCTGGGGTTTGGCATGCAGGACACAAGCAAGCCCTAGCACTCCCATCGACGTGCAAATCAGCGGCACCGACGGGGCAAAAGTGGGCCGCCCCCGGAGGCGGGCGAAGACAGGGAAGGAGAAACGCTCCCACAGCCCGGAGAAAAAAAAAAAAAAAGGGCGGGGTGGGCCGCCTTGCCCCGTCGAAAAAAGGCACGGCCCCTCTCCACGCCCCTGTCTCAATTCCTTACCTTCCCAGACCGGGCATGGGGCGGGTGAGCGGCATCGCGGGGGCGTGTGTGAGGGGCTGCCGCTCCTCCCGCGGGAGAGAGAAAAGACAATTGAGACAAAAGAGCTAGCCACGACACTGGCACGTTTTTTTGGGCCACGCCTCTTTCACACACAAAATGCCGCTCCTTGCCCTCCAGCCGCCCCACCGGCTGGGCGTGACGCCGGCGAGGGCCTCCGCCCAGTCCCGGCGAGGCGGCGTGCCTGTCCTCCGGGCCGCCCTGGTCGACCCTCCTTCCTCTGCAACCACCCCGCCCCCTCCCCCCTCCCCCCGTGCGCCCTCACGCCCCGACCCGCCCGCCCTGCGCCAGGCCCTGCTGCTCGCCGCGGCCGGCCTGGACCGGGGCCGGGACGCATCCCCGGCCGAGCGGGCGGCCGTCGAACGGGCGGCCGTGGCGCTGGAGGCGGCGGCGCCTGCCTCGCCGCTTACCTGCGCGCCGGGCGCCTGGCGGCTCGCCTACGCCTCGTGCGAGCCATTCCGGTCCTCCCCCTTCTTCTGGGGGTTCGCGTCGCTGGCGGGCGCCGCGGCCGCCCCCATCTTTGCCTTCACCGACGCGGTCCCGGGGGCTGAGGTCGGGGTGGCCCGCCAAAAGCTGACCCTCGGGCTGCCAGGCGACGGCGGCGGCAGCGACGACGAGAGCGAGGAGGGCGGAGGGGCGGGCTGGCTCTCCTCCTCCGTCCGCCTGACGGTCGGGGTGGGGCTGGGCGGGGATGTTGTCACGACCGCCCGCCTGGCGCGCGTGCTGGATGCGGGCGGCCGCCCCTCCGGCACGGACTTGGACGTGCTCCCCGTGGAAACGCGGGTCGAGAATTCCGCCCTGCCCGGAGTGGGCGCTGTCGGCGTGCCTGTGGGCCGGCTCTTTGGCCTGGCGAGCAGGGGCAGGGGTGGGCAGGCGCCCATCCGGCTGAGGATCAGCTACTGTGATGAGGTGGTGCGGGTGGCCCGGGTGGTGGGGGAGGGGCTGCTGTTTGTGTATGTGAGGGAGTAGAAGGTTTGAAAAAGGAAATGAAAGGCCGGGTTGGAGACGTTTGTTCTTCACGCGCACACGCACGACCGTCCCTGCGTCCTCGTTTTCCATTCGCCCTCTCTTCGACCACGCCACACACACACGCGCGCTGCCGACATGCCCGCCCTGGCCGCTTCCCGGGCGGCTCTGCTACCAGCCGTCACGCCTAGCCGGGTCGGCCGGCCCCGCGTGGCCTCCGCTCGCCTCGCACCAGCCCTGAATGGCCGGCGTTCAGCCGTCCGTGCCGGAGCTGAAGCCAAGTCCTCCTCCCCTGCCCCCGGGCCGGGCAAGAAGCTGGTGAGAAGCGGCGGCTGGATGAGAGAGAGGAAGGGGGCTGGTGTCTTTGTCCATTGTTAATTTAGATGGGGACAGGCACGCGGGCGTGGAGGGGGCGTGGTGGGGCATGGAGGGGGCGAGACGCGGCTGGCCAGCAGCGCTCTCGCGCGTGGCCACGTGCCGCATCTCAGCGCCGCTAGGGGCGTGCCCACCCCGCCCCGGCCTCCATTTCGACCACGCATCTGCCTAGACCAATATCGACCCTACCTAGTGGGGTGGTCAAAAGGTGGCTGGGTGGCTCAGGACGGCCCCTAGCCCCGGGCGCCCCGGCAGTCAATTGGCCGGCCCCCACGCTCTCACCGTCCGGACACCTCTCACCCCCCACCTTCTTCTCCCCTCCCTCCTTTCTCACATCTCACAGGCCCCCGTCACCCCGCAAACCCCCATCGGCCAGCAGCTCGCCTACTACCTGGCCATGGAGCCCCAACTGTTCACAGCCGCCGTGGACAGGGAGTTCGAACGCCTGGCGGGCGAGCGGAGCGTGGCCGCGGGCAGGGCGGCGGAACTGGAGCGGGAGGTCCGGGAGAAGGGGCCGCCCGACACCGCCTCCCTGGTCCTGTACAAGCGCATGGACGAGCTGCGCGCCCAGGAACAGCGGCTGTCCGTGGAGGACCTCATGTACGCGTCCGTCCTGGAACGCTTCCTGGGGCTGGGCGTCCCCCTCCTGCCCCGCCTCTCCGACCCGGTCACCGAGGCGCCCGCCGACCTGGCCGCCCTGACCGACGGCCTCCACTCAGCCGACGCGCTCGCCCTGGTGAAGGACCACCTGCGCGGCACGCTGGGTCCCGCCGCGACGGCCTTCTCGAACGCAGTCCTGCGCATGTCCCGCCTCCAGGCCGCCCAAGTGTACGCCGCGTCTGTCCTCTTCGGTTACTTCCTGCGCCGCGTGGACGCCCGCTTCCAGCTGGAGCGGGGGGCGGGCATGCTGCTGCCGCCCGGGGAGGACGCGGTCGCCCGCCTGGAGGCCCTGTTCGCGGCGGCCGCCGACCCGGAGGCGGTGGCGGACCCGGACAAGACCAGCGATGAGGAGGACGAGGCGGCCGCCCGGGCGGGGGGGGGCCGGGCGGCCTCGGCGTCGGCCTCTCCTCCCCCTCCCCCTCCGCCCGCCCGCCGCCCGGGCGCGGCCCTCAAGGATTACATTGAGGCCTTCGACCAGGCGACCATGCTGGAGATGACGCGGGTGGTGAGCGCGGAGGGCGGGGCCCTGGTGGAGGCGCAGGTGAGCGCGCTGTTTGGCGACCTGGGCGCGCTCGGGCGCCAGATGGCGGAGGCGGTGGGCGCCGACGCGGAGAGCATGGAGGACCTGATGGGCCGCGTCCAAAAAGCTGTCGCGGACGGGACGGTCGAGACGGTCGCCCTGACGGCGGGCACGCAGCGGCGGGCGGTCCTGGAGGCGGTCGCGTACGGCGCCTTTTTGAGGGACGTCGAGACGCATGTGGGCGAGGCGTACCCGGCCCTCCTCACCGCGGCCTCCCGGGGGCCGGGCGGGGGCGGGGGTCCGTTTGGCGGGTTTGGCGGGGGTGGGGATGGTGGGGGGGGGGGGGGGGGGGGGGGGGGGGGTGGGGGGGGGGGGGGGCGGGGGCGGCCGCCCCCCCCCCCCCCCCCGGGGGGGCCGCGGCCCACGACGGCGCTGTCCCCCCCCCCCCCCTCCCTCGTCCCTACCGAGTCGCGCCGGATCCAGGCCCCGGTGTCGACGTCGATGGTGTTGCCCACGAGCCCGGTGGCGGGCGCGGCGCGGGCGGCGAGGGCGAGGGCGGCGCGGCGGGCGAGGGCGGCGTAGGTCGCGTTGCCGGTCGCCGCGGCCAGCGCGCCAAACTCGAGCGCGAGCGTGCCCGCGCACGCCGTGCACGTCGCCCGCGTGTCGCCGTCCACGGGGCCGGTCGCAAGGTTGGTCCAGGAGAGGGGGAGGCCGGTCGGGGTGCGAAAGGCGGGCGCCACGCGGTCGGCGAGGTCGACCGCGGCGGCGAGCAAGCCGCCGCCGTACCCCGGGACCACGCCCGGCGCCCGCACCAAATACGTGTGCGTGGATACGAGGGCGCCCAGGGCGCGGATGGTGAGCTCAAAGGTGTGCACGCGCGCGTCGACGGCAAAGGACAGGGGGGGGGGCGGCGCGGCGCCCTTTTTCCCGGTGGGGCCCTGTCCCTCGCCCGCCGCCCACGCGACCGCGGGCGCCAGCCGGGCGACGTCGCCCATGACGAGGTGCGTCGTGAGGGCGTCCAGGGCGGTGAGCCCAACGCCGCCCTGGCTGTCGCCGCCGCCGCACGTCAGCGGCTTCAGGTCGTCGCGGGGAAACGCGTGCTCGATGTAGGCGTCGTACGAGGATTCGTACATGCGGCGCACGGTGGTCCTGAGGGGTGGGGAGAGAAGGGAGGGTGGGTTGGCGACCGCAGCTCTCTCTTCTCTCCCTGGCCCATCCTCTCTCGACTCTTGCCCACCTCAACTCGGTCAGCTGCGTCGCGTTGAGCGGGCCCGGGCGCGCGGGGGGCGGCGGCGGCGGCTGGCGCCGGGGCGCGAGCGCGGCGCCGACCGCGAGCGCCTGAGAGAGGGAGGGGGGGCGGTCGGCCCACCGCCCGCGACCTCTCATCGCCACTGCGTCGCACACACCACCATCCCCGCCTCACCAGCAGCGCCGCGCCCCACCACCATCGGCCCGCCGATGCCGCCCGCCCCTCGGGCGCCGCCGCCTTGGGCGGCGGCGGCGCTGGTGGCGCCCGGACGGACGGCGAGGCGTCACCGCCGGCGGGGCCCGCCATCGGCACCCGTTTCTGCGGGCGGCGGCGCCGGCGCGCGCGGTTGCTCTCCTGCCAATAACCGCCGCGGCTTGGGAGTCGCCCGCGAGCCCCCAGAAGCATCCACACACCTCTCACCGCCCATGCGCCCGTGGTCGACCGGCGCCCTGGGCCGCCGTCGGCGCGCAACGGCCGACGCGCCCCCACCGCGCAGCGCGCCGCCCGCGGTCGGCCGGGACACGGTGCACGCCTTGGTCGCCGCCCGAGCCGCGCTGGCGTCGGAGCGGGAAGCGTTGGCTGTTGAACGCGCGGCCGCGACCGCGGCCGCGGAAGCCGCGGCCGACGCGGCGGCCGCGCTCGCCGCGGTCGCCACCCGCTGCGAGAGAGGGGGGGTGGCGCGGCGGCCGGACGGCGAGGCCGCGCTGCGGCGGTTGGCGGAGGGGGGAGGGCTGGCGTTGGCGGGGCCGCTGCGCGCGCGGGTCGCCGCGCGCCAGGTCGAGGCCCCTCCCGCGCCCGCCCTCGAGACACTGCTGTGCACGCACTGCCAGTGCCGGGCCATCCCGCCAGTATCGCCGCCGCCGCCGCAGCCCGCCGCCCGCGCGCCGCCGCCGCAGCCCGCGTGCCGCCGCGGCGCGCGCGCGCTCGCGTGCTGGCTTGGCGAGTGAGGAGGAGAGAGGGCGAGAGAAGCGTGTCACAGCGTCGCGCGCGCACAGGAACGGCACCCAAAACAAAACCGGGGCGCGCGGCGCGCGCGTCAGTCACGCTGCTGCCGCCGGGCTCTCGGCCGCCGGCAGGCTCAGCGGCCCCGCCCGCAGCCACACTCCCTCGTCCCCGGGCAGGCGCGCCAGCACGTCGACGACCGCGGCCGCGGGCCAGTCGGGCGCGTCGGGGAGCGCGCCGTCGCGCGCCGCGCGCAGCGGCAGGTGCCACAGCTCGACCGGGGCGGCCGTCGCAGGGTCGCGCCGCACGAGGTAGACTTCCTGGATGCGAAGTGCGTCGTCGGAGCCGGCGCGGTGGTGGCGGCAAGGGCTGAACGCGCGCGCGGCAGACGCCCCGGCCGCCTCGTCCTGCGGCTGCCCCGTGGTGACCGTCGCCGGCTTCATGAATGCCGCCGCCATGGCGTGCGCCAAGAGGCGCGCGTCGTTGGCGGGCGACGGGGCTCTGCCACCCTCGACCGCCCTCTCCCCCGAGACGCGCGCGCCGACGCGCCCCCCCGCGCACCGCCACAGGCGCGCAGCCAGCCGCACGGGGCCGGCAGGGGTGTCGATGCGGGTCGGGATGGACGGCAGCACGTCCATCAGGGTGTCGGGGTTGAGGCCGAGCCGCGCCGACGCAGCGAGCGCCGCGGAGCGCTTGGCCTCGGCCGCCACGTCGGCCTTGAGCGAGGGCGTGTGGGAGAAGGCGTGCACGTCCAGGCCGCCGCCCAGGGAGCGGTCGCGCTTCATGGGGGAGCGAAGAGCGGGGTGAGCGAGGGGCAGCGGGGCGGGGGGGGGCGGCGGAGCGGCCTGCGCCCACCATGGCGCCGGCGGCGCCGGCGCGGGTGCCGCGCCGGTCACGCTGCCGTACGAGTCCCGCGCCGCGGTCAGGCCCAGGGGCGCGTCGGCGCCATACGCCCCCCACGACGGGTCGAGCGTGTCGAGCGAGCGCGACGCCGCCATCCCCGAAGCCGCGGCCCGTACGTCATCTTCCGACGCGGACGCCGACAGGAGGACGCCGGACGCGGTGAGCGCTTGCCACGAGGGGGCGGCGACGATACAGGTGGGGGCGAACGACATGGCGGTTGCTGTGTGGTGGCGTGTCAGAAGGTGTGGATCAATGTAGCACGCACATCTAGAGGTACGGAGGGCGGGCGGGAGGGCCGGGCGAGCGCCGGGGCCAGCGCATGGGGCGGCATTCTTAGCGCCCCCCATGCACCGCCGCCTCTAGGGCTGCCCGGCGCGCGCTGCGGCGCCGCCCACGACCGCGCGCCGTCCCCGGACGCACCTGGCACGGGAGCCCACCAGGCGGCGGGGGGGCAAGCGCCGTCGAGCGGGGAGACTGAGGGGGCGGCAGCGGCGCGGCGGCGCTCACCCCGTCGCTGCGGCCGCCTGCGTGCGTTCACTCTACAGTTCAACCCAGCCCACGTTACCAGCCGCGCTCGGCGTCGACGACGACGGGCCCGTCGGAGTCGCCGTCGGAGTCGAGCGACGCGACGGCGCCCGCGCCGGCGACCCACCCGAGCCTTGCCGCCAAAAAACGCCTCAACTCTTCCAGCGGCCCCGCCAGCACAGCCGGCACGCCGCCAGCCGCCTCGTCCAGTCCCTCGACAAAGTCGCGCCAGGACCGGCGCAGGAACGAGTCGGCGAGGGCGGCGTCGGCCGCGGCCGCGAGCGACGAGGCCGGCGGCGAGTCGCCACCCGCCCCCCCCCCGAGTCCCGTCTCCAGCTGCGCCTTCAACACTGTGAGCAGCTCGGCGTAAACCGGGGCGAGGGCGCCCGCGGGCGCGGCCGCGCACGCGAGCGCGAGCGCAAGAATTGCCTTCCACGCCGCGACGCCGCCCAACGACTGGCCGGCAAACCAGGCGATGAACGCGATCTCGAATTCGGCCAGCAGAAGGTTGGGGTCGCCCCCAAAGCGGTCGCGAATCGTGGCCTCCAGCAGGGCCGACTTGTCAAGGTGCGCCGCGCTCGCGGCGGCGGGCGACGCGCCGGGCGTCGGGTCGGGGCGCCGCGGGATGGGTGTCCAGCGAGGAGCGACGACCGAGTCGGTGGCAGAAGGAGGGGCGGTGGCCGGGGCGCCGGCCGCGCCGCTCCGCGCGCGCCCCTTCTTGAGCGCGCCTTCCAACCCCGCTTCAGCCACCGTCAGCGCCCGCCCCGCCCCCGGATCCGCTTCCGCGGTCACGCACTGGTTGGCGCCGGGGACGAGGCGGGCGAGGGAGGACTCGAATACGTGCGGGGTGAGCGACCGCCAACGACCCCACCCCTGAATGTCGTATGGCGCGAGGCCCGCGTCGAAATCGTGCCGAGCCACGCCCGCGGCATAACGCTCGACCTCGTCTTCATCCTCGAGCGGCTGCAGCGTCTCTGACGCAGCGCACCAGCGCCTCACCGCGACCGACCCGGGCGCGGCCCACTCGAAAAACCAGACCGCGGGCGCCACCGCCCCGCCCCGCGCCGCCGCGTACGCCACAAAGTGGGGGCCGGGCGGCAGCATCTTGACGCCGGCAAACTTGGGGCCGGTGGTGAAGGACTGGAGGTGGAGAGAGGGAAGGAAAGAGGGTGGTCGGGCGCGCGCTGCGCCTCGTCCCGCCGCCGCCCTTGGCACCCGCCTGCCACACGCGCCCTCAACCCTTCCCCCACACACCTGGTGGTCGACGCCCAGCACCGTGCCGGGCGGCACGCCCAGCAGGAGCAACGCGCCGCCGGCCGCCGCGGCCGCTCGGGCGGCGTCCGGATCCAGGCGCACGGTGTAAGGCGCGGGCTGCGGCGGCGGCGCCATGGCGCGCGGCCGCGCACCGGCTGTGTGGGCAGACCGACGCGGCGCCTTCCCCACTCTTGCCCCGATGCCGCCCCCCCCCTCCCGCCCCGCCCCCCCCCAGTCGGCCTTTGCCGGCGGCGGGGGCGCCAACGGCGAGCGGCACGAGGAGGGCCTGGTTGCCGCGGGCGGCGCAGCGGCCGCCACGCTCACGCCCGCGACGGCCGCGTGCCGCGCCTCGTTCGATTCGCCCGGTCGTAGGGCGGCAGCCGGCGCCACGTTCGACGTGGAAGCCGGCTCCGCCCCCAGCGCTTCCACCACCCCCCTCCTCGAGCCCGTCCCCCTCGCCGACCGCGTCACGCTCGAGTTTCAGGGCGTCGATTGCGCCGTGCCGCGCCTGTTTGGCGCGGGCGCGCCGGGCGGGGCGCTGCAGCGGAGCGCCACATTTTTGCGAGCCGCGTCGACGATTGGCTCCCGCAAAGGGTCGTCGTCGGCCGCCGCGGCGGCCGCCGCGCGCAAGGAGAAAGCGACCCGGCAGGTGGGTGGGGGAGATGGCAGGGGAGGGGCGCGGGTCGGTCACCGGGGATGCGGCGACTAAAGAGCGGCGCGTGGCCCCGTCGCCGGCGCGGGCCCCGTCGCCCGGCCGTCCCCCTGCGCCCGACGCCGCGCCCACCACCCCTCCTCCCTCTTCAGGTCCTGTTCTCCATCACCGGCTGCTGCCTGCCCGGCGAGCTGCTCGCGCTGATGGGCCCCTCGGGCTCGGGCAAAACCTCGCTCCTCTCCATCCTCGGCGGCCGCACGCCCAAAGGCGCGACCGTGGCGGGCGCCATCCTGTTCAACGGCGCCCCCCTGACCAAGCGCGCCAAGCGGCAGCTGGGGTTCGTGCTGCAGGACGACCTCCTGTACGAGTCGCTGACGGTCGCCGAGACGCTGCGCTACGCGGCCGCGCTGCGCCTGCCCCGCTCCATGACCGCCGCCCAGAAGCGGGACCGCGTCGATGCGGTCATCTCGGCGCTCGGCCTGGGCAAGTGCCGGGACACGATTGTGGGCGGCTTTTTTCGGCGCGGCATCTCCGGCGGCGAGCGCAAGCGCGTGAGCGTCGGCCACGAGCTCCTCATCAACCCCTCGGTCCTGCTCCTGGACGAACCCACGTCCGGCCTCGACTCGACAACCGCCATGCGCCTGGTGACCACCCTCCGCGCGCTCGCCGCGGGCGGCCGCGCGGTCGCGACCACCATCCACCAACCCTCCTCCCGCCTCTTCCAAATGCTGGACAAGCTGCTGATGCTGTCCGAGGGCCACGCCATCTACTACGGCGCGTCCGGGGTGGCGGCCGACTGGTTCCACCGCCTCGGGTTTACGCTCCCGTACGGCGTCAACGCGGCCGACTTCCTGCTCGACGTCGCGTCCGGCGACGTCGGGTCGGCGTCGAGGCCTGGGGAGGCGTCCCGGCTGTACCTGATCGACGTCGCGGAGCGGTACGCGGCGGCGGCGGCCGGGGGGGCGGGCGACGGGTACGCCGCGTCGGCCGACCTGCCGGCGAGCGTTGTCGGGGCGGCGGACGCCGCCGCGCTGGGCACCCGGGGCGCGCTCTCGGTCGACCTCGGGTCGACCGGGTCGGCCGGGCTCGCCAGCGCGCCGCCGACCGCGGCGGCCGCGCTCGCGCCCGCCCCCGCCTCGCGCGCGCCGCCCGCCGCCAACGGCAAGGGCGACTCCACCCTCGCCACCACCCCCGCCGCCCGCTACCGCGCCGCCAACGCCCTGGCCGCCTCCCTCTCCGGCCCCGCCGGCGACAAGGCGCGCCGCTGGGGCGCGTCGTACGGCACCCAGCTGCGCGTCCTGTTTGCGCGCTCGGTCAAAACGAGGCGCTTCGAGGCCATGTCGGCGCAGGACATTGCCCAGTTTGTGGTCGTTGGCGTGCTGTGCGGGCTCTTTTGGTGGCGGATCGGGGCCAACCCGACGATCACCGGCGCCGTCAACGCCAACGGCCTGCTTTTTTTCGAGATGCTGTTTCTCTCGTTTCGCTCTATGTTTACCGCGCTGTTCACGTAAGGAGAAGGGAGAGGGGGAGGAGAGAGGGAGAGTCGGAGGTGCGCCCGCCAACGCTCCACCCCTCTCTTCTCTGCAGCTTCCCCAACGAGCAAAAGATGATGCTCAAAGAGCGCGCGTCCGGCATGTACCGCCTCTCGGCCTTTTACTTTGCGCGCACCGCGTCCGACGTGCCGATGGAGGTCGCCGTGCCGTCGATCTTCATCATCATCATTTACGTCATGGCGGGCCTGCGCCCGACCGCGTGGGCGTTTTTCGCCAACTGGTCGGCGGTCGTCCTGACCATGCTCGTCGCGCAATCGTTTGGCCTGCTGATCGGCGCGCTCGTCATGGTCCCCAAGACCGCGCAGACGATCACCGCCGTCGTCATGCTCACCATGATGCTCGTCGGCGGGTTTTACGTGACCAACATCCCGGTCTGGATCGCGTGGCTCAAGGTGTGTGTGTGTGTGTGGGGGGGGGGGGGGAGTGAGGCAGGGGTGTGCGCGGGCCGCGCGCTCACCGACCCCCCGCGGCCCCCCCCCCCCCCCCCAAAACAGCCAA
>Ga0315284_10009116_pt1 | contig 14167 bp, 13 predicted proteins | sample YL17G09_16_MG_FD_203696 | JGI IMG/M metagenome (GOLD analysis project Ga0315284, IMG submission 203696) | Sediment microbial communities from Yellowstone Lake, YNP, Wyoming, USA - YL17G09_16 | ecosystem: Environmental > Aquatic > Freshwater > Lake > Sediment | place: USA: Wyoming | collected... | reverse complement strand
TATAAAAGGCATGCGGGATGCCGATGTAAATACCTATTATTCCTGTACGCTCTGCCAGACCTTTGCCCCCAACCATGTCTGTGTAATAACTCCTGAACATCCCGCTCTCTGCGGCGCAATAAGCTGGCTTGATGGAAAAATTGCCTTTGAGATAGCGCCCTCCGGTGCGAATCAGCCTATTGAAAAGGGAGCGGTTATCAACACGCAGAATGGGGAATTTGAAGGCGTCAATAAATTTGTTAAAAAGGCAAGTCATGGTGAGATTGACCGTTGTTCGCTTTATAGCGTGATGGAATATCCGATGACGTGCTGCGGGTGTTTTGAGTGTATCGCCCTTATGCTTCCCGAAGTGAATGGAATCATGGTGGTGAACCGGGAATTTAAAGGGATTACCCCCTCGGGAATGACATTCTCAACGCTTGCCGGAACTATTGGTGGAGGGGCCCAGTCACCGGGATTTGCCGGTATCTCAAAAAACTATATCCTCTCTGACCGCTTCCTGCAGGGAGACGGTGGTATCGATCGCCTTGTCTGGATGCCTTCCCAGCTCAAAGAAGAGCTGAAACCCCAGCTGGTAAAAAAACTTGCTGACAGGAACAAATCAGACCTCTTTGAAAAGATTGCGGATGAAACGATTGCAACATCGATTGAAGACCTGATTTTGTTCCTTGACCGGGTAAAACACCCGTCCCTGACCATGAAACCGCTCGTGTGAGGAGATTGTATGGTGTATGACCTTAATTTCGGTTGGAATGGCGCTATCGGTCAGGTAATTCTTGGAGCAACCAGAGTAGAAGGGGGGACAAGAAACATATCCTACCGAATAGGTGGCGGAACCACACTGCCCTTCCTTGACGGGAACCCATCATCCCCGTCCCCGCTTGTTGCATTGGAAATCTGCGATAACCCCGAATACTGGTCGCCGATCATCAAAAATTACTGTGGCGATCTGGTAGACAATGTTCATGAATGGGCTACGGCTGCTGAAAAGATCTACAAGGCAGATCTGGTTCGCCTCTACCTTACCAGTACACGGCAAAGGAATTTTTCTGATATTTCCTCCGTTGGAAAAACCATAGAAACCGTGCTGTCAGCAACAGCACTCCCGCTGATCATTGAGGGCAGCAATGAGCCAAAGATCGACAGCGAGGTGTACCTGAAGTGTGGCGAGACTGCCCAGGGAGAACGACTTCTCCTGGGAACCGCTGAGGCAGGAAGGTACCGGAGCATTGCCGCGGCAGCTCTTGCTTATAACCACTCCCTTATCGCCCAGTCTCCCATTGACGTAAACCTTGCAAAACAACTCAATATCCTGTTACGGGAGATCGGTATGCAACGCGATCATATCATGATAGATCCCTACACGGGTGCACTCGGCTACGGGTTTGAATATTCCTATTCTGCCATGGAACGGATTCGTTTTTCTGCGCTGAAAGGGGATACGGATCTTGCCATGCCGGTAATCTGTTCTGCTATCGATTCGCTGAATATCAAAGAAGTCCGGGAAGGTGATCCTGCCCTGCAGGATGAGATGGCAATACAGTGGGAATTTTATACCGGGATTGCTGCTGCTGTTGCCGGTGCTGAGATTATCTGTGTCCGCCATCCAAAGACGGTCGCTATGCTTAAAAATGCGTTTTCCGGCATGAGAAGCGGTTCGGGTTCTTCTGAGGTGAAAGAATAATGGCACTCAAGGCACTTGATGTCTACAAACTTCTGCCTAAAAAGAACTGCAAGGAATGTGGTGATCCTACCTGCCTTACGTTTGCGATGAAACTCGCAAGCGGAAAAGCAGATGTGGATCTCTGCCCGTATCTTGACGAAGAGGCAAAGTCTGTGCTGGGTGCGACAACGCGACCCCCCATACGACTGGTAAAAGTTGGCGTGGGGGAACGGTCGTTTGCCGTTGGAGAAGAATTTGTTCTTTACCGCCATGACAAGACCTTTTACCATCCACCGGGAATTCTTTTTAAGGTATCAGATACCTGGGAACCTGAAGCGATCACCTCTGCAACTGTCAGGGTCAGGGACGAATTTTTCACCCGTATTGGTACCGATCTGCGGTTTGACGGTATTGCAATTGAAAATACCAGCGGTTCTCCGGACTCATTTGCCCGAGCTGTTTCTGTAGTCGAGGAATCGGCAGATCTCCCCCTCGTCCTGATGGCATCGAACATGGAAGCGTTGAATGCCGCACTTATCCAGGTTGGCAGTTATCAGCCCCTGATCCATGCAGCGACAAAGGAAAATTTCAGGGAAATGTGTGCACATGCAAAAAAACATAGTTGTCCTCTTGTCGTCAAGGCTCAGAGGCTGGATGACCTCACCGCCCTGGTAAAAAACTGTGTTGCAGAAGGTGTGAAGAAACTGGTGATGGATCTCTGCCCGCAATTTCCCGGTGATTTTATTACAACTTCAACTGCTGTCCGCCAGCTTGCAATTACGCGTGCAGTTCCTGACCTGGGCTATCCGGTATTTATTGATGCCACGGATCCCCATCTGCAGGATGCAAAAATCGCACTTGGCATCGTCAAATATGCGTCGGTAATCATTACGCCTCCGCTTTCGGCGGCATCTGCAAAAGCTGCACTCACCCTCCGCCAGAACATTTACACGGATCCCCAGAAACCCATCCAGATGAATCCCGGACTCTACCGCGTCGGGAGCCCGGGAAAAGATGCTCCGGTACTCATGACCGTGAACTTCTCCCTGACGTTTTTTACCCTCCAGGGGTACTTAGAGTCCACCCGCGTTCCCTGTTTTATGCTGATTGTTGATACAGAAGGGCTCTCCGTCCTGACCGCGGTAGCTGCAGGAAAACTGAATGAAACACTGGTCCGTGATTCGATCAAGAAATTTGAAGTAGAAAAGGAAGTATCTCACAAAACGCTGATTATTCCGGGCTATTCCGCACCGCTATCCGGCAGGATTGAAGAAGCGACCGGCTGGAAGGTGATGGTCGGGCCCCGTGATGCAGCAGAAATAGGAGAGTTCCTGCATCAGGAGTGGAAGAAGACAAAAGACCAAAAACAATAATGATATATTTTTCAGGCACTGCCAGGCATGATCAGGAATGATCATCGCAGTATATTTCTTATGTCTCACCCCAATGATAGTAGTAAGGACAGATCATCTTGCGCACGGTAACATTTCTTCCGAGTTATCGCAAAATTGACGTAGTACGTGGCAGCACCATCCTTGAAGGTGCACAGAAAGCAGGACTGAATATCAATGTCGTCTGCGGCGGACAGGGTAAATGCGGTAAGTGTGTTGTCTATGTCCAGCACGGAAAAACGGAATTTGACCGGCAGAAATATTCACAGTTTTTTACCGAAGATGAACTGAAAAAAGGTGCCTGTCTTGCCTGTGAAACGACGGTCCAGGGTGATTTGCAGGTGCTTGTTCCTGAAAGCACCCTTATCCAGGAACAAAAAATTCTGGTTGAAGGCAGGGAGGATGAGATTGAACTCCATCCCTCTGTCAGGAAATATTTTGTCGAACTCCAGCCCCCGACGCTCACCGATCCATCTCCCGATCTGACCCGGTTGTTATGGGGTATCCAGAAGAATGGCGGGCCTGTTGCAGAAAAAATTTATGTACCACTGGAAGTCATGCGCGAAATTCCCACGCTTCTCAGGCATAGTGACTGGAAAGTAACCGGTACAATCGCTCTAGTGCCCGGGGGGTATCGTCTTATCGATCTCCAGGAGAACGACACATCAAAACGTATCTTTGGTGCCGCAGTAGATCTAGGTTCTACAACGGTTGTTGCCTATTTGTGGGATCTTGTTACCGGCAGGGTAGTGGCAGTCGCCTCGAACTACAACAGACAGATTAGTTGTGGTGAAGACATTCTCGCACGCGTGAACTTCGCCCGGAAGAACGGGCTTATCAAACTCCAGGCACTCGCAGCAGAGAGCATCAATGCAGCGCTGACAACTGCTTCAAATTCTGCCGGTATCGACCGGGAAGATATTTACGAAGTAGTGGTTGCAGGTAATACCGTAATGACACATATGCTTCTTGGCATTGATCCGGGATATATCATCGCAGAACCGTATGTGCCGGTCGTCCAGCGGGCAATCTCTGTAGCAGCAGGCAGGATTGGTATTGCCGGCAACCAGAATTGCGGACTCTTTGTCTTTCCGGCTGTCAGTGACTTCATCGGGGGTGATATTATCGCTGATATCCTGTCCTGCGGCATGAGTGAACGTGAAGAGATCTCCCTGTTGATAGATATCGGTACAAACTTTGAGATCGTTTTGGGAAACAAGGAATGGATGTTTTCCTGTGCCGGTGCCGCCGGACCTGCTCTTGAAGGAGGAGAAGTGCTCTTCGGGATGCGGGCAAATCCCGGTGCCATTGAAAAGATTACGGTTGATCCAATCACCCTCAACCCGATATACGCTACCATCAATAACATCAAACCACGGGGTATCACCGGATCCGGGTTAATCGATCTCCTCGCAGAACTTATTACTGCATGTGTTATTGACCGGACCGGCCGGATAAATACCAGTATTGAAAACAAACGAATCCGTACCGGGTCTCACTTCCCGGAGTTTGTTGTGGTCTGGGCCGGTGAGACTGATATCGGGAAGGATATCGTGATCACGGAAAATGATATCAAAAACCTGATTATGAGTAAGGCTTCGATTCACGCAGCCTGTGTAACGCTGATGAAAGAGGCTGGTGTAACCCGGCATGACATCTTTACCATATATTTTGCCGGTGCTTTTGGTAATTACCTTGACAAGAAAAATGCAACGATTATCGGTCTTTTCCCGGAGATCGAATTAGAACGGATAAAAAATATCGGGAACGGGGCGGTTACTGGAGCAAATCTTGCACTTATTAACCGGAGAGAGCGAAAAACCCTCGATGAGATCGCTAAAAAAATTGCATATATCGAACTGAATGCGGAACCTTCATTTATGGATGAGTACACCTCGAGTACCTTTTTGCCGCACACGGATCTCTCCTTGTTCCCCATGGTCCAGAAACTCTTAGAATCCTGCCGGCTCAGGAAAGGCTGATCGCATGGCAAAGATGATCCCTTCTCCCCACTCACTGGCGACAGGTGTAGGTGGGCTTCCTCATACGGACCCTGTGTCAGCATGCAATGATGTCCTGGATATATTCCCTGAGTTCCCGTATATCCCCACTCTTCCTGACCGGGGACAACTGGAAAGTATTGTCTTTAATGATTCCGAGCAGTTGCCGGGAAGGATTATCAGGGACGACCGGCTGCTCTTTGACAGTACCACTGACCAGTCTGAAGGTATGGAGAAGGTATACATGGATTATGTCGAGGGTAACTGTGCCCCCTATGCTCTCCACAAGGAGTATGCCTCGGGGTTCATCGAAATGATATCCCGTAATCTCAGCCACGTGAAGGTGCTGAAATGCCAGGTAACCGGGCCGGTCACCTTTGGTATGCAGGTCGTCGATGCAGACAAACGCCCGATTTACTACGATGCGCAGCTTGCCGACGTGCTATCGAAAATGATTGCACTCAAGGCACGGTGGTGTGAAAGAGAGATGCGGGAAAAAACCGGGGTTACCGAAACCCTCGTTGTATTAAACGAGCCCTACCTCGCTTCACTGGGATCATCAGTTGTACCGGTCGATAAAGAGACGGTACGGGCTGGCTGGGAGGACATTTTTGCGCTGGTCGAAGGTGGGCTTGGCATCCATTGCTGCTCGAATACCGACTGGGAATTCGTGCTGGGGCTCAATCCTTCAGTTGTTTCCATCGATGCTTACGCAACGGCAAAGGAGTTTTTACTGTACGCTGATTCCATAGCTGATTATATGGAGCAGGGCGGTGTTGTGGCATGGGGCATAGTCCCTGCAGAATACAAAATCTTTGCCACAGAAACCACCGGCTCACTCTATCAAAAGTATCTTGCGATACGATCCCGTCTCTGTGCTTCGATGCCGGAACAGATTTTTGATGCACAGTCTCTTATCACACCCAGCTGCGGGATTCGATTTGCGGATCGGCATGGGTCTCTTGCCATCATGAAAACCGCGGCGGAAATTTCACAACGCGTCAGGAACAAAAGAACCGGAGCATGAAGTCAGGGCAAGGATTAAAAACAGGAAATATCATGCAAAAACATCCTTTTATTATTGCCATTTCCGGGAAAGGAGGGACGGGAAAGACCACAGTAAGTTCCCTTTTGATCCGTTCGTTCATTGATCTGGGGGAAGTCCCGGTGCTCGCTGTCGATGCAGACCCGAATGCAAACCTGCATGAAGCTCTTGGGGTAGTTGTTCATGAAACACTTGGGTGCATGCGGGAGGAGGCATTCACCCGTCACATCCCCCCGGGAATGAACCGTCATGATTATGTCCGCTTCCGCTTTCGCCAGGCTCTGGTCGAAGCAGAGGGTTTTGATCTGATTGCAATGGGTCGTCCCGAAGGAAGTGGATGCTATTGTTTTGCCAATGACCTGTTATCAGAATGTATGGTTCAGCTTGAGCGTGACTACCATGTTATCGTTATCGATACTGAAGCTGGCATGGAGCATATCAGCAGGGGAACGATCGGGAAACCGGACATGCTCCTTATCGTGAGTGATCCTGGTGCACGGGGATTACGTACAATTACCCGCATTAAGGAGATTGCAGCGCAGCTGGGGCTCGAGCCGGGACGAATTCATATTGTTTTCAACCGTTTCAAATCAGGTACTGCACCAGTAGATATCGGCAACGAGCCACCAATTGCCATAATTCCTGATGACCCCAGTGTCGAAGGTGCTGATCTTGCTGCAACTCCGGTTTCAGGGATTCCTGTTGACAGCCCGGCCCGTGTTGCGGTGATGAATCTGGCAAAGAACATTCAAAAACGTGCTCACGAATAGCATGGAATACCGGAATAATTTTCCGATTCATCCAACTTTTTTGTTAAATTCAATAAAATTTTAAGGTAATAATCAAGAAGAAGAACGAAGACCAGACCCTTAAAAAAAAAGTCAGTTATAAAAATACTGCAACAGCAATCGTCGTTGTCCAGAGACCGTTTTTGTCTCCTTCGGCTGACTGGCAGGTGTGCTGCGTTTTAATGATCTTTCCGCTTGCCTTATAGGTCTGTTCCCTCTCTGACCACGCCGCATTCACATCAAATTCAATACCCAGCGTTGTTGCCAGCATGGTAGCTGCAAGGTCTTCTGCATATTCTCCCGTTTTTTCCTGTGTTTCGCCAAAAGCATGGTGCTCGGACAGGTACCCATATTCATCGGAATCACTGGGAAGGGCAAGACCAATTGCCGATGAAACGAGGCGGTTTGGTTCATTGGTCTCGTTCCGTGCCATGACACAGAATACTATGCCACCGGGCAGCAGGCATTTTAATCCTTCTGCTTTTGATATCTGTTTACATTTCGGCGGGAAGATGCTTGAAACATAGACAAGATTACATTTTTCAATACCGGCCTTTCTCAACGCAAGCTCAAAAGATGCGAGACGATCCTTATGCGTCCCCACACCTTTGGTGAAAAAGATCCTGGTCGGAACATACATATTTTTTTATTGTATCGTCTATTGCTTTAAGTTTTGGTCAGAATTCTTAAAAAAGCACGAATAAACAGGCCGATTTTAGATGATACTCATTTCGCGCCCCGGTCTCTCTTTTTTGATCTCCCGGTCTGCGCTTGTTAACCGGGTGGTAGATATGCGTCGGGAATTTTCAGGTTTTGGCTCTCCTACCGGGAAAGAATTTCAGGAAGGTCCCGCAGGGAATCAATGCAATAATCTGCAATTATCGTAGTGCGGTCTTGGGAAAACCGGTCCCCGTACCGGGCATACACCGTCCGTATACCGAGATTCCGGCAGGGTTCAATATCCCTTCTCGGGCTGTCACCCACCAATATGGTTTCACCGGGACGTGCATTCAGCATCTCAAGTGCTAATTGGAACGGTGCCGGGTCAGGTTTTTTCACCTTTACCATGTCATAGCTCACCATACAACAAAAGAACTCCAGCAACCCGGTTTTTAAAAGGCGCAGTGTTGCGTCCCGGGAATGAGCGTCGGTAACAATTCCCATATTGTATCCCTGTGAACGGAGCAACTGCAAGGTTTCAGCAACACCCTCATAGGGCACAATGTGGTGAAGTTTTTCAGTCTCATACACCCGGCAAGCCTTTCGGAATAGTTCATCGATGAAAATCCCCCGTTCGTTCATGTACTGCCGGATATTTTCATGGGATTCATACCCGTGGGCAGGTGATAAAAAATACGAGAACAATTCATTTCCGTCATCATTGCCAAACTGTTTCACGACTTCCTGACATGCAGCTACTTGTGACTCAAAGAGATCAAAGAGAGTATTGTCCATGTCAAATAACAGGGTAGTGACCGGAGATTTGGGATTTTTCATGTGTAATAAAATGTTCACCTCCGTCTGCTATGAGAGTATGGGTGATGACAATATCGTTAAGATACACAAAGATCGCATCATTCATATCCGGGTTTTTTAGTCAGGTCACTCCAACAAAACAGGGGTATATACCTATTCCACAACGCTTATTTCAACATTTACTAAACGTTTTTATCTCCTCTAAAAAAAATTGTCTCAAAATTTTCTTTTTCAAGAATTTCAATAAATAATCCATCTTTTGAGGTACGTTCAGTTAATAAAAAGATTGAAACTGATGCTTTTGGAAAAAATCTCGAGAGAATATTGGATAATTGTGGTGGGGCCGGATAAAAATTTGCTCCTTTTACTTCTTTGACAATAAAATAATTTTCTTTTGAAATAAAATTCTTAAGGGATGGTACCGTAAATCCCCTTACATGAGAGCCCATTAGTTCAATACATGTTGGATGATAGCCGATAAGAAGCAAAATTCGGTTATGAAATGATGCTAAATTCGGAACTCCGATAATCAGAATGCCTTGTTTTTTTAACACACGGGAGATTTCAGAAAAAATAAAAAAAATTTCCTTTGTATGTTCCAGAACCTGATTAATAATAATTATATCAAAAAAATTATCTTCAACGGGAATTCTATCTTTTTCGCAATCAATGTTAAAAATGGTTATACTTTTTTGTCGGCATGCTGCAATTTTTTCATCATCAACTTCAATACCATACAGTTCAACATTATTATATATTTTCGAAACGGCCGTTAGATCTTGTCCCCACCCACAACCGATATCAAGAATTTTAAAATTTGTTATGTTTTTTTCGTGGACCTTAATGTAATTCTCGATCCAAGAGAAAATTATTTCCCGACCATAATTTAAATCAGAATGTCGTTTTATTCTCTCTTCGAAAAAAAATTTTAAAATTTTGTCTCCCCCAGATAGTATTAATAAGGTGCGATATCAGGTTTTCCCAATAATCTTTTGGTTCAATCTTGGAAATAAATTATACTTTGGCTTCAGACTCTATTTTAACGTCCGTTCCGGTATACCCAAAATCGATTGGTCGTTTTATTCACTCAGAAACAAAATCCCTTGAACATTCTATAAAATCATTATTAATCAAATTGCGAGGCTTATACACACCCTCTATCATCGCTACTGTGTCTTTTCTCAGATTTCTTAGAGATATCTCTCACAATTTACTGTATGAATATAGTACAATAATCATTTAACCGGCTATTTTGACTCCTTCAATCACATTTTTTTCTGAAACAGAAATATACCTCGAAGTATTGACAATATGGTATTGCCCCGTCGCACGGACTCCATAGGGATTACCCTCGGTTGAATAGGGAACGGTGAACAATCCTTCTGTGCTCTCCTGCCGGTAAACAAATACCCGGCCGGTGTTGGTGACAACCGGCACCTCAATAATTCCCTCACCCTGGATTTGTGCCCCGCGGACAAACTCAAATATTTTTACCTGTTTTATTCCCGGCAGGGTAACCGGTGTTGATTCCGGGAACGACGCAACTGATGCATTCTCAGGAGATTCGAAAATGAGGCGGTAATGACGCAGGGCAGTAACTTTCTGGACCGGCTTATCTGGTAAATCGGAAAACAGGTCAGCGTATTTCCTGGGGCTGAGTCCTGCATTCTCTTTGATAATCTGCTGTCCGGTCAACCCACGTGACACATCAAGTAATTTCTCATTTGTTATTACTCTGGCATAGCCATTCACATTTCCGGCAGTCTCTCCGGGTGCTGGAACAAGGCGGACATCATACTGGACGTAATCCACCGTTTCCGGCAGCGCCATAGACCCATCAAAACTATGGAGCCGTACCACCATCGTCTGGAAATAATCATTGTCGAAACGGTGGACCTTGAGCAAACGGGACGAATCAGTTGCATCCGGTTTGACGAACCACTTTATATACGGAGAAATGTCGACCGATCCACCTTGCCATGGCACAAGGTTCGTAAATGAGTCGACTGCCATATTCGAATCGGTAATAACATATTTTCCCCCGAAATCCTCAAGGATAGTATCTGCTTTTGACTCATTCGTACTCAGGAAGAATGCTGCAGTACCTTTGGGTCCGGCCAGGTTGTCCTGGAACGGGTTGGTGATAGGAATCCGGTGAGAAATAAACGTGATCCAGTGGCCGGCATCCCAGACTGCCATGACCCCATAGGAATGAGAAGGATAGGAAAATCCTGAAACATCATACTGTTTATAGTAATCTATTCCCGTCGCTGGGGTATTTTCCTGTAACCATTCCAGCGATTCAATCCAATCCGGAGAGATTTCACGGTAGGGAGTACTGAATCCAAACTGGATATCTGCGTAGAGTGAAGCTGCAAAAAGAACAATTGTGAGAACCAGAATGGAAATAACGGCAAAGTCTTTGAGCATGCCCGTGTATTGCACCGGATTCCTGTCGGTGCGCTTCGGTATATTCTTTTTTTCTTTTTTTGGCACAGGTCTTGTTGATGGATTTTTTTCTGCATCAGGTTGAGAAACCGGACCTCTGAATAAACGGGAAAAGACAGTATTCAGATAATGAATAATGGTATTATCTTTCCAACTGAATGGCTCAGCGATACAGATTGCCGCCAGCATTACGACATTAACGGTAAAATAATAGACGAATCGCTGGAAGCGGATGGTCAGCAGGATCATAACCAGCGACCATACCAACAGGAAAACAGATTCATTGGTTCTTTTCTGCACCATCTTATACCCAAGGACAAGAAATCCTCCTGTCATCAGGATGAGGGCGACACCGAAATTCTCCCATGCAGCTGCAAGCGTCCAGGGAAGAGTTTCGATTACACCGACAGAATAAGGAGAGAAACCAAAAAGCAGTCCGGATACCTGACCAGATACTGCCTGGAGAAGAGGCACGCTCTGGAGTAAAAAAACACCCCCCATGGTAAAAACGATTACAGATCCGGTAAACAACCATTTTTTTCCCCGGGATAGTAATGAAATGGTATACAAAAGCACGGTTTCCCCGATAAGAAAAAGAGAGATATATACCAGACCCATGGAGTACTGGGTGAGGGAAACCCCAGGTTGTTTAATACCGAACAGGAACAGGAAAATTATCGAAATACCGAGCATTCCGGTATTTTGTATGAGCAGGTAACCGGAAGGTTGTCCGGAAAAATAATCGAGAACCATCTGGACAAACGTAGAGATGGCGATAACAACCAGGACCAGAGTAACCGTTGGTGATGAGAGAAGTCCAAGAAAATAGAGTGTGCCGGTAAGAACAAAAAGAACAACCGGGAAAATAATAGAATTTTTATCATTCCTGTCAAATGGATGGCTTTTCACATACAACAGGGATGAGATGTATACAAGGAAAAAGAGCGTGCTGAAAAGAACTTCAGCAATGTGGTGGTCAACCCATCCATAGGATGAAAGGGAAAAATACTGGATTGACACAACAGAGACCAGTCCGGCAGCAATAATCCCGACTTTATCATTCGCGATTGTCTTTCCGAGCAGGAACATCACCGGGATCATGATTGCTGCCATGAGGGGGCCAACCCATCCGGATGCATAGATAATCCCGGTGTGAGTTGTTGAACCGGTCACGAGGGACAATAGAGCGGCAATGAAAGGATACAATGGTCCCCAGCCGATAACTTTTCCCTCAGGAAAAGCTGTCATGGGATCAAACCAGTTGTAGAGGGGAAAATCTTTGACCATCACCTCAATTTGTCGTAATGTATACCATGAGTCCGTGTCATAGGTATACAGAAATCCGTGGTCACTGATATAGAATGCCGGAATCGACCTGAGGACAAGTGCCAGCGCTATAAAAAAGACGAGGATGAATGAAATGGTATATCCCGGATGTTTCCTCAGGAGTGTAAAATCCATTATACCTTGTTTATGAATTAAAAATATAATAAACCTTCAAAATCCCTCAGCCATGGAAGGAAGGTGAGCATTAATATTCAAATCACGATCACAACCTGCTCTCTTTTCCTGAACTGCAGAAGTTTTTCAAAAACCCCCGTGAGGGATATTCATGGACGCTGGTCACAACGATCCTGCCCTCTCCTATCTTCTTTTCAATAATCACATCACATAATTCTGCAATTCCAACCCGTGTGGCTTCGTGAGATGGAAATGAACCGTCACACTCAATGCACTGGGGATTATAATCGTCGATCAGGGTTCCTGCGTCGGATGACAAACTACATTCAATCCGGCGCGGGTGGCATTCATGCCGGTATATAACGGGGAAGGGGAGCCAGTCATAGGCATCCGGCTTGTCAGCAGCAGCACCAAAAACAAGGAGATTCCCTCCAGTTTCAACAAATTTTTTAATCCGTACCGATGCAGCGCGAAGTGCAGGGAGAAGGTTGGAATATGCAGGGTTTGCAAAACCCGTTGGAATGATCAGACAATTGAAGGAACCCCGGTAAAACGGGGTTGCGAGTATCTGCGGGGTGACCAGCTCGCAGGAAATACCACACTCTTCGATGTAGCGGTTGAAGTGCTGTTTTGTCCCCCAGACAAATCCGGCACGACAACTCATCCCTTGATCACCCCAACAGGTGAGAGGCGTGCAACGAGCCTTGATAATCCCACTTCATGAACTACATTGACCACTTCTTCACTGGACTTGTAGACATCCGGTGCTTCATCGGCAATCGCGTTTTCGCTGTGGGCCCTTACCATGATATTCTGTTTCATGAGATCTGCCACAATTTCTTTGCCGCTCTTCATCTTTTTAGCCTGGGTCCGGCTCATAATCCTCCCCGCACCATGGCAGGTGCTCCCAAACGTCCGTTCCATGGCAGTCCGTGTTCCGCGGAGTATATAGGAAGATGTTCCCATGCTGCCGGGAATTATCACCGGCTGCCCGACAGAGGAGAGATCGGCAGGAAGATCTGCAGCCCCCGGCCCGTATGAGCGGGTGGCACCTTTCCGATGGACACATACCTTTGCGTTTTTTCCGTCAACCAGGTGCTCTTCAAACTTCGCAACATTGTGTGCCACATCGTAGACGAGAGGCATATCATCGTATCCGATCCTGAACGTTTTTGAGAGCACTTCGCGGGTGGTATGGGTGATCATCTGCCGGTTCGCCCACGCATAGTTTGCTGCAGAGGCCATCGCACTGAAATATGCCATCCCTTCCGTCGATGTTATCGGGGCACAGGCAAGTTGTCGGTCGGGAATGGTGATATGATATTTTTTCGTTGCGCTTTCGAGTGCTTTTATATGATCTGTGCATACCTGGTGCCCAAGGCCGCGGGAGCCACAGTGGATCATGCAGCAGACCTGACCGAGGGAAAGACCAAACGCCCTGGCAGCTTCCGGGTGAAAAATTTCCTGCACAACCTGGAGTTCAAGGAAATGATTACCCGAACCAAGAGTACCGCCCTGGGGTATCCCCCGCTGTTTTGCCTTGTCAGAAACGGGACGACTGTCAGCAGATTTCATAAATCCTCCTTCTTCGCACCGAAGGAGATCCCGTTCAACCCCATAGCCTGCCCTGACCGCCCATTGTGCTCCCTGTGCCATCATACCTTCAAGTGACCGCAAAGAGACTTTCTGTGCGCTCTTTGCACCGACACCTGTCGGGACGACCCTGAAGAGTTCCTCGATGAGATCACGGCGGCCGGCCACGTCCTTGTGCTGCAAGGGTGTGGTAAGTAACCGCACACCGCAATTGATATCAAACCCGACTCCTCCCGGTGAGATCACGCCTTCATCAACGGAAAAAGCGGCAACCCCCCCAATCGGGAACCCATAGCCCCAGT
>Ga0315284_10009115_pt1 | contig 14167 bp, 12 predicted proteins | sample YL17G09_16_MG_FD_203696 | JGI IMG/M metagenome (GOLD analysis project Ga0315284, IMG submission 203696) | Sediment microbial communities from Yellowstone Lake, YNP, Wyoming, USA - YL17G09_16 | ecosystem: Environmental > Aquatic > Freshwater > Lake > Sediment | place: USA: Wyoming | collected... | reverse complement strand
CAAGGGCTATCTGGCCGTCCGCCTCGAACAACTGCAAAACAAGGATAAATACCCATTCGGCCTGGAAGAATTGACCCAGGCCCTGCGCCTGATTCAAAAACTCGAACCGGCGGGCGTCGGCGCCAGGGACCCGCGGGAATGTCTGTTGCTTCAGATGGAACAGTTTCCGGAAGATATGTCGTTTGAAATGGAGCTGTTACGCAATCACTGGAACGACCTGCTGGAAAACCACCTGCCCCGTATCGCCAAAAAGATGAACGCCACCGTCGAGCGGATCGGCAGGGCGATTGAGCGGATGAGCAAGCTGGACATTTCTCCCGGCCTATCGGTAGGCCGAAATGAAAATCATCCCATTACCGCCGATGTCATCGTTGAGCCGGATGAACAGGGCGGCTATCAGGTCTTCCTCGCCGAGACGCGGATGCCCAGTCTTCGCGTCAATCAGTTTTACCGCAAAATGGCCCGCGACCGAGGCATCGACGAAAACACACGCCAGTTCCTGCAGAAAAATATCCGCTCCGCCCAGTGGTTTATGGACGCCATCGAACAGCGAAAACATACCCTGTTGCGTGTGGCTCGCGCAGTGGTGGAACACCAGAAGGACTTTTTCGACAAGGGCAAATTATATCTCAAGCCGCTGCCGATGGCGGTCATCGCCGGGAAAGTCGGCGTTCATATCGCAACCATTTCCCGCGCCGTCGCGGGCAAATATATGCAGTGTCCGCAGGGTATTTTGCCGCTCCGCGGTTTTTTCAGCGGCGGCACCGAAGACGACCAGGGCCGCGAACTCAGCTATGACGCCGTTAAAGCCAGACTCCAGGAGATTATCGACGCTGAGGACAAGGCCCACCCGCTAAGCGACGACGAAATCCGCAGGAAACTCACTGAAGCGGGAATGGGCCGCATCGCCCGCCGAACTGTCGCCAAATACCGCTCCATCTTGAATATCCCCACCGCCAGATTTCGTAAGAAATACTAACCGGCCACTGTGTGTCACCCTGAGCGTAGAGGCTGTGTCGCAATTCAAAACGGCACTCTTTTTACACATTCGGATCCGTGTATTTCGATTCTACGAGCAGCCTCCTGCGGGCTTTTTTGTGATTCCGTACAAGCATTTATTCCGAAAATCATAATTATGACACAGCCTCGCAGCGAAGGGTCCCTTTACCCAATCATCAATCGTCAATCGAAAATCGTCAATTAATTCGCCGCCTCCGGCTGTGGAGTGGTAGGATGGGCTTTAGCCCATGCTGTTTTTGCCTATTTGTATTTCGTCCACCCCGTCCACTGTGTCCATTACGTCCACCCTGCGTGTCGCGTCGTAGCCTTAGCGAAGACGGGTCCGTGTCATTCCGGCGAAAGCCGGAATCCAGACTATTCACCATTCACTATCGACTATTCACTTTTATTTCGATTCCCAATCGAAATTCGTCAATCGTCAATTAATTTTCCCTTTCCCTTTTAACCTTTTTCGGGGTATAATTCCACTAACTCTTCCAAAACAGAGAAATAAGGAGACTTGTAAACCTTGAAGAGGCAACAAAAACTTCTTAACCAAAAGAAAGCAGTCTATTTTTCCCGTTTTATACAGGCTGTATAATTACCTTATTGTTAGATTGATGACTTATGGCACAGGTGTCGATAAAGACCGTTCGGAAGGATTTTGGAAGTGCCATCGAAACGGCACTTAGGGTGTATGCGCCCGCAAGACATGATTGTGTTTGGAATTATGAATCTATTAATGAGGGAATTTTTCATCCAAGAGTCGCATACAAAGTTGTTGGGTTAGCCTTTTTATCAATTATCGCTGCTTGGGAAGAGTATCTTGAAAATTCTTTTCTGAGGTATATAGCTGGTGCTAAATCTGAATCTTCATACTCGCCTAAATTAAGAATCGGAAAATGTAAAAACACGACACATTCAATGCAAGTATTAACGGGCGCTATTAATTCTAATGAGGCTGCAAGATTTATGCGATGGAATGATTATGATTGGGTATTATCCAGAGCCGAAATTCATTTTAACAAAGCTGAACCATATTCGAAAATATCATCATTGTATCAAGAACGCATTAGAGATGCTCGAATAGTCAGAAATAGAGTAGCTCATTCATCTTCAAAAGCAAGAAATCAATTCAAAAAAATGACCAATATAAATGTTGGAGAACCTGTAGACTCTCCAATGGCTTTTGGTTTCTCGCCGGGCAAATATCTCATTTACACTAAACCTGAAATCATATTTAAAAAATCTTGGATAGATTCTAAAGATTGTGAATGGTTTGATATTTTTGAATGCTATGTACATATGTTTATTGAGATTATGGATATTATAACTCAGGGATAAATAAAAAAAGCTGAGGCTCAACAACGCCGCAGCTTGATATTCGACATTTTGGAATACTATTATTCGCGGACTCTCCACTTCTCGGGTGTATTATCATCCCAACGCAGCCAGTCCACATGGCCGTCAAAGAAAAGGTTGTTCGTCCCTTCTTTTTTATGACGGTTCCATTCCACTCGGCGGTTTTGTTCAACGGTAGTGCTTGGTAACATTTCCTGGTGGTAAACATCCATATATCTGATTTTGTCTAAATAAAGTGTGTTTGCTGAGGCAGGATTCGTTTGTAAATTCTGCAAGTCCTGTGGGGTTACAACCTTGACACCACCGAGTTTTTTGGAAGTCAAAGTACGGGGTGTCGTCGTAGTGTTGTATTCATAATAACCATATTCTCCCAAATAAATGAGTGCGCCTAAATTTTTTATGGCTGACCTTTTGGTAGTACCATGCCTTTCGAAACCCGCAAGATAATTTTGATCGTACTTCCAGGCATTGACAACATAATCCATTGTCTGCGTACCTTCCGGAATGTTAGTTGGATAACTGGGACAATTATACGCTTTGATCTCCCAGAAATTCTCCAATTTAGTACTCGCACTATCGCCGCCGATGAAAGGAGCGAAAAGAACCGGCCAAATTTGATAATCACCCGCGGCAATTAAAGTGACATCTGTCGTTTCGGCTCTCGGCACATATGAGCGATAAGTTTCAGAATACAAAACCATTGCTTTTCCTATTTGCCCCATGTTGCTTGCACAGACAACCGCTTGTCCCGCTGCTTTTACTTTTTTCAGAGCGGGCATAAGAATGGACAATAGAAGCGCGATAATCGCAATGACGACCAGCAATTCAATCAACGTAAAAGCTTTTTTTGTTTTCATTATCTTTCTCCAAATATTATCTTTTCCTTAGAGAATAGGACACATAAATGCAATTTTTTCTTATTATTTTAAAAATTTTTGGTTTTTTACTAAAATAATAGCCAAAATATATTCCTCTATTACACTTAATTATACGCAAAAAGAACTATTGTTTGCAAAATTATTTTCAAAATTCTCTATTTTTTGCGACGAATATTTGTACTGTATAATTTCACTAAAGTTTTGTAAGTCATTTATACGAATGACTTTCCATGGGAATAGTCCCCATGGAAAGGATATATTATGGAGCGACGATTTGAGATACGAAAACGCGAGATTCTTCAGCAAGCGGACATTCAGCCGCAGGTGGTCCATGGCATGTTGAAGCGACTGGAACAATTTGCTCAACCTTTTATCGCGTCTTTTGGCAGACGGGAGCCCAAAGAGAATGCTCATATTTATCTGTGTGGTTTGTTGTCGGATCTGGCGCGAAAGAATATCGAGTCGATTGCCTATCGCTATGATCGGGATCGCCTGGCACTTCAGAAATTCATTGGCACAGGGCCCTGGGATTATCAACCGTTGCAGACGATTGTGCTGCCCGGCAATGGTTTAGATGGCCTGATGGCCTTGGCCGGACAGTGGCTGGAAATATCCTGCACATCGCCGGATTGGTGTAATGGCGTTGACAGAGACCAAAATGGCCGGGTGAACCTCGACGACTTTGAGTTGTTGGCTTTCAATTGGCTTGATTGTGATTAAGTGGCCAACGGCCACGCAGAATTGCCGATTCTCGATTTTCGATTGACGATTAAAAAAGTAATTTTCCCCCTTCGACAAGAGGCTGTGTCGCAATTCAAAACGGCACTCTTTTTACACATTCGGATCCGTGTATTTCGATTCTACGAGCAGCCTCCTGCGGGCTTTTTTGTGATTCCGTACAAGCATTTATTCCGAAAATCATAATTATGACACAGCCTCCAAGCTCAGGGCAGATACGCTCCACGCTTCTGTTTTTGATTATTTGTTTTGCAAAAATTGAATCAAGCGGTAGAGGATAGCATTGCAGGGGGTGGGAATATGGGAGGGAGCGGCGAGTTTGAGGATTTGGCCGGTGAGGGCGTCGATTTCGGTTTTCTTTCCCACCTTGAGGTCCTGCAAGGTCGATGAACGATGCAGTGCGGTAGGTGGGACGAGCTTATTGTAAAACACTTCCTCATATTGCTTAGCGGTATTCCAATGGGTGTGAAAGCCCGCGGCGGTCATCACCGCATAGATTTCCTCAATAATGGTATTCATAATTTCCCGTGTATCCGGCGACTCGGCCAGCGCTCCATACGGCACGTCCAAAATGGCGCCGAGGGGATTGAGGGCACAGTTGTACAACATCTTGGCCCAGAGGTCTTTTTCGATTTCGGCGGTGGTAATGCAGGGGATGCCGCCGGCGTTGATTGCCGCGGCCAGCGGTTCGACGGTCGAAAGCGGGTCAGCGAACAATGAACCGATGTGGATGGCGTCGGCGTGGACGGTAATCTCGACGTGGTGGGGCTGGAGGCGTGTAAAGCCGGTAATGACGCGGGCGCTATAGATTTTTTCCTTTGGGAAACGGGCATTGAAAATTTCCGCGTTTCCCCAGCCGTTCTGGAACAGGACGATGACGCCTGTGGGCGAAAGGAGCCGGCGATGCTCGTCCAACTCCGCCGCGGCGTATGCGGTATCATAGCATTTGGTACAGACAAGGATAAAATCATACGCACCATTGGCAAAATCTTCTAAAGATGCCGACGCTGTAAATCGCTGCGGGGATGCGGTAAGGGAGCCAAAGATTCCCGTGCGGACAAGGCCGTTTTGACGCAGGCTTTTAACTGTTTCAGGCCGGGCGAAGATAGACACCTTCGCGCCCGCTTTGAGCAGACACGATGCGATTCCCAGACCGACGGCTCCTGCGCCGTAAATCAGTACTTTCATAATTCAGTCCTGTTTTGCTTTGTTCCTATTCAACCACAAAACCGTCGTTTGTGCAATTGTCCGCCTGCGCCGGAGGTTCAAAAATCAGGACTGGTCAAAACATTGCCGGCAGGGTATGATATGTACCAAAATTAAAGATTAAAAATCAAAAATAAAAAATATGGATGATGCGAGAACGATATATGTAGTCAGCGACCTGCATATGGGCGACGGCGGGCCAAGGGACAATTTCGCGTTTGACAATAAGGCCCAACAGTTTTCGCTGTTTCTGGATTTCGTCCAGGCGCAAAACGGCGAGCTGTTTGTGCTGGGGGATTTGTTTGAATTCTGGCAGGCCAACATCAGCCGGGCGCTGAGGGAGCGGATGTCGTTTCTGGACCGCCTGGCGCAGATGCAGGCGCGATATGTCATCGGCAATCACGATGCGGATTTGGAGGAACTGGTCGGGACGGGGCTATTACATCATCCGTTTTTTGAACGGATGAGCGGGCCGTTCACCCGTACTATCGGCGGCAAGGTATTTCAGTTTATGCACGGGCACGAGCTGGACCCGTTCAACCGTGACGGCACGCCGGGCTGGGGGCGGATACTGGCGATTCTGGCCGGCATTATCGAAGACCGCAAAGGTTCGCCCCTGTTATCGGCGGGAGGTTTTACGGAAAAGAGCCTGTTGCGGGCGGGACGCGGCTTTATGTGGCTGTGGAATCTGTCGGTCAATCGGTTTGAAAAGAGCCAGACGCGACAAATGCCGCCTGGTTTTGAGGAATTTTTAACTCCCGCCCAGTCTCCGGAAAAGGTCAAAGGGATTCTGGCTCTGTATCAGAAGGACCGATTACGCCGGGGTTATGATGTGCTGGTGGCCGGTCATACGCACAAGGCCGACAGCCGGGGCGGCTGGTACTATAACAGCGGCTGCTGGGTGGGATTGCGGAATCATTTTCTGCGCATCGAGCCGGACGCCAGCGTCTTTGTCTGTGAATGGAAGAACGGCCTGGAGACGGTGATAGATGGGCCGGAAGAAAAAGAATAATACGGAATTTTGAGGAATTTGGCGATGTCGAAAAAAAGATTTTTTCGTCCGTTTCGGATGGTACGGGACCACGTACAAAAAGCTGGAATGCCCCCCGGGACGGTCGTGTATCTGGGCGAAAAAGCTTCCCAGCCGGTGCGGATTACCCTGATGGATTACGACGCCAACGTGTTCAAGGAACAGACGCTGTCCACGATTGAAGAAGCGTTTGATTATAAAACGACCCTGACGACGACGTGGATTAATATTGATGGTCTCAGCGACACCAGCATCGTCGAAAAAATCGGCATACAATTCGATTTGCACCCGCTGGTTCTGGAAGATATTGTTTTGCCCAGCCAGCGGCCCAAAATGGAAGATTATGACAACTACCTGTTCATTATTTCCCGGATGATGCAATATAACCGTGCAAAAAACGAAATCATCAGCGAGCAGGTGAGTATGGTTCTGCGGAACAACTGTCTGATTACCTTTCAAGAGACCTTTGGGGATGTGTTTGATGCGATTCGCGACCGGCTTCGCAGCAACAAAGGCCGCATCCGTAAAATGGGGACCGATTATATGGTCTATGCCCTGATTGACGCGATGGTGGACCATTACTTTTCAATTCTCGATATGTATGGAGAAAAGATTGAAAATCTGGAGGATGAATTACTGATCGATCCGACACGGCATACTCTGGGCAAAATCCATGAAGTCAAACGCGAATTGATGATGCTTCGGAAATGCGTCTGGCCGATGCGGGAATTGATCAGTCTGATGCAGCGGACCGACAGCGAGTTGATTACCGACGCGACCAAAGTGTATCTTCGCGACGTCTATGACCATACCATTCAGATTATCGACACCGTCGAGAGCCAGCGCGACGTGGTGGCCAGTCTGCTGGAAATCTATCTGGCCAGCATCAGCAACCGGATGAACGCTCAGATAAAAATGCTCACGCTGATTGCCACGATTTTCATGCCGTTGAGCTTTCTTACGGGGGTGTATGGAATGAATTTCAGGCATTTTCCTGAACTGGAAAGTTTCTGGACCTACCCTTATGGTTTCTGGGGGCTGATTGTTATTGTGGTGACGATGATGATTATTGTTTTTAAGCGGCAGAAATGGCTGTAGCTGATTTCCGGCGATGTTTAAGGCCGATTGAAAGAAACGAATACAGGGATGTAAAATGACGTTTGATTTTCTTTGTCAATTGCAAACACCGGCGGCAGCATGGTTTTCGTGGGGCGTGCTGCCGTTGCTGATTTTCCTGGCCCGTATCTGCGATGTGACCATCGGCACCGCACGGGTCATTTTCGTCACGCGCGGATATAAATACCTGGCAGCCGTGGCGGGTTTTTTTGAGGTGCTGATCTGGATTATTGTAATCGGGCAAGTGATGCGGAATCTGGCCAATCCCGTTTGCTATGTCGCGTATGCCGCGGGTTTTGCCACGGGTAATTATGTCGGTATTCGCCTGGCGGAAAAGATGTCGCTGGGGTTTGTGCTGATTCGCGTGCTGTTTAATCAGGATATTCATCAGCTCATTACTTCTATCCGCAACGCCGGCTACGGCGTAACCTGTTTTGACGGGCAGGGGGCTCACGGTCCGGTCAAGGAAATTTTTACCGTTGTTTCCCGCCGGCAGGTCAAAGATTTTCTGGAGATCATTAAAGCCTTTGAACCAAACGCTTTTTATCTCATCGAAGAAATCGGGACCGTCAGCAAAGATTATCCCATTTCCAAAAAAGACCTGTTTAACGGACTGCTGGCCGGGTTTCGTCCGTTCCGAAAAGGGAAATAATTTTTCCAGAACAGAGAACGCTGGGAACAGATGAAAAAGACAGCAAAAAAAATCAAACAGCTCAAGGAAGTTCTCAACCACAGTACCACAATGCTGATGGTCTTGCAGGACAATCCCGACCCGGATGCGCTGGCCTCGGCCGTTGCGATGCGAAAATTAGTCAATACGCTGGGCGATATACAATGTTCCATAGCCAGCGGCGGCACAATCGGCAGGGCGGAAAACCGCGCCCTGGTCAAGTATCTGGGACTGAATCTGCGACCTCCTGAGCAGTTGGATTTTGGTACTTTTGATTTGGTTGCGATGCTGGATACGCAGCCGCAAACGGGAAACAACTGTCTGCCTGAGGAGGTGGAACCGGATATTGTGATTGACCATCATCCGTGCCGAAAGAATACGCGACTGTGCCGGTTTACCGATATTCGCAGCCGTTACGGAGCCACTTCCACCATCCTGACCGAGTATTTGTGGACTGCCGGAATTGAGCCGGAAACTTCCATCGCCACGGCTCTCCTGTACGGCATCCGTTCCGATACGCAGGACCTCGGACGCGATACGACGTCTGCGGATATTGAGGCGATAATGAAACTCTATCCGCTGGCCAACAAGCGAATGTTAAGTCAGATTCAGCGGGGACTGGTTCGGCGGGAGTATTATCGTCTGTTGTCGCTGGCGCTGGATAATGCCCGTGTTTTCGGAAGGGCGGCGATTTCCGGTCTCGGCGCCGTCGATAACCCCGACATCATCGGCGAGATGGCGGATTTGCTGTTGCGGGACGAGCAGATTGAATGGAGCCTGTGCTATGGCATTTGCCAGGGCAAAATTCGGCTGTCTATCCGCACCGACGCGGAAACGCCGCTCGCCTCGAAGGTGATTCGTGCAATGGTTGCCCGCCGCGGCACCAGCGGCGGCCACGAAAGCTATGCCGGCGGCCAAATTCCCATCGAAGGACTTTCCCAAACTCGTTTAACACGCCTTAGCTCATCACTGGAGAGGGCGTTTTTGAAACGGGTCGAACCGTCGATGGTCGGCTCACATGGCCAGAAACTCACCGCCCCTTGATTTGGACGCGGTGCTTATTTCACCTGATTTAACCCCCACCCCCGTGAGGAAATTGCATCAAACTGGATTTGACGGAACATTTCACAAAAACAACCTGATGGGCAATGGCTGTTTTCCTTTCCGGAAGAATAAATTCAACGTATTTGTTCCCGACAGAGTTGATTTAAGCCATAACAGAGACAGATTCTCTGCAACTTGTGTCTTTTTGTTTTTATGCTTATATTTAGGATACAGAAAAACGAGAACAATTTTTCACGTTTCTTCGATGAAGGAACCATTAAGAGGGCATGGATTTAGCATAAAGTAGATAGGAATTATTGTATTTGATACAAAAAAAGTTGCAACGGAATTTGGCATGATATAATTTTTTTAATTTTATTGACTTTTTCCATGGGAAAAACTAAAATGTACGAATATGAAATAGTATTCGGAGGAATATATATAGAGTTAGAGAGTTTAACTGTTTTTGGGGAAGGGTATGAAAAAGCTTGTTTTAATCTTCTCTGTTGTAGTCTCTGTCCTCTTCTCTGCTCACTCTTATGCCGCGCTGGTTTTCAAAATCACTTCTGACAAGACAACATTGACATTGGGTCAAACAACCACAATGCATGTATGGGGTTGGGCAAATGATCCGCTTGCGACAGGCACAAACGGATTGGTTGATTGGGAATTATCGCTCAATGTTGATAACAGCGGCATTGTGCGAATCACTAAAAACGACAATATTAATGGCGACATCACTATTCTTGCTCCCGCTCCGTATAGTACACTCGTTTCCAATTGGAGTTACAGTTCTGTGAATTCTCCCAAGACCGGTCAGGTCGGTGGAGTTAATGCGCTGCGTGATCCTGATACGGAATCAACGACGGGTATAGGAACTTATACAGAGCTGTTCCAGTTTAATATCAAGGCGATTGGCGAGGGTGCCATTACTTACAGCATGACGAACATGCTGGGCGATCTGGTTGATTATACAGCTTACAACTCTGGAAACGGCACCGCATTATTTAACGCCAACGGATCAGATAATGTGCTGACAGTAGTCCCTGAGCCATCAAGCCTGGTTATTTTGTCTGGCCTGTGGGCTGCCGGCTTTCTGACGCGACGCAAGAGATAATACGCGATTGTATCGTTTCCTCAAAGAAGAGGCATACGTTTTGAATGGAATCTGCTTGAGATGCAAGCGGTTACTGATTATGGAAAGGAAAGGATGCCTGTTCCAGAGGAGTTGAGGTTTTAAAGGAAAGAGTACCAATGATAGAACGAGGAGAGGAGAGTCATTGGGGGGGAAGGAAGCTCTATAAAGAGTGTGCATCCCTTTTTGTTTTTTTGTCAGCCATTCTGTTATTTTCCTGCAGTGCTTTTGCGCAATTGGGACCGGGCGATGTACTGATTCTTGTAAACGCCAACAGTCCTACCAGCCTGTATATTGCAAAGATGTACCGGGGTTATTATCCCCAGATTACAAATTCACAGGTCCTGGAACTTTCAGGGCTGCCCGACAGCAGCGGACTGCAGAGCACATCTGCCGATGAAATCATTACTCGACAGCAATATAATAATCTTATTGCCGAACCGCTGCGAAATTATCTTTTGGCAAATAATCTTGCCGCAACCATCAAAGTGATTATTACGACGGCGGGTATGCCGTATCGAATTGAAGACACCCTGTATCCCAACGTGATTTATCCGGCAGGCTCAAATTATACAGATGTTTCAACACACCTGGCGGAAATCAACGCCGCATCCGTGGAGTCGGAATTGACCTGTCTGTGGTACAGCGATTATGGCCCCAATCCCTTCGGCATCGATAACCGTATGGTCAATCCTTACCAGGGATATCATCAAAGCAGTGTTACCCTTTTTGACCGTGCTTTGCCCAACAGCAAGCCGATGAACTGGGAGATGGCGTTAAACATCACCGGCGTTCCGCCGAAGATGGAAGGTTATCCTGGTGTTCGAGAGTTTCCGACAATTAATTATGGAACTATTAACCGTGCCTTTCATGCGGGGGATATGTATCTGACTTGCCGCCTGGATGGGCCAAAAACCCAGGGGCAAACCGCGGTGTTTGCCGTTCGCAAGATGCTGGAGCGGGCGAAACGCGCTTCCAATCCTGTCAAAGGCGTTAATCCGGCCCAGGCGGTCGCTGTACTCGACGACGCACCCAGCAAGACCACAGACCGAAATCGGGTTTATAACCTGGATAAATCGGTCAATTACGTTGTATATGATCCTGCTAAGAATCAGCCGCCTGACGTATGCGGCATTCTTATCAAGGATGATTACACGAGCTGTTATACGAGCCTGACCAATGGCGCTATTGTTCCGAATGGAATGAGTGCAGCCTTGGCGAATAAATCGCACGAGTTGTGTGTTCTGCTGGATCAGCGTGCCGGTATTCGCACGTGCCAGGCAGACTTGGATCTGCTTCTAAATAATGCAGCCCTCGGCCGTGTGGGGCCTCAGGGACTTTTGGCACTGGCCTGTTATGGAATGTATAACGGCGATGAAACGATTACGAAGGAATACCTTCTTAACGGCGGTCCGAATGGAGGCCCATTATATCAACTCGTCAATGGAGCCGCTTTTACGTCGATTGAAAGTTTCAACGCGGTTACGCTGTTCTCGGATGCAGTCACAACACAGGCCAAAATCGTTGATTTTATTTCCATTGGCGGCGCCGGCGCAATCGGACATGCTTTTGAACCGGTGTCTGATGCAATAATTGATAATCTTTTCTTTTTGTATAATCTTCTGGCTGATGAGGATGGAGATGGCTTTGCAGACCTTACCTTTGTCGAAGCCGCATTTACCGGTATTCCTTATTTAAGCTGGGCCGAAGTGGTTATCGGGGACCCCTTGATGAGAATCGCATACGGTCCCGGAGAACAAGCCTGGTTACCCAAAGCCGGAGATTGCAACCGAGATGACGTGGTCAATATCCGGGACGTAAGGGTCTTCTCGAATTGCATTGGAGGCGACCTGAACAGTTCCGACCCGGCTGTCTTTCAGCTTTATAACGACCTTGCCGATTTTAATTGCGATGGGACGATCAACGTGCGAGATCTAAGAATTTTGCAAAATAGTCTGTATTAAAATAGGCAGTATTAAAATTACAGAGTTTTTAATATATCGTCTTAAGTCTTTATTTTGCAAGGTTTAATAAACTATACAACAAGATTCAAGACAACGGAACGCTGAAATGAAAAAATATTATTTAGAATTTCTGGATTTTGCACGTGACATTTTGGGAGAACTTGGCTAACATATACAATTGGCTAACATATACAAATTGGTAAACCTATTATAGGACAAATAGGTGTTACGAATAGGATGGAGAGGATGGAAAGATGAGTGGAAGAGGAAGAGTTTGCGCGGGGTTACTGGTGGCTTTTGTTTTTTGCGCAGCCAGTGTACAGGGGAGCGTAGTCTATACACGCATGATTGACACCTCTTTTCTTATGACCAAATGGTACGACTGGGTATCGGGTACTGATGGACATTTCAACTTTAGCAGCACATCGATTAACCTTGAAAAAAAGCTCTATACGTATAACGATGTTTATACCCTCAATATGACGGGGACCTTTACTTTTAATCCGAATCTCACACGGGATTACAGTTCCGGCGGGTTCGCAAAAGGTTACTTTGAAGGCGGGGCGATTGTAACGATTACCGGCGGATTGCTGTCTGGTGGCTCCTACGTTTATGGCGGAACCGGCGCTGCCGCCAGGCAGATATTCCAAGCCAGGATGGTTCCTGTTTACGAAGATAGCCTGAACCCCACGCTTGAACGGTGGGCACTGGAAGAAGATTCGTACCTGGCGGGCAATTTCAACAGAGCGCTGTTTTTGGGCATGGTTGAGGGCAGCGAGGGATTGGCGTCTGGATTAACCCTCACAACCGGCGACATCTTGAAGATGACCGACCCTAAGATGGATTTGTTCCTGAAAGCCAGCGACGCAGCGAACTTTTATACGGATATGGGCCCTATTTCGACGGCTTCTCCGATCAAAATTACAGGAGCGATTCCAGAACCTGCGACATTTCTGCTGCTTGGGCTGGGAATGCTGTGCTTAAAAAAGAAACATTAACCGTGTTTGGATTTTTGTGTAAAAACCGTAAAAACAACAGGTATTGTCTTAACTAAACAAACGTTTTGAGGAGAGGATGATGAGAAAAGTATTTATTTTGTTATCGGTATTGTGTCTTGCGGCTTTGGTACAGGCGGATGTGTTGAATGTCAAAGAAATCCAGATCCTTCAAGGTACGGGGGCCAGATCGCAGTACGATAATCCTGATCTTACATGGTCAGGAGGTTCGGTGGCCTACATTGTTACGAATGAGGGCGATTTTGCCATCTTTGAAAAATCAGATATAAACGCACAGTTTAGTTTATTCAGCGATGATACCCTCGACGGACCGGCCAAGGCCCGGTTTGATCTGGCGGATACCTGGAAAGTTGATCTTTACGCTCTGGAAGCTGACACTACTCCGGTCGTAACCATCACAGGGAATATGAACGGCGGCGGCGGATTTGGCGGCAAGTACTGGGAAGAAAGAAGCTGGGAAGGACAACTCAACGGCGAAGCATGGGTTAATGTCATTAGCGTCGATGTAGATCCGGATTGGCTTGCAACGGTTCTTGCTCCTGGTGATACTCTGATTTGGGATACGGATGGTATTGCGGGATTGGATTCGGATATTACTCTGGATGATGGCACCGACATAAGCAACTATCTGGGTAGTTATTTATCCCAAAACGGTCTGACGGTCACGTTGTTTTCTGACCAGAGCCAGGTTGTTCCGGAGCCGGCGACGATGCTACTGCTGGGACTGGGAGCATTAAGCCTCCTGAGAAAACGCAGTTGAATTAGAAAAAAACTCGCGAAGTTGTATAACTTGCGAGAGTAAAAAAGAGGTTGAGAGTGATGAGACGCAAGGAAAGAAAGCGTTGGTTCTGTACTCAGAGTCGTAATGAGTATCCCCTTTTCATTTCCCTCAACATCAGCCCTCACTGGTTAAAATCTATTCGTTAAAATTTTGGAATGATGGATGAGGAAGGTGAGAGTTAGTAGATTATTCTTGATTTCGGTTATTGCTTTAATGGTGGCTTCAGCA
>Ga0315284_10009113_pt1 | contig 14169 bp, 12 predicted proteins | sample YL17G09_16_MG_FD_203696 | JGI IMG/M metagenome (GOLD analysis project Ga0315284, IMG submission 203696) | Sediment microbial communities from Yellowstone Lake, YNP, Wyoming, USA - YL17G09_16 | ecosystem: Environmental > Aquatic > Freshwater > Lake > Sediment | place: USA: Wyoming | collected... | reverse complement strand
TAGCGGAGAGGTTGTATATCAGGAAAAAAGATATGAAGTAGATGAGGCACATTCAACTCATGAAAAATCTGCTCGTTTATTAAATTATTCGGATAAAACATCACTTTATGATGGTTTAAAGACAACATGGGAATGGGCGCAAAATCAACCTAATAGAAAAAGAAAAGAATGGAAAATTTTTGAAATAGATAAAGGATTATATAAATTTTGGGATCCAAATCAAAGTAATAAAAATAGTAAACCAAAGACAAGAATAAAAGTTCATAATCCATGTAATGAATACACTATCCACAATCGATTTTATAATGATTTTTGGGATGAATTTACTGAATATTTAAAAAAATTTTTTATTGTAGAAGAAAATAGATATTACGAAGAGGCACATAGTACGCGCTATCGAGTTGATTACAAATGTGGAACAGCCAAAAATTATGAATTAATGGAATGTGAATACGGTATAGAAAATCTAGATAATGGCGAATTTGTGGTTATGTCTGTGGCTGACAATATATCGGCAGGTATGATAAACGAAAAAGCAAATCCACGATTTAAAAAAGCATTAATCGCTCAATATATACCAAAAGATGTAAATCTTCATGTTGGTGAATATATTTACAAATATTCTCCCTGGACATATTTTATTGCCAAAAAGTATGATCTGGAGCCGTTCTATCAAAAGAGATTATTAAATCCCCCAACAGACAACAGATTATATTTCAAAGGAACATCTTTAGATGATAGAACAATACTCAATTATTTTGATAAAAATATTGTAACAGATTTTACGCCAATATCGGCAGACAGATATTTTGATGAGATTATAAAACATAAAATTGCAATATCTGTTGACGGTGTTGGAGAACTTTGTTATAGAGATATTGAATGTTTTGCCATTGGGGTTCCAATTATTAGATTCGAGTATATAACTCCATTGTACGATCCATTAATTCCTAATTATCATTATATTTCAATACCTCGACCACATGATATGAAATTATATAGAACAGGTAATGAAAATCATGTAAAATTGTTGATGCAAAGGTATTATGAGGTATTGAATGATGATAATTTTTTAAAATTTATTGCTCAAAATGCTAGAAAATACTATGAAAAAAATTGTACAATGGATAATATAATAAAAAATACATATAATTTATTAAATTTAAACGATTGGTTATGATATATATATCTCTGACAACAGTACCTAGGCGTTTAAAATATTGGTCGTTGGTCGAAACAAATTTAATATCCTTGTTAACTCAGAATACGGATAAAGAATACTATGTTATTTTTAATATTCCAAAATTATATGCTATGGATGATGATGTTGAGTATATACTTCCTGATGAATTATTATCGTTTGCAATTGAACACCCCAATTTAATTATTAATCGAGATATATATGATTATGGACCAATTATTAAAATAGCCGGGGCATTACGATACGCCACAGATCCCGATGATATTATAATTGCTCTTGATGATGATGAAATTTATCATCCTGATATGATTGAATATAGCATAAAAAAATTAAATGAATATCCTAATCATGTTATATGTTATACTGGCGATAAAGCGTTAGAAAAAAGAACGTTTATTGAAGACGGAGTAAAAAAATATTCGTTTTATGGAACAATAGTATATTTTCCATTACAGGAAGATTTTTATGTTGGAATGCCTGGCCACGCATTTTCTGTAACATATAAAAGAAGTTATTTTAAAGAAGATTTTAATGAAGAACTATGGACGATGGCAAGTGGAGATGATCCATTAATGGGATATTATTTAAAAAAACATCAAATATGGCCAATATGTGTAAAATGGGATAAATTAACAGATTTTAGGCCAATACGTGATGAATGTAATCCAAATCCATTTTATCATTTTCCTGTCATTAAACCGATAGGATTTCCAGAAAACGCGGGAGGATATTTAATAAGGAAAAAATATCCTGGATCTATTCATGGATATCAACATAATGATGTTGCTAATCTCATATGTAATAACGAATTCAAATATATTGAAAAAGAACAATGATTTATATTTCATTAACAACAGTACCGCATAGATTAAGTAATGGTGATATGTTTGAACAAAACTTAAATTCGTTATTATATCAGAAAACAGACAAAGAATATTTTATAATATTGTCAATTCCAAATATTTATATCAAAACCAATACAGAATATGTAATTCCTGACGAATTAATGGAAATTACTGAAAATAATCCGAGATTAATTATTAATACCAATACTCCTGATCATGGCTCAATTACTAAAATAATTGGAGCATTAAAATATGCGACAGATCCTAACGACATTATAATTGCGGTTAATGATCATTATGTATATCATGAAGATATGTTAGAGTATCACATAAAAAAACTAAACGAATATCCACATCATGTTATATGTTTTAAAGGTGAAGAAGGGATTGATAAAAGACGGTGGACAGATGAAAATGGCATTAAAAAATTTGTGGTTCGCCCATGGCCACTTCTTTGGCCAACAGATAAAGATAGATATCTAATGGTTCCATATCATGAATATTCAATAAGTTATAAAAGAGAATATTTTAAGGATGATTTTAATAGTGAAATTTGGGGGTTATCGGATAATGAAGATTTAATAATGGCATATTATTTAAAATTACAAGAAATATGGTCGATATGTTCAAAATGGGACAGGGAAATAGATTTTAGGCCAAATTTTCATCGTTTAACATTTCCAATTATTAAAAGACTATCTTATTCTTTACACACGGAAGATAATTTACCAAAGAACAATTATGGATCGTATCTTAGTAGAGGTCCCGAAATAATAAGAAAATTACTTTATAACTTTAATTCGGCAGAGGGTAAAGCAAAATACATTTATACAGAAAAAACATGAAAATTAGAAAAAAAATGAAAGTAGGAACTGAAAATCCTAATATTATAATTTCGTTAACTACTGTACCCGAAAGGTTAAGATATTGGATATCAATAGAAAAAAATTTAAACTCATTATTGCATCAAAAAACAGATAGAGAATATCGTGTTATATTTACTGTTCCTTACATATATGCAATGAATGATAATGAAGAATATCCGTTTCCTGATGAATTATCGGAATTTGCTAAAAACAATCCAAAATTGGTTATTAATCGGGACACTAAAGACTATGGGCCGATTACTAAAATATATGGAGGATTAAACTATCTTACAAATCCAGAGGACATTTTGATTGCGTGTGATGACGATCATCTTTATCATGAAGAAATGCTAGAATATCACATAAAAAAATTAAATCAATATCCAAATCATGCCATATGCTTCAGAGGTGATGATGCGTTAGAAAAAAGACCGTGGATTGATGACGATAAACCTGTTACGAACTACTGTCATATTGCAACGGAGGGAGTAAAAAAGTTTGTAATGCGTCCAAGTCATATATATTTTCCAACAACGCGTGATACATATTTAGGCGTTCCTGGACATTGGCACTCTGTTGGATATAGAAGAAAATATTTTGGCGACGATTTTAATGAAGAACTTTTTTCACTTGCAGATGGTGATGATCCGTTAGTGGGATATTATTTAAAAAAACACGATATTTTAATATTATGTGCAGTGTGGGATAAAATGACGGATTTTAGACCGATAGTTGATTCGTCGGGGCCCACAGTTTGGTACACCTTTCCAATTGTTGAACCTTTAGGCTTTCCTGTAGAAGCAGGAGGTTATTTAATAAGAAAAAAAAATAATGAAACAAATCACGGGAGAATGTCCCCAATAGTAGGACAATTTCTTGCTGATCACTCTAAAATTTATATTGAAGAAAATGAAAAATAGTATAATTGAATTATTAAGACCGCAAAATGTCTTTATGACAAAAAGGAGATTGGGGCCACAAGAAGACGGTGGATATGTCTCATTAGATTATGTTTTTGAAAATTGTGTCGCCGATTTTACATATGGCGTTGGAAATGATTATAGATTTGAGGAGGAGTTTAGTGTAAAATATAAAAAACCCTCATATCTTTTTGATCATACTGCGGCTAGTGCCGGATTGGCGTTAGAGGTTCCAGATGATCAAAAACAGCGATATATAGATGAATTAAAACGCATTAATGAATTGGGATTACATTTTTTTCCTCAAGGATTGGGATCTCAAGAAAAATGTAAAGATTTTCAAGAAAATTATGACGAGTTAAATATAAATGGCCTTGTTCTTTTAAAAATTGATGTTGAAGGTCATGAATATAATTATTTTATGAATACTGATATGGCCAAACTAGCAGATAAAGTAATGGCAATAATAGTAGAATTTCATTGGATTTGTGCGGATCAAAATAGGGAAATTGCACTGAAATCTTTAAATAACATAGAAGAATATTTTACTTTGTTCCATATACATGGAAATAGATGGGGAGGTATTTTACCGCTTGAAGGTAGAATGACGCCAGAAACTCTTGAATTATCATTTATTAATAAAAAATATGTTAAAAAATATGAACTTGATGAACAGAATTATCCAATTGAAGGCTTGGATGTATCAAATCGTCCCTCTCATCCGGATTATCAATTAACTTTTTTAAGAGGTACAGAAGATGTACCAGATCCACCAGAGCCAGACACTTATGTTCCAATAGTTCCTGAAGAATGTATGCAAATGTCTATAGGAGACGTTGTTGATAGATATAATATTTGTAGATTAAAAACTGAAAGAGGGCATATCGATTGCTCAAAAGAATTTGATGAGTTATCTAGTGAACTCTTAAAGTATGAAGGGTTAGTGCCTTATATTGATCAACTTTATGAATTAAATAGTAAAATATGGAATTTGGAAGCTGACCTTAAAGTTGAAAATGAAAAGGCTTTGGGTTTGGAAGAAATAGGCCGAAGAGCTCTACAGATTAGAGATCTGAATAGAGAAAGAAATAACATTAAAAAAGAAATAGATTTAAAATATGAACAAGGGTTTACAGATACAAAAATAAATGATATTATTGATGATAATGTCATTAAAACAATTGATGATGAACCATCGGTAATAATTTCATTAACAACTGTACCCGAAAGACTATCAGATATGGCGGATACTGGAATAATATCAACCATTAAATCATTATGTGAATTACAAGATGATGATTATGAAATTCATTTTAATGTTCCTGAAATATATAATATAACAAAAGAGCCATATATTATACCTGATTGGCTGCTTGAATATCAGAAATCACATCCTCGATTAAAAATCTTTAGAACTGAAGATATGGGCCCGCCAACAAAAATGGTGCCGACCATACAAAGAATAAAAAATCCCGAAACAATAATACTTGTCGTTGATGATGATATGGTTTATTGTCCTGATATGATTTTTGAGCATAGGAAATATCAAAATATATTGATTGATTGTGCCATTTGCTATGATGGACGAGAGCCAAAGCAACAAGTAAAATATGGAGATATGAGAGATGCATGGATTTCATGCGTAACGGAAATTAGAGAAGTAGAATTGATGCAGCATTATAAATCTGTATCATATAAAAGAAAATTATTTAATATTAAAGATCTTTATGATTATTATATTGGAAAAGCTTTCTCTGACGATATATTGATTAGTAGATATTTAAAAGATAATCATGTTAGAATGTATGTTGTTCCATATGAAAAAGAACTTCATCTTTTTCTAACAAAAGAATTGTGGGATGAACATTTAGGTGTAACTAAATTTCCCATTATACGACATACATCAAGTGTATCAAATACGGGATGCGATCACCCTGGATTTAAAGCTCTACCAAATGAAGGTAGATATTATATAGCGCCAGATATAGGAAAAAAAGAATAAATAAAAATAAAAAAATATATGAATATGGATATAGCATCTAAAACACTACATTATATTGGTAACAATAAAAAGGATGCCTTTGTTGTTCAGATTGGGGCAATGGACGGTATTAATTTTGATGATACAAGAGGATTTCTTGATATGTATCGATGGGACGCTTTACTTGTAGAACCAATACCTGCAATATTTAATGAGCTTAAAGAAAATTTTAAAGATAGAACAAACTATATCTTTGAACAATGCGCGGTTGGTAATCATGACGGACAAATTGAAATGTTAACTATTCCTCTTGATGTTATAGAAAGAGAACAATTACATCCTGGATATAAAGGAATGAGTGGGCAATATCCATTAAAAAATGGATTTGGTACGGATTATCAAAGAGATATCGATGTAAAAAATAATTTTGGGGTTAATGTTCTTGTTCCCTGTTTGACTTTTGATACTCTATGTAAGAAACATAATGTTTCTAAAATAGATATATTAATATGTGATGCAGAAGGATATGACTGGGAAATCTTTAAACAATTTGATTTCACCAAATATCATCCAACATTTATAAGATTGGAATATATAAATTTAACCGATCAAGAAAAAGTTCTAGTTCAGAAAAAATTGGAGGATAACGGATATATTGTTGAGATTGGACAAGATATTGACGGAGTAATTCGTTCTGTGTGGGATAGAATAAATCCTCCAACAATTTTAGAACAAATAGTTCAAACAGTTGTTGATGAGGTGGTTCAACTTACGCCAGAAAAAACGACGCAAGTAGTAGAAACGGCGCAAACAACACAAACAATACCCGAAAATGTTCCTCCGCCAGCAGATCAGACAGAAGAAACTGTTACTTTTTATATTGAAAAATATGGATCCGATAAAAAAATATCAAAATATACCAGATTATATGATGTTTTGTTTAAAGAAATAAAACATAGAACCACTTCACTATTAGAAATTGGAATTGGGTCAATAAATTCAGCTTATGAATGTGCAATGCTTGGTATTTTTGATCATTATCCACAATATAGGCCAGGAGCGTCATTAAGAGCATGGAGAGATTATTTTGAGAATGCTGAAATTTATGGCGTTGATATTGATCCTGATTGTTCATTTGAAGAAGACAGAATTAGAACATTTATTTTCGACTCAAGGCATGAAGAAAGTTGTAAAAACAATTTACAAAATAAATTATTTGATGTGATAATTGATGATGGGAATCATGCTGGTAGTGCTCAAATAGAAACACTAAAAAATTTATTTCCTTATGTAAAAAATAATGGATATTATATTGTTGAAGATTGTACTGGCGGGAGTGATACTCATTTGTTTCTTAAATACCACGATGAACTCTTAAACATAATAGGTGAACATGAATATTGTTTTAGGGGTGATATAATACTCATCAGAAAGAGTTTTAGTAGACTAGGTGATTTAGTGCATTTCGAAAACTTTGTGAATAGCTCTTCTATTTACAAACCAAAAATAAATGTTACTAATAATGACCTTACTGTTGTTACTGGATTATGGAATATTGGAAGGCATGGAAGGGATTTTACACATTATATTGATCATTTTAAAAGATTCTTAGATATTCCTGTTAAAATGTTTATATATGTTCCCAAAGAATATGAATATTTAGTTTGGGAGAAAAGAACACAAGATAACACATATGTTAAAGTGGCCGATCTTGATTATATTAGACATATGTATGATCCTTTTTGGAATAAAACGCAAGCTATTCGTACTGACCCTAATTGGTTTAATATGACAGGAGAACAGGGATGGCTAGCTAGTAGTCCTCAGGCAACTTTAGAATATTATAATCCTATTGTTCAATCTAAAATGTTTTTACTTAATGACGCCGCGATATGGAATCCTTTTAGTACTGAATATTTTATATGGCTTGATGCTGGAATTACTAATACTGTTTATGAAAAGCTTTTTACCGATAATAGGGCATTAGATAAAATAGTTCCATTATTAAGCGAATTTTTATTTCTTTCATATCCCTATGATGCTGTCGATGAAATTCATGGATTTAAATTTGACGCCATAAACCGATTTGCTGGTCAACCTGTGAAATATGTTTGTAGAGGAGGGTTATTTGGCGGTAAAAAAGAGGTAATTCATCAAGCTAATTCAACATATTATTCTACGTTGGCTCAAACTCTTGATACTGGATATATGGGTACAGAAGAAAGCATATTTGCTATTATGTCGTATAGAGAGCCCGATATATATCGAAGATATGCACTAGATGGTAATGGATTGATTGGAAAATTTGTTGATGCTCTTATTAATGATAAAGCCGATCTGGAGCCAATAACAAAAGTTCAAAGAAAATTGGCTGTAAGTAATTATGAATTATCAAAATTAAAAACCAATGTTTATATTCTGACATTTAATTTTCCAGAACAACTTCAACATACCGTAGACACAATGGAAAAAATTCCAGAATGGTTAACAAAGCCACATTTAGTTTTAATTGACAATTCAACTAAAGAAGATGCTATTGCAGGTAATAAAGTTATTGCAGAAAAATATAATATGGAATACATTCCTATGGAGACCAATACAGGAATATGTGGTGGTAGGCAAAAGGCGGCAGATCATTTTCATGAATCCGATGCCGATTTTATGTTCTTTTTTGAAGATGATATGACGGTTAATCCCCCAGAATTAGAAGGACAATTTTGTAGAAATGGATTTAGAAAATATATTCCTAATTTATATACTGTTGTTCATAAAATTATGTTAAGAGAAAAATTTGATTTTCTGAAACTATCTTGGACTGAAGTGTATTTTGACAACGATAAATCTCTTCCGTGGTATAATGTTCCACAGTCTGTTCGTAGCCGCGATTGGCCAGATTATGATCAGTTACCAATAACAGGATTGGATCCTAATTCACCACAGGCCAAATATAACACAGTAAAAACCTATGAAGGATTGACATACTTAATTGGTGATGTTAATTATGCAAATTGGCCAATGATTGTTTCCAAAGAAGGAAATAAAAAAATGTTTATCGACACTAAATGGGCACATCCATATGAACAAACATGGAGTTCTCATGTGTATAATATAATGAAAGATGGAACAGTAACGGCAGGAATACTTCTAGCATCGCCAATTTGGCACGATAGAATAGTATGGTATGAGCCACAAGAAAGACGAGAAAATTAATTACTAAATAGTTATAAATAAATTGATACAATGAAGAAAGCCATTGGAGAAATAGTTGACAGATATACTATCTGTAAATTAAAATCTGAAAGAACTAATATTGATAATTCGAAAGAAATCGATAGTTTATTGGATGAAATAAAAAAATATAAGGGAATAGAACTATATGTCGATGCTCTTTATAAATTAAATGGTGATGTTTGGGATATTGAAGGAGACATCAGATGTGGAAACGAAAATATTCTGGGGCTAGAAGAGGTTGGACGAAGAGCTCTTCAGCTTAGAAAAATGAATATTCGAAGAGTAGATATCAAAAATCAAATTAATTTAAGATATAATGAAGGATATGTTGATATAAAAGTAAATCATGGTAGTGAAACTATTCCTAGCATTGTAATTACATTAACAACTGTGCCAGAAAGATTAGCAGATACCGCAGAAACTGGAATAATATCGGTTATAGAATCTCTTTGTGTTCAGGATGATAATGATTATGAGATTCATTTTAATATTCCTGAAGTTAATGTAATAACTAAAAAGCCATATATTATACCTGATTGGCTATATGAATACAAATTAAAATATCCACATTTAAAAATTTTTAGAACAGAAGATTATGGGCCACCGACAAAATTTGTTCCAACTTTGGAAAGAGTTCTTCCACTTACAATATTACTTGTGGTGGATGATGATTTGACTTATCATCCTAAAATGGTTTCTGAGCATAGAAAATATCAAGGTAATTTACATACTCCTGGCGTTATTTGTTATGAAGGTAGGGGAGCTGAAATCGCATTATATGATCCCATTGCCGGAGATATGAGAGATAATTGGATATTATGTGTAACTCAAATTAGAGAAGTACATTCACTTATGCATTATAAATCAGTTTCATATAGAAAATTTTTATTTGATGATGATTTTTATAAATATTATCTCGGTAGGACATTTTCTGATGATGCGTTGGTTTCAAAATATTTTAGAGATAAAAGAATTAGAATGTATGTTGTTCCTTATGAACCTGAAAATCATCTTTTTACAACAAAAGAACTATGGGATACAAATGCCGGTGTTACAACATTTCCTGTTATAAGACATAGCACTAGCGTTTCAGATACAGGATGTCATAATCCAGCATTACTTAAACACCCACTGGGAGATAGATTTTTTGAACCTCCGACATTAGGAGATAGAAGTTATATTGGACCCACTATTGTTTGAACGATATAAATGTCCCTATTTTTTTTCTTCCTTTGGCGGCTCAGGTTTTTTTTCTTCCTTTGGTTTTAAACTTGCGCCAGATTTTTCATCAGCCCTTTTTTGATAAAATCTTTTTGTTGCTTCTTCGTGTTGTTTACGAATGGTAGCTTTTTCTTCTTCAGTCATTTCAAATGTGCTCATATTTTTCAACTTTAATATTCATTATGCTTAACGCTTCTTTTTTCTTATTTAATAATATTTGACATTTTTCGTATTCTTCATTTTTTTCTATAACTTTTATGACTTTATCTATTACTTCAACACAAAATTCTAAATCGTTCTTATATTGTAAAACACTATACGAATTAAGATAATCATTTAAAATCACATTGTCAAGGTTTCTTAAATAATCATATATCATTCTTATTTCAGTATCGTCATAATTACCAATATGAATGATCCTAACCGCTTGTAGTAAAAAATTTATCGACATCTTACATATAAATATTCTAAATGATACAAGTAATATATTTATAGAGATATGAAACTTAAATTAACAGAACAACAAGTTGCAAATTTAGTCAATAAACTAGATCCCCCTGATTTTGAAAAAATGGTTCCAGGTTTGAAAAAATTTGTAGATATGCTATCGAGAATTCAACAAGGAGGAAGCACAACAGGCGGAAAAAGCGCAACAGAAACACCATCACCAGATGTTCAATTACCATACAATAAAGAATATTCGTCCGCAAAATATATTCCAGCAAATCCAAATGAAATGATGCATCCATTAGGTAGAAAAAAACCAATAAGTAGTGATTTCGGATTAAGAAATATACGTGGAGGTAGTAAAGATCATAAAGGAATCGACATATCAACACCTTCAAAATCTCCAGTATATGCTCCATTAGACGGTATAGTAGAAGCTGCGAGAGATACTACGCCAAATGCTTGTGGCGGTTTTATTCAACTAAATCACAATAATATTTATACAAAATTTTGCCATTTGAGTAAAATAAATGTTCGTGAGGGTCAACAAGTTAAAAAGGGACAATTAATTGGGCTTACTGGCGGAGGAAAAAATGACCCGATGCGTGGAAGAGCAACAGGACCACATTTACACTATGAGATATTAAATAAAGGTCGTATTGCAATGAATCCAGTTTCTGTACAATCTAATTTAGCCGAAGAAGTAAAAAAAAAGCCGTTAAATAAGATTGATGAATTTGTTAAATTCGTAATAAAAGAATTGGGAATTAAACATCCTCCTACTGTTGTTATAACTGGGAATAAAGACGGAATAAAAACAACAGCAAATTATGATTATAGTAAAGAAAACAAAGTCATAAAAATCTATGGCAGAGGTAGAATATTAGTTGATGTGATGAGAAGTTTGTCGCATGAGCTTAACCATCATAAACAATGGGAAGATGGACGTTTAAAAGTAAAACCACCAGATATTGGTGGGCCGATAGAGGATGAAAGTAACGCAATTGCTGGACAACTTATCAAAAAATTTGCTTTAATCGACTCAACAATTTATGATGAGTAATCATCTTGTAAAAATTAATATAATTTGTACTGTTATTGCTTTATCTCTCATTCCATTTGATAGAAGTAAATCGCTAACAATTGGCGGTGATATTAAAGTTAATATTCGAGGATAGTTTGCCCCCATAGCATCGGTATAAAAAGTATAATTACTTACTGCTCCTGTAAGTGGATTTTGTATGCTCATTTCGGTGTGTTCATATTTTAGATATGCGGGATAATTCACGGGAAATCTTATATTTGTATTGTCATTAATGTATAGGGTATTACTATTATCATCAAATTCCCATATTGTAACTCCTTTAACAAATCTTCTATCAATGGAAGTGTATTCGTAATGTTGTTGCATTAAAATTCCTCCATCAACATAACTTTGTTCCCCAAACGCATTAACACAAATTGTGTCGTTATATATAATTGAAAAAGACGAAATTGAACTAATACGAACAATTTGATAATCAGTGAATATCCATTTTCCACCAGTTAAATGAACTTCACTTGTTTCTGTATATGTCGGTAAATATAATTCTTCACATCCAAGCAAAAATGGAATTAATAAGAATAAAAACAACATTTTTTTTATGCTACTTGCCGCCATAATTTTTATTTATACATACAAAGATAAGAACATTTTATTTAATAACCAAACAATTTTAAATAAATTTTTTGGTATTTATATGATATGAAAATGTATATTACTGAAAAACAACTTGCCAGAATACTTCAACATGATCAGGAAATTGATGAAGCAGATTCATTATCATCACCATCGACAACCAATCAAACAACATCATCTGCTTCCTCATCAACTCCCTCAAGTGCTCCCTCAAGTGCGACATCAGATATTGGAACAAGTCCTGGGGCGGCGGATTATCCGCCATACCCTGAAGTTGGACATTGGGAGAGCGGAATAGTACGAGGGCCAGCTAATCAAATTGATACAAAATCAAATTGGTCAACTGTAGTTGGTAGTAAAGTATCAAGAGGTCATGCAAATCCTTTGAAATAAATAAAAAATTAAAGATATTTATGTTAATAAGATAAAAAATATGGAAAAGTCTAAACAAACAATTGACGAGTCATTAAATAAAATGAAATATATGATGAATTATGATTCATCAAAGACTCAGTTTGAAAATGAGGGAACAATAACAATGGAACAAGTTAAACCTGGTGAAATGACATGGAAAACTGCAGCTGGCGCTACTGGTGCAGCCGCACTTGGAAAAATTGTTGGAACAGGTGTAGGATTAAAAGCGGGTGCTGCGGGCGCCGCTCTTTTTGGAACTGGTGCCGCTGTTGTAGCAGGGGCAGCGGCATTAGGATTAATTCCTCTTGTTCTCTGGCTAAACGATAAGGATAAAGTTAGGCCAAAAGTTGAAAAATTATTTAAATATGTTGAAGCCAACAAAGAAAAAATTGACCAGGTGCCAAGAGGATTAGGTGATGAAGAGATATGGAACGCCTCTGATGTTTTATTTAGTGCAATGAAAAGACTTGGTACAAGAGAAAGGGATGTATATAAAGTATTTAATTCTTTACAAACAATCTCTGATTTAGCTGCATTAATATCATTTTATAATGGGGATAATGACATTGATTTATTAAAACAACTTGATAGAGACTTTGACCAGACCAGAGAATGGATGCAAATATACAGACCAGTTAGAAATCTTGTTTTAAAATTTGCAAAACAAATGGAAGAAGAAGGTAAAATATTACAACAACAGCAACAAGATCAACAGCCAGATCAAACACCAGAAAATAATGTTGGGGCTCCCGTATCCACAGGTGGCTATAAATTTGTTACAGGAACATCTGATGATCCATTTAAATATGGAACTTTGGGAAGCGGAATAGGACAAGTTCAACAAGCTTTAGGAGTTTCTCAGGATGGTAAATGGGGTCCAAAAACACAAGCTAAAATGCAAGAACTTGCTCCTGAATATATTAATGGATATACAAATGAAGATTTACTTAAAGTTATCCAGACAATTAGATCAAAAAACATTACGCCAGATAAATCACGAATAACATATCCAATCGAAAAAACTGCAGTAAAAACACCATCGGTGGCGCCAGAAACAAATAAATTACAACTTTCTCCTTTAGCTCCAAATAACATGACAGCCGCAGATGCTAAAAAGCAGTGGAGAGATTTAAGAAAACAAGAAAGACAAGCAAGATAATTTGAACAAATAAAATATTTATAAGTGAGTCTATGGTTTGGTCACCATACGACGATAAAGCATGTAAACGAAAAGGAGGTTGTTCAAATTTCTCGGCAAAGAGGACTTAGGTCCTCTTTGTTCGTTTATACAAACTAAATAATTTTAAAAAAACAATATCATCTCCACAGATTTTTCCATCTCCACAATATTTATAATAAAAGCAC
>Ga0315284_10009111_pt1 | contig 14171 bp, 9 predicted proteins | sample YL17G09_16_MG_FD_203696 | JGI IMG/M metagenome (GOLD analysis project Ga0315284, IMG submission 203696) | Sediment microbial communities from Yellowstone Lake, YNP, Wyoming, USA - YL17G09_16 | ecosystem: Environmental > Aquatic > Freshwater > Lake > Sediment | place: USA: Wyoming | collected... | reverse complement strand
TCTCAAAGGGCCGACCCGCCCGCTGATCCCCGAGCGGGAACGGGCCGAACTGGCGGTCGAACTGGCGGCCGTGGACGCGGTGACCCTGTTCGACGAAGACACCCCGCGCGAGCTGATCGCCGCCCTGTTGCCCGATATACTGGTGAAAGGCGCCGATTGGGCGCACTGGATCGCCGGGCGAGAGGAAGTGGAAGCCGCCGGCGGCAAGGTGCTGGCACTGCCGCTCGAGCCCGGCTATTCAACTACAGGAATAGTAGAAGAGATCCTCACGCGTCAGCCTTGACTCATCCCGCCATTCGCGATCTGTTTCTGAGCCTGGGGCGGCATCCGGCGTTCCAGGAAGTCATCCGCGCGCTCAGTGGGGCAGGCCGGGGGCCTGTGCGGGCAGGCGAAACCGCCTGCCCCACGCCTGCCATCGCGCTGTCGGGTCTCACCACCACTGCCAAAGCGCTGTATTCGGTTCTGCTCTGGCAGGGGACCGAGCGCCCGCTGGTGGTGGTGGTGGACGGCAACAAGCAGGCCGAGGCGCTCTGGGAAGCGATTGGGGCCTTTTTTGAGCTGCTGGTTCCTGGCCGCGGGACGCCGCGCCCCCAGCTTCTGCCGGCTTTGGACGTGCTGCCCGCGCAGCGCCAGTCGCCGCACGCCGAAATCAGCGAGCAACGGGCCATCGGGTTGTGGCGCCTGGCTTCGGAACGCGTTCCGATCACGGTCACGCCGGTGGGCTCGGCTTTGCTGCGCACGGAAACGCCGGAGTTCTACCGGCAGCTCGCCTTGACGGTTCGGGTCGGTGACGAGATCCCGCTCGAGGAACTGGCGGCTCACCTCGACAGTATCGGGTACGAGCGGCGGGAACCGGTCGAGATGGTGGGTGAATACTCGGTGCGCGGGGGCATCCTGGACGTGTTTTCGCCCGAGTCAGCCAAGGCGGTGCGCATTGAGTTTTTCGGGGACCAGGTCGAGTCCATGCGGCGCTTCGAGGTGGATTCCCAGCGCTCGATACTGAAGATCGAACAGAGCCTGCTGCTTCCGTTGCTGGAGTACCCCAAGTCGCGGGAGCTTTTCAGAGAGATCTCGGAGAAGCTGGGCTCGGGACTGGTCCCGTACACCGGGGAACCGTTTGCGGGCTGGGAACTGGTGGCGCCCCTGGTGAGGCCGCGCGCCGGCTCGGTCTTCGGCCTGATGGAGAAACCGGTCATCGTTTGGGATGAGCCGGAGCAGATCCAGGGAGCGGCGGAACGGCTATGGAAGCGGCTCGAGGAGCGGCCCTCGCTCGGCCCGCCCGAGCGCATCTTCTTCCGCTGGGAGGAACTGGAAACCCGGCTCACCGCGGCGGCCCAGGTCGCGCTGCGCGAGCTGGATTTGGTCAGTGGGGATGACCGGCATATCAGCGCCCGGCCGGCCATGACTTTTCAGGGCAACATGCCGGTGGCCGTGGCTGAGGCCAGGACCCTGGTCGAAAGCGGCGGCCGGGTGGTTTTCTTCGGGGCCTCGACCGGGGAAGTCGAGCGGCTGGCCGAGATCTTCCAGGAGTACGCGATTCCGTTCCAGCTCGGAATGGAACCCTCCGACGGTACCCCCTCCTATCTGGCCGAGCGAGCCTACCTGGCCGGGTCGGTGGCCAGCACCTTCCTGGTCAAAGGCCTGATCCGGCGCGGCGTGGCCTTCCCGGAAGCGCACCTGGCGATCTTCGGCTCCGAGGACCTGTTCGGGGCCATGGACTGGGCGGCCGGACCGGGCCCCGCCAGAGCCAGCCTGGCCGCCTTTGCAGCGGATCTGGCCGACCTGAAGCCCGGCGACTACGTGGTCCACAAGGAACATGGCATTGGGCGCTTTCTGGGCCTGCGGGAGATCGTCCAGGCCGACCAGCGGGGCGACTACATGCTGCTGGAGTATGCGGGCGAGACCAAGCTCTATGTGCCGCTGGCGCGCATGGACCTGGTCCAGAAGTTTCGCGGCTCCGGCGAGCACATCCCGGCGCTGGACCGGCTGGGAGGGGCCACCTGGGCCCGCACCAAGACCCGCATCAAGGCCCGGCTGCGCGACATGGCCGACGAGCTTCTGAAGCTCTACGCCGAACGGACGCTGGCCGAGGGGTTCGCCTTCTCTCGGGACGCCAACTGGCAGCGGGAGTTCGAGGACGCCTTCGAGTTCGTCGAAACCCAGGACCAGGTCAGCGCCATCCGCGACATCAAGCGGGACATGGAGCAGTCTCAGCCCATGGACCGCCTGCTGTGCGGCGACGTAGGATACGGGAAGACCGAGGTGGCCATGCGGGCCGCCTTCAAAGCCCTGGGCGACGGGAAGCAGATCGCCGTGCTGGCCCCCACCACGGTGCTCTGCCTCCAGCACTACGACACCTTCAAACGCCGCTTCGCGCCCTTTCCCGTGCGGGTCGAAATGCTCAGCCGGTTCCGCTCGACCAAGGAGATCCAGGGCATCCTGGCGGACCTGGCCGACGGCAAGGTGGACATCCTCATCGGGACCCACCGGCTGCTGTCCAGGGACCTCGAGTTCCGCGACCTGGGCTTGCTGGTCGTCGACGAAGAGCAGCGCTTCGGCGTGCGCCACAAAGAACGGCTCAAGCACCTCAAGAAGAACGTGGACGTCCTGACCATGACCGCCACGCCCATCCCCCGAACACTACATATGTCGTTGCTGGGGTTGCGCGATCTGTCGGTCATCGAGACTCCTCCGAAGGACCGGCTGGCCATCCAGACCGTGGTGGCGCCCTTCCAGCCCGAACTGATCCGGGCCGCGGTGGATCAGGAACTGGGGCGCGCCGGGCAGGTCTACTTCCTTCACAACCGGGTGGAGACGATCTGGTCGCGGGCCGCCATGATCCAGGAACTGGTCCCTTGGGCGCGAATCGGGGTGGGACATGGGCAGATGAGCGACGCCGAGTTGGAGAAGGTGATGGTGGGATTCATGCAGCATCGGTTCGACGTGCTGGTATGCACTACTATTGTAGAAAATGGACTGGATATCCCGCTCGCCAACACCATGATCGTTGAAAACGCCCAGCGCTACGGGCTGGCCGAGCTGTACCAGCTTCGGGGGCGGGTGGGTCGCTCGAACCGGCGGGCCTACGCCTACCTGCTGGTCCCCACCGACTCGGAGCTCAGCGAGATGGCCCGCAAGCGCCTGGCCGCCCTGAAGGAGTTCAGCGACCTGGGGGCCGGCTTCAAGATCGCGGCCCTGGACCTGGAGCTGCGTGGAGCGGGCAACCTGCTGGGGGGCGAGCAGCACGGCCACATCAACGCGGTAGGCTTCGACATGTACGTGCGGATGCTGGAGGAGACGGTGCGGGAGTTAAAGGGCGAAGAAGTGCCCTTGGAGATCCACTCGAACCTCAATCTGGGGCTGGACATCCGGATTTCCCCGGACTACATCGCAGACGAACATCAGCGGCTGCGGGCCTACAAGCGGATTGCGGAAGCCGGCGCCCGCGAGCAGGCCGAGCGGATCCTGGCGGAACTGGAAGACCGCTACGGCCCGCCGCCGGAAGCGGTCGGGCGCCTGCTCGAGTATTCGGTGCTCAAGAGCCTGGCGGAGAAGCTGGGGGTCGAGTCGGTCGACCGGCGCCAGGGGCTGCTGAACATCAGGTTTCATCCGGGGTCGAAAGTGGAGCCCAGCCGGCTGATGGCGCTGGTGAGCGGCACAGAGGGAGCGCAATTCACGCCCGCCGGGGTGCTGCGCCTGCCTCTGGACGGACTCACCAGCCCGGCCGAGGTTCTTCGGTTGCTCAAGGAGCGGCTCTCGGAACTACTCCCGTAGATGCAATACTGTTCAGTTAAGGCGGCAAAACGCTGGGACAGACAGCCAATTTCCAAAAGCAGGAAATTGGTGTCAGTCCCGGTTTTGCCCAACTGAACAGCATTGCCCGTAGATAGTACACTGTAAGCATGAAGTGTGTAGGGTCACTCTTATTGCTGAGTTTTTCCAGCGCAGCCCTGGCGGCGGACGTGAAAATCGTCGAGCAGATCATCGCCAAGGTCAACAATGAAATCATCACGCGGGGCGAGCTGGAGCGGACCCGCCGCCAGCTCGAGCAGGAACTCAAGCGGCAGGGCGCGTCGGGGGACAAGCTGAAGCAGGCCCTCCAGGAAGCGGAGGGCAATATCCTGCGCGAACGTATCGACCAGTTGCTGCTGGTGCAGAAGGGGAAAGACCTCAACATCAGCGTGGACAGCGAGGTCAGCAAGTACATGGGGGAGATCCAGTTGCAGAGCAAGATCACCGATCCGGACAAGTTCCAGCAGTTCGTGCGCGAGCAGACCGGCATGTCATTCGAAGACTTCAAGCAGCAGACCAAGGACGGGATCCTGACGCGGCATGTGATCCAGCGGGAAGTGGGCTCCCGGATCGCGATCCCCAAAGCCGAGCTGCTGAAGTACTACGAGGAACACAAGAACGAGTTCGTGCGCGAGGAGCAGGTGGTGCTGCGGGAGATTTTCATCTCGACAGAGGGCAAGGATGCGGCCGGCGCCGCAGCCGCCGAAAAGAAGGCCAAGGACATTGTGGCCCGGGCGCGCAAAGGCGAAAACTTCGGCAACCTGGCGCGCGACAATTCCGACGCCGCCACGGCGCAGAATCTCGGAGAGCTGGGAGCTTTCAAGCGGGGGGACCTCAAGAAGGAGATCGAGGAGATCGTCTTCAAGGAAAGCCCGCGCTACGTGACCGACCCGCTCCGCCAGCCCAACGGCTTCGTAATCCTGAGGATCGAAGAGCGTTACGCGCCGGGCTTGCAGCCTTTCGAGGCGGTCGAGAACGAGGTGATGGAGAGGCTATACACGCCCCGCATGCAGCCCGCGGTGCGCACCTATCTCACCAGGCTGCGCGAGAACGCTTTCCTGGAAATCCGCAGCGGGTTCGTGGATGCCGGGGCCGCCCCGGGCAAGGACACCGCCTGGAAGGAACCCGGCCAGTTCAAGCCCCAGACGGTCACCAAAGAAGAAGTGGCCAGCCGGATACGGCGCCGCCGGCTGTTCTGGCTGATTCCCATTCCGGGCACCCAAACCTCGGTCACAACTGCGAGTTCGGGACGCTGAAGGGCCAATGAAATCCCCTTACGTCAGCGAACTGGAACCCGGCAAGGTGGTGGTGACCATTTTTGTGGTCCACTCCAAAGAGGTCCGCCAGAAGAAGACCGGCGAGCCTTACCTGTCGCTGCATCTGGGCGACCGCACTGGCGAGATCGAGGCCAAGATGTGGGACAACGTGGCCGAGGTGGTGGACACCTTCCAGCGCGACGATTTCGTCAAGGTGAAAGGGCTGCTCCAGATCTATAACAACCGCCCGCAGCTCACCGTACACAAGTTGCAGCGCCTCAGCGACGCCGAGGTGGACCTGGCCGATTACTTCCCGGCTTCCCAGCGGGACCCGGACGAAATGCTGGCCGAGCTGCGCCAGATCGTCTCGGGGATCCAGAACCCGCACCTGAAGGCGCTGGTCGAGCTGTTCCTCAACGATGAAGAGATCGCGCAGCGTTACAAGAAAGCCCCGGGCGCCAAGTCCATCCACCACGCCTGCCTGGGGGGCCTGATCGAACACGTGCTTTCCCTATGCCAGCTTTGCCGGCTGGCGGCCCAGCATTACAAAACCCTGGACCTGGACCTGCTGCTGGCCGGCGCGGTGCTGCACGACGTGGGAAAGATTTACGAACTGAACTACGACCGGGGCTTCGGCTACTCGAGCGAAGGGCAACTGGTGGGCCACATCGCCATCGCGGTGCGCCTGCTCGAGCGCAAGCTGAGCCTGCTGCCGGACTTCCCGGAGCGCCTGCGGACCCTGGTCGAGCACCTGATCCTGAGCCACCACGGCCTGCTCGAGTTCGGATCGCCCAAGGTGCCGCTGTTCCTGGAAGCTATGGCGCTGCATTACCTGGACGACCTGGACGCCAAAATGGATTGCATGCGGGCCATCGTCGAGCAGGACCGCCAGGTGGAGGGGCATTGGACCGGCTACAGCCCCTCGCTGGAACGGGTGGTTCTTAAGAAGCTCAAGTACCTGGAGGGCCAGCGGGAAGAGCTGCTGGAAGCCGCCCCGGCGCCCAAGCCCGCACGCCAGGACGACCGCACGCTCAGCCTGTTCGGGGAGAAGCTGGGCCAGGCCCTCCAGAAACCGCGCGAGGACAACTAGTGTTCTGTCCCGCCCGAACCTTGACAATTCCTGTGGGGCGGTCCCCCTGGACCGCGCCGGACGCCCCCGTCCGGCTTGGGTTCGGAACCAGGCCAAGCCCGACCAGGGGGTCGGGCAGCGGGCGAGGGCGCCCGCCCCACAGGAAGCGTGGGACAGGAGACTAGAGATGCGAAAACCGGGCCCCGCGCGCGAGATCCCGCCGCCGCTCGAACTGGAGTGCCTGAAGGCCCTCTGGAGCCTGGGAGAAGGGACCGTCAGCGCGGTGCGCCAGGCGCTGTGGGCGAGCCGCAACCTGGCCTACACCACGGTGATGACGGTTCTGGACCGGCTGGTGCGCAAGGGCGCGCTGGAGCGCCGCAAGGTGGGACGCTCTTTCGTTTACACGCCCTTGCTGAGCCGGGAAACCCTGCGCCGCCTGGCGGTCAAAGAGCTGCTTGACTCTTACTTCAGCGGCTCGGAGCATGAACTGCTGGCCTACCTCACCGCGCGCGAGCCCCAGCCGGGTGGCGCCGCTCACCCTCCCTCCGCGGAAATTCTCGACACGGCGCTGTTGTGAAGTCGAGGGCGGGGGCTTGCATGACCCAACCGAGAGGGTGCTGGCGACGGACCGCGGTCTTACTGAGAAGGTGTGAAAAAATCGGTGCAACACCGCGGAAGGCAGGCAACACTGCCTGCCCCACATGGCAGCCAAACCACTTGGCGGTGGGTGGGGCAGGCGGTTTCGCCTGCCAGCCGATTCATTCACACCTTCTGAGGAAGGGAACGCCGCTTGCCATTTGCCCCCGATCCGGTCATGATACTAAGGCTATGGCGACCGACCGATGGCCCACCTCGCGCGCCCTGCTCGCCCGCGCGCAACAATCGCTGACTGGCGGCGTGAGCAGCCCGTTTCGGGCCAAGTTCCCCGTCCCGCTCTATTTCCGCGACGGCTGCGGTTCACGCCTGGAAGACGTGGACGGGAACCGCTACATCGACTACACGCTGGCCTGGGGGCCGCTCATTTTGGGCCACCGGCATCCCAGACTGGTCGAGGCGGTGCGCGCGCAGGCCGGGCGCCCCCACATCTATGGGGCCGAGCACGAGCTGGAATACCTGGTCTCGGAGAAGATGCAGGCCCTGGTCCCTTGCGCGGAGCGGGTGGCCTTCTGCTCCAGCGGCAGCGAGGCCGTGCAGCTCGCCCTGCGCCTGGCGCGCGCTTTCACCGGCCGCAACCTGGTCCTGAAGTTCGAAGGCCACTACCACGGCTGGATGGACTCGGTCCTGCTCAGCTATCATCCCGCCGCCCAGGAGGTCGGCCCGCTGGATTGCCCGCAGGTGGTCGTTCACTCGCGGGGCCAGACGCCCAAAGCTGCCGACGATGTGCTGGTGTTGGCCTGGAACCGGCTCGACGACGTGGAACGCATCTTCCGGGCGCGCGGCCCCGAAATCGCCGCCGTGATCATGGAGCCGGTGCTCTGCAACAGCGGCTGCCTGTTGCCCCAGCCGGGCTATCTGGAAGGCGTCCACGCCATCTGCCGCCGGCACGGCGCCCTGCTCATTTTCGACGAAGTCATCACCGGCTTCCGCATGGCCCTGGCGGGGGCCCAGGGTTTCTACGGGATCCTGCCGGACCTGGCCACCTTCGGCAAGGCCCTGGCCGGAGGTCTGGCGCTCAGCGCCGTAGCCGGCCGCCGGGAAATCATGGAGTTGATGATGGGCGGCGGTGTGGCTTTCGGCGGCACGTTCAACGGCAATCCGCTCTCGCTGGCCAGCGCCCAGGCCTGCCTCGAGGAACTGTCCGCCGGAGAAGGCGCCGCACTGACTCGCGCCAACCGCACCGGGGAAATGCTCATGGACGGTCTTCGCAAGCTGGCTCGCGACGAGAGCATCCCTCTGGTAGTCACCGGATTCGGCGCGGCCTTCGCCCTCCATTTCACCCATCGCACCGAGCTCACTCACTACCGCGACACCCTCGAGGACGACCGCGCTCTGCTGGCCCGCTTCCTCCTGTGCGCCCTCGAAGAAGGCATCTACCTCCTCCCGGATGGCAGGATGTACGTATCCGCCGCGCACAGCCAACAGGACGCCGCCGAGACCCTCCAGGCCCTCCACCGCGCCCTGGTCTGCTACTGAAGGTTGATTTGGTCGTGGGGCAGGTCCCCGACCTGCCCAGCCGGGCTTCCGGCCCGCCCCACGGTACTCAACGCGCCGCGTTTGTTAGCATCCCGGTCCATCAGGAACTGCGACGCCTCCTGGGGTGTGGGCAGCGTGCCGATGACGTCCAGATACTCCCGCCGCACAAACACCCCGTCGGAACACAGATTCACCGCTTGAATGCCCAGCCGCTTCAACCCGGCGAATACCAGCTCGTCGATTCTGCCTTGGGGAGTCAGCTCGCTGTGGCTTTCAAAAATGGGAACGAACGTTCTTTCCGTGCCTGCACCGGCCAGGGCCGCTGTCAGGACCAGCGCCGAGATCAGGGATGTCACCGTGTTCACAGTGCGAACAAGCTAGCGAGGTTCCACCTCACACCGGCCAGAGTATTCACCGCAGAGACGCCGAGGTCGCAGAGTTGATTCATTGGTCTTCTCAGCGTTCTCTGCGCCTCTGCGGTGAATCAAAACCTGACTCATTTGCACCGAGTTTCCAGTTTCAAGACTCTAGGCCTGCTCCAGCCCGCAGACATCCGGGCAAATGGACCCTGCCCAAGGGCTTAACCCCGGGGGGCAGTCGGGAGTTTCGCTCAACTGCCATCCCGATCGAGCTTGCAGATCTTTGTCTCATCATACCCAAATATGCCGGATCTCACTGACAGCCCGGTAATTGGAGATCCCCGGCGTACCGGCGACGGGCCCCGAATTTCCCGCCAGACGGTCCGTGGAAATCGCGGCCGGCGGATGCAACATTCCGGGGAAAGCCCTGGTAATGCCTCAGAAGGTGTGAATGAATCGGCTGGCAGGCGAAACCGCCTGCCCCACCCACTGCCAAGTGGTCTGGCTGCGATGTGGGGCAGGCAGTGTTGCCTGCCTTCCGCGGTGTTCGACCGATTCATTCACACCTTCTGAGGCATTACAGCCCTGTTCTATTTTGCCTTGACAAAAATGCGGTGTGGCTCGCCAACCGCAACGAGGCTGCCACACCTCCTCCCACACCGACCCATTCTGCCTCCTGCCTCCTTTCCCTCCATTCCCGAACACTCCTGTCCCAAAAACGGACATTCCCGGAACAAAGCTCCCCTTGCTACCGTCTGTTAGACTTGAACGTCCAATCACTTAGCGCCCGGAACAGATGGTAGCCCAGTTGCGTATACTGTAGCCTGATGGCAATGGACATCCCCAGACCGACGGCAGCACGGAGGCGCCGCATCCGGCGCATCATCTACGTGCTGCTGGTCCTGGCGGCCATCCCGCTCATCACCTGGGCGCTGTCGCGGTTGAAGCCTGCCGCGCCCACCGTCGAGCGGGCCACGGTCTGGCTGGATACCGTCAAGCGCGGCCCCATGCTGCGCAACGTTCGGGGTTTGGGCACCCTGATCCCCGAGGACATCCTGTGGATCCCCGCCACCACCGACGGCCGGGTTGAGCAGAGACTGGCGCTGCCGGGGACCTGGCTGAAGCCCGACACCGTCATTTTCATCCTGAGCAATCCCGAATTGCAGCAGACCACCCTGGACGCCGAGTGGAAACTCAAAGCGGCCGAGGCCGAATCGACCAACCTGCGGGTGAAGCTCCAGAGCGAACGCCTGAACCAGCAGGCCCTGGCGGCCACCATGCGGTCCGACTATCAGCAGGCCAAGCTCCAGGCCGACCGGGATGCCGAGCTGAATAAGCTGGGCTTGCTGGCCAATTTGAACATGGCGCTCTCCCGGACCAAGGCGGAGGATCTGGCCAACCGCGATCAGATCGAGCAGAAGCGGCTCGAGATCGGCACCGAAGCCATCCAGGCGCAACTGGCCGTGCAAAAGGCCACGGTCGAACAGCTCCGGGCGCTCTACCAGCTCAAGCTCAGCCAGGTGGAAGCCCTGAAAGTCCGCGCCGGCGTTGAGGGCATGCTGCAACAACTGCAAGTGGATGTCGGCGAGCGGGTCGCCATCGGGACCAAGCTGGCCCGGGTGGCTCAGCCCAAGAAGCTCAAGGCGGAACTGAAGATCCCGGAGACCCAGGCCAAGGATATCCAGATTGGGCAGAAAGCCGAGATCGACACGCGCAACGGCATCATCGCCGCGCGCGTCTCGCGCATCGACCCGGCGGTGGTAAGCGGCACCGTCACCGTGGATGCCAAGCTGGAAGGCGAGTTGCCCCAAGGCGCGCGCCCGGACTTGAGCGTGGATGGAACGGTCGAGATCGAGAAGCTCACCGATGTGCTCTACGTGGGCCGCCCCACTTACGGGCAGACCAACAGCCAGGTGGGCCTCTTCAAGCTGGAACCGGATGGCAAGGGCGCCATCCGGGTGCAGGTCAAGCTCGGGCGCAGCTCGGTCAACACCATCGAGATTTTGGAGGGTTTGCGGGTCGGGGACCAAGTCATCCTCTCCGACATGTCCGCGTGGGACGCATACGACCGCATAAGATTGAACTGAAAGGCTAGCGGCTGCAAAGGAGCAAATTCATGAGCGCATCCAACCAAGCGCTGATCCGCCTGGAAGGCGTGACCAAGGTTTTCCTCACCGATGAAATGGAGACCCATGCCCTGGCGGGCATTCACCTGGAAATCCTCCCGGGGCAATACATCTCGATTGCAGGTCCCTCCGGCTGCGGCAAGTCCACGCTGCTGTCCATTCTGGGCCTGCTGGATTCCCCCACCGAGGGCAGCTATCATTTGAACGGCAAGCCCGTGGAAGGCCTGAAACTCTCCGAGCGGGCCCGCATCCGCAACCGCGAAATCGGCTTCATTTTCCAGGCCTTCAACCTGATCGGCGATCTCACGGTCTTCGAGAACGTCGAGCTGCCGCTGACTTACCGGGGCATGTCTTCGGCCGAACGCAAAAAGCGGGTTCAGGCGGCGCTCGAGCGCGTCGGCATGTCGCACCGCATGAAGCACTACCCGGCGCAGCTTTCCGGAGGCCAGCAACAGCGCGTGGCGGTGGCCCGGGCCCTGGTGGGCGAGCCGCTCATCCTGCTGGCGGACGAGCCTACCGGGAACCTCGACTCGAAGAACGGCGGGGCCGTCATGGATCTGCTCCGCGATTTGCACCGGCAGGGCGCCACCATCTGCATGGTCACCCACGACCCCCGCTACGCCAGCTACGCCGACCGCACCATCCACCTCTTCGACGGCCGCGTCGTCGAGGAGAGCGTGGGCGCCGAAGCCACCGCCAACTGAACGGAACCTTCCTCACCTCCAACCGTCATTGAGGAGTGAGCATTGCGCCATTTGCGGCCAACACTCGCCCAATGGCTCATTGATTCAATGACTCAATTCTTCCAAGATCTCCGCTACGGTTTCCGGATGCTGGCCAACAGCCCCGGCTTCACCGCCGTGGCCGTCCTGACTTTAGCTCTGGGCATTGGCGCGAACTCGGCGATCTTTACTCTAGTGAACGCCTATCTGCTGCGCCCGCTGCCGGTAGCGGAACCCGGCCGCCTGGTTCTGGTCTCCGAGATTCAGGCAGCCAAAGGGTTCGTGGGCAGCGTTTCCTTCCCGACCTACCTGGATTGGCGGGAGCAAAACCAGGTCTTCGAGGAGCTGGCCGCCGTGCGGGGCGAGGACTTCAACCTCACGGGGACGGATGAGCCGGAAAGACTCTATGGCGCCCGGGTCTCCGCAGGCTTTTTCCGGACGCTGGGTGTGAGGCCCATCCTGGGGCGCGGCTTTCTCCCCGAGGAGGACAAGCCCGGCGGCGCGCGCGTGGTGGTCTTGAGCCGGGGCTTCTGGCAACGACGGTCCGGCGCGCGGCCGGACATCCTGGGTCAGGCGCTCACGCTGGATGGGGAGCGCTTCACCGTGGTGGGAGTTGCGCCCTCCGGCTTCCGGATCTCCAGAACAGCGCCTTATGAACTATGGGTCCCGTTGGCTCTCGAGCCCAACCGAGCCGGACGGGGCACGCATTTTCTGCTGGTCATTGCCAGGCTCAAGCCTGGCATTTCCATTGAGCGGGCGCAGGCCGGCCTGAGCGCAATCTCCAGCCGGCTGGCGCGCCAGTATCCGGAGAACTTCGGCTGGGGCGCGGTGGTCGAGAACCTGCACGCACGGCTGATGCGAGAGGCCCGCCCGGCTCTGCTGGTTCTGCTGGCGGCCGTCGGGCTGGTGCTCCTGATCGCCTGCGCTAACCTGGCCAACCTGCTCGTGGCCCGCGGCGCCGCCCGTCAGAAAGAGATCGCCATCCGCACGGCGCTGGGAGCGGGGCGCCTGCGCGTGGTCCGCCAGATGCTCACCGAGAGTCTGCTCTTGGCGCTGCTGGGCGGCGGCCTGGGCCTGCTGCTGGCCCTGTGGGGAGTGAATCTGCTCAACGCCATAATTCCGGCTGGCATCCAGCCCTTGCAGGCCGCGCGTGCCGATGCAACGGTCCTAGGCTTCACGCTGTTGGTTTCCCTGGCGACGGGTGTGCTATTCGGTCTGGCCCCGGCGCTGAACGTCTCCAAACCCGACCTCGCTCAGACCTTGAAAGAGGGCGGCCGGAGTTCGTCCGCAGCAGGAAGGCACGGCCGCCTCCGTGACTCCCTGGTGGTCTCCGAGGTGGCGCTGGCCATGGTGCTGCTGGTGGGCGCCGGGCTGCTGATCAAGAGCTTCATGCGACTCCAACAGGTTGATCCGGGTTTCCGCTCCGAGAGCGTCCTGACCATCGAGCTTTCACTTCCGCAAGCGCGGTACTCGAAGCCGCAGCAGCGGGCGACCTTTTACGAGCAGCTTTTGGAGCGCATCGCCGGCCTCCCGGGCGTGCGCGCAGCGGGCGCCTGCACCCAGCTTTCCCTGAGCGGGGGCGAGACCATTTGGGGCCTCACTATCGAAGGACGCCCTGAGCCCGGCCCCGGAGAGATTCTGCAATCGGGTCATCGCTCAGTGAGTCCCGATTACTTCCGCGCCATGAGCATTCCCTTGCGCCGGGGCCGCTACTTCACCGCCCAGGACCGCGAGGGAGCGCCCGGAGTGGTCATCATCAACGAGACCATGGCGAACCGCTTCTGGCCCAGCCAAGATCCCATCGGCAAGCGCATCCGGCTGGGGGCCGGGCGCTCGGGCGCGCCCTGGATTCCGATCGCCGGTGTCGTAGCCGACGTGAAGTACTCCGGACTCGACCGCCAGCCTGGGCCGGAGATGTTTCTGCCGCACTTACAGAATCCCGCGCCCAGGATGGCCATCGTGGTGCGCGCCGCGGCCGAACCGGCGAGCCTGGCGACCGCCCTGCGGAGCGCGGTCACCGCCCTAGACCGGGACCAGCCTGTCGCCAACATCCGCACCCTCGAGAAGATCGTTTCCGATTCGGTCGCGCCACGCCGCCTGACTATGCTGCTGCTGGGCATCTTTGCGGCGCTCGCACTGGTCCTGGCCGGCGTGGGCCTCTACGGCGTGATCTCCTACTCGGTCACCCAGCGCACTCACGAACTGGGGGTCCGGATGGCGCTGGGCGCGCAGCCGAGCGAGGTGCTGCGATTAGTGATCGGGCACGGAATGATTCTTACGATGATCGGTGTGGCCATCGGGCTGGCCGGCGCCTTCGCCCTCACCGGTTTCCTCTCCAGCCTGTTGTTCGGCGTGACCGCCCGCGATCCCGCAACTTTCCTGGCGGTGGCCCTGGCGCTTGCCAGCGTGGCCCTGGCCGCCTGCTACATCCCAGCCCGCCGGGCCACGCGAGTTGATCCGATGGTGGCGCTGCGCTACGAGTGAAAGGATTGAGTCATTGAGTCATTGGGTCATTGAATCATTCCTTAGATCGAACGGCAGGCCGAGTGATCCCCGGACAGTCACTGTTCCAGGTGGTTCACATTACGCCGCATGACTATCGGAGAGTGTAGGATGAAGACCTTTCGTCGAGCGAGAAAGCGCATCGATCGATCGGTAGGAGAGTCGGTTCGCATCATCCGGGAGCTACAGGGGTACAGCCAGAACGAGTTGGC
>Ga0315284_10009110_pt1 | contig 14172 bp, 13 predicted proteins | sample YL17G09_16_MG_FD_203696 | JGI IMG/M metagenome (GOLD analysis project Ga0315284, IMG submission 203696) | Sediment microbial communities from Yellowstone Lake, YNP, Wyoming, USA - YL17G09_16 | ecosystem: Environmental > Aquatic > Freshwater > Lake > Sediment | place: USA: Wyoming | collected... | reverse complement strand
GGTTGACATCTCGGTCTATTTTAAGTTAGATACTCCAGAGGAGGATATCTTAAAGGCTAAAGATGATATTGCTGCTGTTCCTGAAGTTAAAGAGATCAGCTATGTTTCTAGGGAAGAGGCTTTAAAGTCGTTTACAGAAAGGCATAAAGACGAGCCGGTGTTAATTGAGTCTTTGGATGAATTGGGTTCCAATCCTTTCCTTCCTTCTTTAAACATTCAGGCTTTTGAAGCCAGCCAGTATCAGGCAGTTTCTGAATTCTTGTCCAGTGCCAATTTCAGCCCCATGGTGGAAAAAGTTGACTATTTCCAGAGAAAGCCGGTGATTGAAAGGATATATTACCTTACTTCCAATTTGAACAAGGCGGGCATTGTTTTCTCATTCATTTTGGTATTTGTGGCCATTGCTATTGCTTTTACCACCATCAGGCTGGCCATATATAATTCCAGAGAAGAGATCAAGGTCCAAAAGCTGGTTGGTGCTTCCAACTGGTTTATCCGGGGTCCTTTCATCATCGAGGGAGCGATATCCGGGTTTATTGCTGCCTTGATTTCCTTTCTTTTCTTCTTTTTGGTCTGCTGGCTTCTGAGTCCCAAGCTAGAATTCCTTTTCCCTGACTTTCATTTGTTCAAGTTCTTCATGGAAAACTATCCCATGATCATCTTGATTCAATTACTAAGCGGTATTGGCCTGGGAGTGATATCCAGCTTTATTGCTATCAGGAGATACTTAAGGGTTTAATTCATTTGCCGGATCGTCTAACGGTAGGACAATGGACTCTGGATCCATTAATCTTGGTTCGAATCCAAGTCCGGCAGCAGTCAGCTTGTAGTATCGAGAGAGACCGAGGCACATTAAATTATGAGATTTTTTTCTAAAAAAATAACATTAGCCGGATTTTTTGATATTAGTTATAACTCATTAGTTATTGGTTTCAAAGATTTATTTAAAGACCAACAAATACCGATTAATAGTGAACAAGAAAAGGAATTATTAGTTATTCCTATGTTGGCTATAATACGGGCAGTTCTTGCGACCTTCGGAGATACGCTAACAACCAAAAACATTCTTGGCAAATTTCAACAAGATATTTTTAATAAATATTTTAAAGAGGCGGAAGAAAGGAATAAATTTGGAGAGTTATTTTGGAAAAGATGCGATGAATATTCTAAAATATTGAATCCTGAAAATAAAGATTTAACTATTCAGTTTGGTCAAATTTTTTGTAATCATTTCTTTGGAAAAGAAGAAGACGGCAGTCATTTAGCAATAATGATGTTTATTGGAGGATCATTTCTTAATGAAATGATAAAAGCAAAAAATTTCTTAAAGAGATATTTTTAAAATATTAAGTAGTTAGAAGTCTCATTATATGACTATCGATGAACAAAAATTAGTGCTTGACCCATTGTGGTACGAATTATGGATGTTCAACGAGACCAGTAAATATCTTGTTTTATTACAGTCACAAGAGAACAAAAAGAAAGAAAATAATGTATATTTAGAAAGTTTTCTTCTTCACACAAGAAATATTGTCCATTTCCTTGAAGATAGAAAATACGATAGCGATATAAAATGTTCTGATTTCGGGATTGAGAAAGTCGATGTTAATTTGTCACCCCACAATACTATAAATGAAATAAATTTGTGGCTTTCACACATTACAAAAGAAAGAATAGAAGAAAAAGAAAAGCCACAATGGGAATATTTAACGATTAGAAAAGAAGTAAATAGATGTTTTAGAGTTTTTCTTAATCGACTACCTCAAAATTGTTTTCCTTCAAAAAAGGGTAAAAATAAATCCGATTTTGAATATCTGTTTAATTAAGCTGATCGAGACGGGTCAACGGGGGAGCCTAAAGTAGCTCGAATTTCCCCTTAAAGCCTTGGTTCTAGACTGGGGGATGCAGCCGTAGGACTTACAGCCGCCGAAGCCGCAAACAATCTTATTGGATTCTTTGATTTATTGCTTAAAGTTGACAGTAGGAATAGGACCGAAGTAAAATCGTCTAATATAGTAAATAAAAATGAAGAAAAAGAAGAAAAAGTTTTTAACTCTAGAGGAATTTCCAAAAAAGTTCAGAATAGAAGAAAAGCTCACCTTTAGTGTAGAATCTCCTTTTAATTCTATTTCTATCTCTCCGGAAAAGACACTTTTTATTGCTTGGCATTGGGATGATCCAATCATAACGGTTAATTCTGGCGGCACTGTTTATATTTGCAGAAGAGGAGATCTCCCATATAAATTTGATTTTGATGTGCTTTCTCTTCGCTTAAATGAGAAAGGTACGCCAGAAATTTCTCCCTTATATACAGACTATCACCACGTTAACGAAATTCCGCCATTTTTAACGGCTCAAATGCCAGACGATATTAAAAATAAAGTTCAATCTTATTTGGAAGAAGTAATATGAAAATATACTTTGCAGCCCACTCAACAACAAAAGATAACGAGGCAGAGATTTCCTCTGGATGGAAAGATATTGATTTATCTGAATTAGGTATTCAACAATCCAGAGAGATGGGCGAAAGGTTCAAGGATATAAAGGTAGATTTGATTTGCTGTTCTGATTTACAAAGGGCGGCTGATACCGTAAAGATAGCTTTCGGGGATAAATATCCCATTATCGTAGATAAACGGCTCAGAGAGCTAAATTACGGCGATTTTAACGGCAAACCAAGCGAGGTTGTTGAACCAATGAAGAAAGTACATATTAAAGAACCTTATCCTAACGGAGAAAGCTATGAGCAGGCGATGATCAGAGCTCACAAGTTTTACAAAGAATTAAAAGAAAAATATCCAGACAAAACAATTTTAGTCGTTGGGCATCGCGCAACCCAGTATGGTTTAGATACGCTTTCCGGCGGAAAAACTATTGAAGAATGTTTAAGCGTGCCATTTAAGTGGCAGCCATGCTGGGAATATAATCTCTGATTAAACGGGTTCTAACGTCGTCCAACCAGGGGAGCTAAGACGCAAAAGAGAGTTTTTCTCGATCTTTTTATTTGTGGTACAATAGGAAAGTTGATATTTAAACTTTCGACAGCTTTATTTATGTTAAGAGATTGTGATTATATTAAGACTTTTGATGACATAATTTTTATTGTAGCGGGGGATTACCACCCTAAGGATAAAATTAGGGCAACTCCTGTCTTTTTTCCAAATGAAAATGGAGATCGGGTCGAAAAAATAACTGGTAAAAGATTTATACAAAAAATAGAAGTGCATTCTAAAGACTTAATCGCAAAATTACATCCAGAGTATTTGCCCGAGGCATCAGATTTGAATAGCTATGGAGTATTAGTTCCCAACCAAGATATTATTACTTACTATGCCCCTCGAAATAAAATGAAAGAGTGTTGGGACGAGAGAATTTTAAAAGGTACAAAATGGGAGAAACTAATTATCTCAATTAAAGAAATTGGTCAAGTGCCCTTAGAAGATATAGGAATTTATGGTTCTTTTCTTGTCGGTTTAAATAAAGGAGTTAGTGACTTAGATTTGGTTTTATATGGGAAAGAAAATTTAAACAAAGTAAGGAAAAAACTCGATTTAATTTTAAAAAGTTCAAAAATAAAAAAGGCGACTGATGAACAGCTTCTTTTGAGAAGTAATAGGTGGTCTAAAGATAAGCCTATTGGTATAAATCGAATATTTAAAATAGAAAAAAGAAAATGGGGGAGAATGAATGTTTACGGGGAAGATACTACGTGTATTAGATTTGTATATAAGGAAAATGAAATACCTTCAAACCCTATTACAAGTTCGCCAATTAAAGAGATAAGAACCAAAGGAAAAGCTTTAGATTCTATTGGAACCCATTTTCGACCAAGAATAGCAAAAGTAAAAATTAATGATAAAGTTTTTGATATAATCAGCTATGATTGGTTGTTTTTCTCTTGTGTTCGCGACGGAGACAACGTTGAAATTATTGGTAATTATAGAAAAGATGGTCGAAGGGAATATATTACACTGGATAAACCAACTCATTATATTAGCCCAATAAATTTCTAACCAAGGTTCGAAAATCGTCCTGAGCTTGTCGAGGGGCGGTTTTTTGATAGAATGAAAACATGAATAAGGCACTGTTTGTAATTGATGTTCAAAAGTTTTTTGAGAATAAAAAGACAAAATCAATTGCAAGAAAAATAAACAATTATATCAGAAAGAATAAAAATAAGTATTCTTTAATTATTTTCACTGTTTTTAAGAATAATTCTAAATCTCCTCTTTGGAGAATTTTTAAGTGGAAAGGATGTAGTAGCGGAAGAGAGATTGAGATTATGAATGAACTTTCTAATTTAGCTGATAATTCGAAGATAATTTTTAGAAATACTTACTCTTTACTCAAAGTCCCTCAGGTTAAAAGAAAATTGACGAAGTATAAGATTGAGCAGATAGATATTTGCGGTTTTGATACCGACGCTTGTGTTTTAGCTAGTACTTATGATTTATTTGATTCAGGATATAAACCTGTAATCTTAAAAAACCTTTGTTTTTCTACTTCAAAAGAAAAACTTCACGAGCCCGCTCTTAAAATAATAAAAAGGAACTGCGGATTTTTAAGTAAATGAATCCACCAAACAATTACCAGCAGCAAATAAGTTAAAATTTTATGACAATAATTAAACAAAAATATAAAATAAAAGTACCAATAGAAAAAGTTTGGCAAGCGTTAGTTGATCCAAAAATAATTGAAAACTGGAGAGCCGGGCCTGCTCAAATGGATAGTAAAGAAGGAGCCGATTTTAAATTATGGGGAGGGGATATTCACGGTAAAAACATTAAAGTTATTGAAAATAAAGAATTAGTTCAAGATTGGTATTCGGGAAACTGGAAAAAACCATCTCGTGTTTCTTTTAAATTGGTCTCTAAAAGAAACCTGACGGAATTGAATTTGATTCATAAAAACGTGCCCGATGAAGATGCTTCAGATATAAGAGATGGTTGGAAGGAATATTATTTGGGTCCCCTTAAGTCTTATTTGGAACAATAATTTTTATTATTTAATTTTCTTTATTATGAAGTCAAAAGTAAATAAACAAATTCTCTGGTTAAGTTTAGGCTTCTTTTTTATTTTTTTAGGCTACAATGCAGTTCAGCAATATGTTACCAGTTATTTTTCTGAAACTGATATATCAAAAATTGGCTTTCAGTCTTTAATCATAGTATATCTTTTCTACCTCCTTTCCGGACCTTTGTCGGCTGTATATGTTTCAAAATACGGCGCTAAAAAGTGCATGATTTTAGGTTCCCTAACTTATTCTCTATTTATCTTTATCCTACCGTTTTTAAATATTACTTTACTATGGATTGCATCAATCATTTTAGGTATCGGCGCTTCTTTGCTTTGGACTGGTCAAAATAGCTATTTAGTTAGAGCCAGCGACGAGAAAGAATACGGCGCTAACTCTGGATTGTTTAGCACTATTCTTACACTGGGTTCAACAGCAGGACTTCTGTTATTGAGTTTTTTAATAGCTAGATTCTCTTTTAAAATATCCTTCTTTTGGTATTCTCTTTTCCCCTTAGCCGCTTTGTTCTTTTTGGGCAGATTAGAAGACATTAAGACAAAAGAGGTAAAAAATCAGCTGACACTTATCAAGAAGTCCATAAAAAGTTCTTCTGCATTACGTCTTACTGTTTTCTTTTTCTCGTTCTCTTTCATATTTGGCTTGGTGATCGGAATTATTCCGATTGATATTAAAAATACGCTTTCGCTTAACTATGTTGGTCCGCTCACTTCTGTTTTCTGGATTATGCCAATCTTATTTTCCTACATTTCAGGCAAGGGTTCAGATATTACTGGAAGAAAAAGGATGATTTTTGTTTCTTACGTACTTGGTGCTCTTGGGCTCTTAACTTTATATTTTGCCCAATCGCAAAGTGTATTGCTTTTAACCCTCGGGGTCGTTTTACTATCTATTACCTATGCAATATTTCGACCAATAGGTTTTGCCTTTATTGGTGACGTAGCCAATGAAGATAATCTTGTTTCTTTAACTGCTTTCTTTGGCATGGCTCAAAACGTTGGCGTTTTGGCTGCTTTGCTTATCTCCAGTCTAATTTTGCCGGTAGCAAGCTATATTATTGCTACCACTGTACTCTTGCTTTCAGTTGCTATCCTATTTCCCATTCTAAAAGTTGATTTAAAAGAAGTTCGTCTTCGTCTGGCAAAAGAGATACAATAATATAGGTCTTTTTTTACTAGATTTATATATTAAGTCTGATAAGATGAAGTTGAGAGTTTTATAATAATTAATTGTGCTAAATATATGGAACAAAAAGAAATCCAAATCAAAGCCAAAGATGAGGATCTAAAGGGAGTTTATTCCAATCTCATGATGGTAGGCCATACCAAAGAGGAATTCTGTTTGGACTTCATCAACTCCTTTAATCCTCCGACTCTGGTTGCCAGGGTTTTAATGAGTCCTGCCCACCTAAAAAGAATGATCAGGGCGCTGGAGACAAACATGAAGAAATACGAAGAAGGGTTTGGGGTGATAGAAGCATCTCAAGAACCAGAAACGCAGCTGGGGTTTAAAGTATAAAGGTAATATATAATGGGATATCTTAATAGGAAAATATCTACTGCTACAGTAGTTATTGCTACTTTGTGCACCATAATAGCGGTTATGGGCTCTATTTTATATCAGTTCATCTGCCTTCAAAAGGAAAGAACAGCTATATATTATCAGGAAGGGGCCATTGAATAATCTTGCTTCAATCTCCGATGTAATTAAAAAACTGATGGAAGAGATTAAAGGATTATTAGGACAATAGATAGATTATTCCAAGAATCAAAAACAGCCCTCCTTTTGGCTGTTTTTTCTTGTCCCTCTGCCTTTATTTTTATATAATAGAGTAATTAACAAAAAGTCATACTCCATGACCAAAAAAACACATATTGTTCTCTCCGTTGTTCTAATTGTTTTTATCCTTCAAAGCTCTTTTTTTAATATCGTCTCTGCTCTTTCATCTACGCCAAAACAGTCAGATGAGGATAGGGTGAAGCAGTTAAAAGAAACCCTTTTGGCATCTCCCAATTATCTTCAATACGCAGAGTATAAAATGCTTAAGCACAAAGTAAGTCCCTTGGGAGCACAACCAAAAAGGCTTTCTTGCCAAGGCACTTCTTATATATCTGATTCTTGGGGATGTTACGAGGCGTGTGAAAGTGCCGGATATGATACTGGCAGTGTCGTTTATAACGAAGCTGGTTCTTCGGCCAGCTGTAAGAATGCAGTGCAAGTTACTTGTTACGGCGTTAAATGGAATAAAATAACAAATTGCGGCGGTCCTGGCTCATATAAAATAAATTACTGCGAGTGCAAATATTATGATTATCAGGAATACCGGCTCCAGCCCAGATATGCTTCGCCCTTGTCAAAGGAGTACAAAGGAGAAACAAACAGGATTGATAGCAATTACTATCTTTTCTCCAGCAGCGTTGATTTATTGACCGGCGTAAAGGCAATAGATGAAAGCATGCAGCTGGGATCAATTGGTACTGAACGAAACACGATTAATAGTGATAAAAGCAGGATAGAGTCAGCCCTGAGTAGATATTATACGACTAACAATGTCTATCCGTTAAGCCTGAATCAATTGGTACCAAAATATCTTTCTACTGTACCTGCCGGTTTTTCGTATAAGAGACTGGTTAATGCTTATGAGCTTAAGGCCATAGGAAGCCCGGCCAGTATCGATATTTCTTCCATTGAGTCTCTTTCTTTAAAGTCCCATCAATGGTTAAAGTCCCATGACTGGGGAGAAATGATGACGGGGGAAAAGCCTCAAATTCCTGATATTTTCTCGGTTATTCCGGCTGATTACTTCACGGTCTATTTTAAGGATGTGGATAAGCTGACAGAGCTTGAGAAGGCGATAAAATCAATGAGCGGTCCGGCTGAATATGTTTACGGGATGAAAGGAGCAACCAATGTTAAAGACCAGATATTCAAGCGTCTTCAGATAAAGGAAATCAAGGAATTAAGCAGTTTCTTTGAAGAGGCGGCTTTGGTTTCATATGATTTGGATTTTACCCCTCATACTGATTACGCGCTTATCCTGAATGTGAAAGATGACCAGCTTAATAACTTTATTTCTAATTATGTCAGCGCACCGGCTGGCCAGCACGGTAAAGTCGGCCAATATTATGTGGTCGCAACTCATCCCTCGATGTATGAGAAAATATCCGGCCTTACCGGTAATAAAAGCGATTCTCTTAAAGTTGCTCCTGATGTTGAATACATCCTTTCAATAATGGAGTCTAATTATGACGGTTTTGTCTACTTTTCCGAAGATTTTATCAAAAAGATTACCAGTCCTAGCTATCGCATCAATGCCAGGAGGAGGAATACGATTCTTAGCGCCCTGGAAACGCTTCAGTATACTGTTTTTGCCTACAGAAATCTGACCGGTAAATGGCCTGGCTCGCTTCAGCAAATAATCAATGAAGGCTACCTTCAGCCCAATTCTATAGCCAGTATTAATGATTATTCCATAAATAGTGATGGAATTGTGAAGCACAAAGACTGGAATACAGTTTACGATGTGACTCCCATTAATAGGGTTCCGATTAGCAAGGTATTCTTAACGGAAAAAACCTTCTACGATAATTTCCGGGAGAACTATCAGGAATACTGGCGGGAATTCATTGACCCGGTGGGAATTGCAGTGTTGGTTGGGGATCAAATCAGGTTTCATACCATAATTATCCCTTTAATCGAAGAATCACAGTATAACTGGCTGAAAGATATTGCCGGTTCGGAGCCAATTGAGTTTGGATTCGTTCAAAATCCCGATCGTTTTCCTTCGATCCAGTTTCTATTAAAGCTAAACCTTGACGATTCTTTGTACGCTATTTACAAGGCAGAACCATATAGTATGGACCAAGAATACCAGAAATGCCTCGATGATTATTACGAAAAGAGCTACTCGGAACGTCAAGGTAAAATGTCAAGTGATTTCTGTCCGGAACCAAAAGAGAAAACAAAAGAAGAAGCGGTCAAACTCCTTAAAGACCAACTTGCTAAAGGCCTGAATTGGAAGGAAGAGGAAGATGTGCTCGGATTTATTGGAAATGAATTCACTTTTGCTGTTGGAGATGATTTATCAATAGGCGAGAATGATTTTTCTGATCTCGATATCTATCTTGGCTTGGAGCTGACCAATACCGATCTGGCCAAGAAATTCCTGGAATATGTATTTGAATGGTACGAAAAACAAATGTCCAGTTATGATGATTATAATAGCATGGATTATTACGGTCTTATCCAGACCAACAAGCCGATTAAGAATGAGTATAATGGTGTTGAGTTTTATATTATCCCAACCGGTTTTACCAACATCTACTATACTTTCGTAAATAATCGGTTCTATATAGCTCTTTCTCAAAAGACGATCAACAAATTAATTGACGGAGTTAAAAACGAAGGGCCTCAATCAAGCCAAATGGTAAGGTTGATGGATTACATCGGTAAGGTGCATAACGCGTTATTTACGATTGACGGATCAAAACTTGAAACTTGGGCAAAGAAAGCCGTTAAAAAGAACTGGCTTTCTTCTGGCGGAACAGAAGAGCTAAACCAAGATGTTACTTATTACACTGAAGCCTTGGGGCTTGCTAAAAACCTACCTGGTTACGACGGCACAATATCAAATGTCGCTCAGAAATATTTTACCCATGCGCCCACTCAATGGTTTGATGCTAAATTAACGAGCCATGACGGCAACTTATACCTATCAATTGGGGAAGATGAATATAATGTAAATGATATAGATTTAATTTCTAGCAGCTATTATTACAATGAAGATACTGAAGAAAAAGCCATTAAGCTCGAAGATATTACAGACAAATTCAATACCGATGCTGCTTTTGAGAAATGGGAGGCAGCTAAATCCTTTGGAGTAGGTTTGAAGTTTACTAAAGAAGGATTGGATATAGCAATCGCGTTTAACAATCCAGAAAGCAAGGGGCTCGACTCCCGTATTCCTTCAAATAAGATTAAAGAAATACTGGAAAAGAAGGATACCTACATCATTGGAATTATTGCTGGAATAATCATCTTAATCATATTGATTACTTTAATCGTTCGCTTAAGAAAGAAAAAAGGAAGTGGTAATATTTATTCGTCCTCTCAAGCACCAATGGGTCCATCTTCAATTTCTCAAGGAGGAAATTACCCGCCTCCTGGTCCGCCGATTAATCAATAGCTCTTAATTAGTTCATTTCTCGAGATGATTTTTCATCATGTTTGGTTTCTGTTTAATAGATAATATTTTAAAAGAAGTCAGGATTGGCTCTATTGCTTTTTCCGGTTTCACGCCCGGAGAGAAAGTCCTTGATGTATGTTCTGGAACGGGGGACCAGGTTTTTCATTACAATGAAAAAGGTATTATTGGGTACGGAATTGATTTAAATCATCAGTTAATTGAATTTGCTAAAGAGAAAAAGAAAAAAATTGGCCTGAGCAATGTTTTTTTTCAAGAGGCTAATGCAACCAAATTGCCTTTTCCAGACGGATTTTTTGATTCTGCTTCCATTTGTCTTGCTTTACATGAAAAAACAAGGGGGGTAAGGGACCAAGTAATTAAAGAAATGAAACGTGTGGTTAAGAAAGGAGGCAAACTTGTTTTTATCGATTTTCAGGTTCCCCCTCCCTTTAATCTGTTTTGGCTTCTGATCAGAATAATTGAGTATTTTGCCGGCAAAGATCACTATCAATGCTTTATGGACTATGTAAAGCAGGGGGGATTGGACGAGATACTAAAAAAGAATATGATTAAAGAAGAAAAAAGAAGGTCTTTTAGACAAGGAACAATAGTAATTATATTAGCTTTAAATAATTAAAATATATGAGAAAAAGCGAAAAAGTACTAATCTTCCTTATAATTATCTCTTTTGTTCTTGCTTTTTACTTTTATCCCAGCATGCCTGAGAATATGGCATCACATTGGAATATCGAAGGCCAGGTTGACGACTATCTTCCAAAAAGCTATGCTTTGTTTCTTTTTCCTTTTCTTCTTGTGTTTTTCTATTTACTTTTTAACCTTTTTCCCAGGATTGATCCTTTAAAGGAAAATATTGAGAAGTTTAGAAAGCACTTTGATAACTTTATTGTTTTAATCAGCCTGTTCTTCTTTTATCTTTATTCTTTGACTCTTTTTTGGAACTTGGGGCAAAGGTTTAACATGACTATACTTCTTTCTCCTTCATTTGCCGTACTATTTTATTTTACTGGCCAGCTTCTGGAAAAATCAAAAAGAAACTGGTTTATCGGCATTAGGACACCTTGGACTTTGAGTAGTGATAATGTTTGGGCTAAGACTCATAATTTGGGAGCAAAGCTTTTTAAGGCTGTTGGTGTTTTGAGTCTTTTAGGAGTTTTCTTTTCCAGTTGGCTTTTTTTCCTAATTGTAATTTCTGTTTTAATCATTACCTTTTACCTGGTTGTTTATTCTTATCTTGAGTATCAAAAAGAAAAAAGAAAATGATTATCCAGGGTTTATCTGAAAAACGAGCTAGGGAGTTAAGAAAAGAGTATGGAAGCAATGTTTTACCGACCAAGGAGAAAATCTCTTGGTTTTCTATTTTGATTTCCCAGTTTAAAAGCCCGCTTATTTATATTCTTTTAATAGTTGGTTTTGTTTCTTTTTCTTTTAAGGAATACCTTGATGCAAGTCTTATTGGCCTTGTAATTTCCCTTAATGTTTTAATGGGTTTTTTTCAAGAATATAATGCCCAAAAAACTTTGCTCGCTTTAAGAAAGATTTTAGCGCCCCAAACAACTGTTATTCGGGAAGCTAAAAGACAAAGAATCGATGCAAAAGACCTGGTGCCAGGAGATTTCGTCGTTTTAAGCGCCGGAGATAAGGTGCCGGCTGATGGCAAGTTTGTTGAGGGCATAAATCTTTTGGCCAATGAAGCGATTCTGACGGGCGAGGAAGAAGCTCTGATTAAGAATGAAAATCAGGGACAAAACAGTCTGTTTATGGGTACAACCGTGGTTTCCGGCAGGGGGATAATGGAAGTTACTACAATTGGAAAAGAAACGGAAGTAGGCAAGATCGGAGCAAGCCTTGCTTTGATCAAAGAAGAAAAGACTCCCTTGCAGATTAAACTGGAAGAGTTTAGCAGAAATCTCACCTTTTTTATCCTTTTTATTTGTTTTTTGATTTTCTTTGTCGGTTTGCTTCACCGAGAAGAGTTTTTATATATGCTCAGGTTTTCTGTTGTTTTAGCTGTATCTGCTATACCTGAAGGTTTACCCATTGCCATTACTGTTATTCTGGCTTTGGGCATGAGAAGAATATTAAAAAGAAACGGTCTGGTTAAAAAGCTATTATCAATTGAAACCCTTGGTTCTACTTCAGTTATTTGCACTGACAAGACAGGAACCCTGACCGAAGGAATAATGAAGGTTGTTAAAGCTCAGTTTGTTGATAGAAGCAAGGGATTATTGGCACTGGCTTTAGCCAATGACCAAAAGAGCAACTTGGAAATTGCTCTCTGGGATTATCTTAAAGAACAGGATAAATTCGATCCCCAGGAGGCCTTTCACAGCTTTAAAAGAACATATGAAGAGCCTTTTGATAGTGAGCAAAAATATGTTTTAACAGTTAACAATCTTAAAGGAAAAGAAACAGCTTTTTTAGTCGGAGCGCCGGAAATCATTCTTTCTTTTTGCAAAGAGACAGCCGGTTTTAAAAGAAAAGTTTTAAGTGAAATTGAAAAGTGGGCTGATGAAGGATTACGATTGGTGGGAGCAACTTTTAAGGATAAAGGAAAAGTGACAGAAAAAAATGGTTTTCATTGGCTTGGCCTAATCGGCATTGAGGATCCGATCAGAAAAAATGTAAAAGAAGCAATTATAACTAGCCAGGAAGCGGGAATTGATATCAAAATAGTGACCGGGGATTATTACAAAACAGCTGAAAGGGTTGCTTTAAACCTAGGATTTAGGGTCAGCCCGGAAACCACTATCAATGGAGATGAATTGGAAAATATTTCTGAACAAGAACTTAGAGAGAGAATAGAACAGATTAATTTATTTACTAGAGTCACGCCTCACCAGAAATTAAAGATAGTTACGGCGCTTCAGAATAAAGGAGAAATTGTAGCCATGACTGGGGACGGAGTTAATGACACCCCTGCTTTAAAAAAAGCTGATATTGGTGTTGTCGTCGGTACCGGATCTGATATCGCCAAAGAAGCAGGAGATTTAATTCTTTTAGACAATAATTTCAACACCATTGTTGCTGCTTGTGAAGAAGGCCGGCTTATTTTTTCCAATATCAAGAAAGTGGTTGGATATGTTCTTTCCAATTCTTTTGCCGAGATTATTTTGATTTTCGGTTCCATGCTTTTGAATCTGCCTACGCCTCTTACCATTTTGCAGATCCTTTGGGCTCATTTAATTTGTGACGGTCCTCCGGATATTGTTTTAGGATTTGAGCCAAAAGATAAGTCTTTAATGGAAGCCAGTCCCAAGGAAATTAAAAAGGAAGAGATACTTTCCTATAATATGAAGCTTTTGATTTTCATCATCAGTTTAGCAACCGGGATTATGGCCCTGCTTCTTTTCCAGTATATTTACATTAATTACAATGATATTAATTTGGCCAGGACAATAGCTTTTGCAACAATTGCCACGAACAGTCTGATATATATTTTTGCTTTTAAGAATTTAGAAAAGTTAATTGTTCAGAACGAGAATTTTTTCCATAATAAAATTCTTTTTGGGGCAGTAATTTACGGTTTTTTATTCATATATATTGCCATTTATTTTCCTCCAATAAGTCGGATCTTGGGCACTGTTCCCTTGAATCCATTACATTGGGTTTTGGTTTTAAGCGTTGCCCTTCTGACCACCTTATTTATTGAGGCTGCAAAGCTGCTTAATTATTACAATAAAACAAGGAAAATTGACGAAAAAAGCTAGTTATTTGGTCTACTTTACTAATAACTTAGCAGGGGATATACTTAGATAATGGCTAAAAAAGTCAAAAAACTGAAAAAAAAGGCTTTTAAGCGGAAAAAGAAGAAGAAAAAGCAGGTAGTAAGAAGAAGGATTGTGAAAAAAACAAGGAAAGCTGTCAGGAAGAAAGCAAAAAAGCCTAGGGAAATATCAAAGCCAGTTTTAAAATTGGCCAAGGTTGAAGAATTACC
>Ga0315284_10009108_pt1 | contig 14172 bp, 14 predicted proteins | sample YL17G09_16_MG_FD_203696 | JGI IMG/M metagenome (GOLD analysis project Ga0315284, IMG submission 203696) | Sediment microbial communities from Yellowstone Lake, YNP, Wyoming, USA - YL17G09_16 | ecosystem: Environmental > Aquatic > Freshwater > Lake > Sediment | place: USA: Wyoming | collected... | reverse complement strand
TGAACTGGCAATCGAAGCGTGTCCTAGTGACGGGTGGAGCGTCCTTTATCGGGTCGCATCTCACAGACGCCCTCTTCGACAGAGGGGCCAAGGTGCGCGTGGTTGACAATCTGAGTAGCGGCAAGCTTGAGAACATCCAGGGGCACATCGACGCTGGCGCTGTAGAGTTCCTTGAGGGCGATCTTCTGGATCAGTCGGTCACCCGCGCCGCCGTCCAGGGGATGGACGTTGTGTTTCACCTGGCGGCTGATCACGGGGGCCGCGGGTACGTTGACCTCCATCAGGCCGCGTGCTCTACCAACCTAGCGCTGGACGGCATGGTGTTTCTGGCCTGCAGAGAAGCCGGCGTTGAGAGGGTCATCTACGCGTCGTCGGGCTGCGTCTACCCGAACTTCATGCAGACAGACCCGGCTAAGGTCCTGTATCTGACCGAGGACATGGTTGGGCCACCCTGCGATGCGGACAACATGTATGGCTGGGCCAAGCTCATGGCTGAGATGACTCTCGCTGCCTACTGCCGTGAGTGGGGAATGAAGGGGGCCTCCTGCCGGTACTTCACCGTTTACGGCGAGCGCGGCAAAGTGGACCATGCTGTCATCGCCATGATTGCTCGGGCCTTCGCTCGGCAGGATCCGTTCGAAGTGTGGGGCACGGGTGAGCAAATCCGGAACTGGACCTACGTGGGCGACATCGTCGAGGGGACGATCCTGGCCGGCGAGACTATTGATGATGGTGCCGCCGTGAACCTCGGCACGATGGAGCGTACCAGGGTCATCGACGCCGTGCGGGAGGTCATGCGGTACACCGGCCATGACGCGCAGATAAAGCTCATGCCGGATATGCCCACCGGCCCGCTCAACCGCGTCGCCGATAACTCCCTGGCCCGCCGACTGCTCGGCTGGGAGCCCAAGGTTAGGTTCATGGATGGGCTGCACCAAACGATCGAATGGTACTTCTCAACAAAGGATCGGGAGATGGTCGGGGCGGCACTCGCCGGCCGGTTGACGGAGCGATAGGCCAACAGTCCACCATCGGGTAGGGAGATCAGGCCGAGCGATGACACACGGTTGGGGGACGTCGAACTCGCTACAATGCAGCGCACCACTCAGTGTGTCGCTGACCGTGCACTGAAGCGCGCAATCGAGGGGAGTCATGGGGAAACACGGGGACCGTCAAGTGGAGTCCGCGCCGTCCGGCCCCTTGCTGGAACGCTGGCGGGAGTCTACCATGCTGCGGCCGATCGTTTCTGGAGGCCTTTGGTCCTTCCTTACGCAATCAGTGTCGAAGGGGTCGGTTCTGCTTGCAACTGTCGTCGGGGCTCGAATGCGCGGAGTAGCGGACTTCGGGCTCTTTGTCTCCCCGCAGGCCGTGATACTACTCTCCGTTTCTGTGTGGGATCTCGGCCTCTCACCGATGATCACCCGCGCGGTCGCCTTCAGAGAGGTGTTCTTTATGCATGGCCACCGGTACATGTATGACTTCGCGACGCTTGAGAAGGCGTGCGTCGAGGCAGGGTTCGCCCACGTCGACCGCAGCCACTTCGGCGCAGGGCGCATCTGCCCGAGCCCGGACTCGGCCAAGCGTCGAGACGAGAGGCTCTACGTTTACGCGATCGCTCCGAACAGGGCGGTGGAGTGAAGGCATGATGGAACCGTTTGCCAAGAGGGCAACGCAGACTGGTGCGGTCTTGCGCGGACTTTTCTGGACAGGCGCGGGAGACCTTGCGGCAAAGGGGGCCGTGTTGACCACTAGCCTCGCGGCGATTCGGACGCTGACGCCCTCGGTCTTTGGAACCTACGTTGGGCTCTCGGCCGTCGCCCTGCTGGCGGCAGGGGTATGGGACCTGGGCGTCTCGCCCCTGCTCACGCGCGAATGCGCATCGGGGCGCCTGTCCGGGTATTCAGCAATAGCGCAAGCGAGCCACTTTCGGCTTTGGACGCTCCCCCTCTGGCTCTCGACCTATGCGCTGGGGGCACTGGCTTTCGGCGGACTGGGCCATGCTTCTTGGCTCGCGCTGCTCTTCTTTGGCTTGGCATCGCTGCAGTTCTCTCTCCACTCAATTGCACTTTCCCTCTTGCGCGCCCGCCTCAGGTTCAAGGTGGCAGGCCTCGTACTCTCCTCTGGCCGCTGGACGACAGCTCTCGTTTCGTTCGCGGCGGCGTTCGCCTCGACCGGGGATCACGCCCTTGAGCTCTTCGCGGGTGCCATCGCTGCTGGCGAACTCGTTACGCTGGTAGCCGCCGCCGGTGCACTTCGCGCCGACGGCGCCCTTCGTGCAGGAGGGCATGCCCACCTCTCCCTCCGATCGGCCTTTCCCTTTGCAGCCAACGGGATCCTCTCCATGGCCTACAACCGGCTCGACCTAGTCATCCTGGCGACCCTCTCGACGTCCGAACAACTCGGGAGCTACGCTCCCGCCTCGCGCCTTCAGGATGCGCTCTATCTGGTGCCGAGTTCGCTCGGGGCCGTCGCTTTCCCGATGATTGCCAGGCTTTCCAACGAGTCCCGAGACCGGTCTGCGGCAAGGTCGAGCGTCGTCTGGTTTGTCGCGATCGGCCTGGGGATCACCGTCCCCGCCGCGGTTCTCTTGACCGTGTACGCGGGCAGCCTCGTCAGTGTGGTCTTAGGCCCCGAGTACTCCCATGCAGTTGCACCCGTCCGCATCCTGATTTGGTCGATGCCCCTTGCCGCGGTGGGCGCACCGATCCTCGCCTTTCTCGCGGGTACCGGGCGTGCCAGCGAGACGACTCTCGCGTTCCTAGCCGCGTTCGCAGTCAGCATCACGCTCCACCTCGCCCTCGATTCAACCTGGGGCGCGCGTGGAGGGGCAATCGCGTCTCTCACCCGTGACGCTGCGAACGTCGCTGTGTGCTGTCTCCTGATGCTTCGCACTGGCCAAACCAGCGAGCAGCGGGCCGCCCACGCCGACATTGGCATCGACGAGTCTCCATCAGCCTCCCTGGTAGGCCTCTGATGGGCTCTCAAGAGATGTTCCCCGACTCTCGTCCGCGGAGACTCCAGGCTTTCCCTGTTCTCTGGGCTGCCGCCTGGCCGCTGCGGCAGTACCTGCTACGCTCGCCATTTCCCCGCGGCAAGGGATTTCTCATCCGCCGCGTGCTCGTGCCACTCCTCCCTCCGCCTCCCGCGATGTTTCGAGCTTCACTGGACTCGGGAGACAGGCTCCTCCTCCAGCATCGCGAGCTGCTCGGGCTCGCCTACCTTGTGTATGGGAGCTTTGAGCGTGCCGAGATCGCATGCCTGTCGCACCATGCAGCTCCAGGCTCATTTGCCTTCGACGTTGGCGCTCACGTCGGGATCTTCGCCATACCGCTCGCTCGCGCAGTCGGCTCTGATGGCACGGTGGTCGCCTTGGAGCCTGTCGGCTCGAACGTCTCACGCCTTCGCCAGAATCTGCTCGAAAACAGCATCCAGAACGTTGTCGTCCGTCAAGCTGCGGCTGCTGATTACGTGGGAGAACTGAGGATCAATGTCGCCAGTGATTCAGCTTTCCACTCTGCCGCAGAAGTACATCGAGACACCGAGGACCGGGTGTCCCGCAAACGTCGTGCGACTCTCGACTCGACAACGACACCTTGCGTCACCCTCGACCGCGTTTGGGCGGACGCTGGAGAACCCCGGGTGTCTGTTATGAAGATCGACGTTGAGGGGTTCGAGCTACGGGTGCTCGCTGGAGCCACCAGGCTGATTGATCGTTGTACCCCCGTGATTCTTGCCGAAGCCAGCACCGAAGCTCACCGACAACGGCTCGCAGAATGGTTTGCAGACCGGAACTACCGCTGCACGCAGCCTGCTGGCTTCGTGCCGTGGAACCACCTCTTCTTGCCGCAGACCAGCGTTGGCGCGGAGGGGCAGATGTGATGAGGAAACCAGGCGTGAGGAGTGCGTCTCCCCCTGATAAGGCCGTGAGCACTTCGGAGTCGCGGGTTCCGGAGAGTCGTTGTCTTGTCTGCGGGGCTTCTCGTCATCGTATGCTTTTCGTCGGCACAGAGGAACGTTTCGGTCATGGGGGCAGTTTTACCGTCGCGTCATGCGAACAGTGTGGCTTTGCATGGACAAGCCTAGATCCAGATGTCGACCTCGGCGACTGGTACGAGCGAAGCTATTGGGGGAACAGAGAAGACGGCGGGGACAGGAACGGCCATGCTCGAGGGCCGGCGTACCGGGCGCTGCGGGCGGTGTGGCGGGCAATAAACGGCACGGCGCGCCCGTCACGCTGGGTCAAGCGAGGGCGCGTCTTGGATGTCGGATACGGCCCCGGATACGACACGCTCGAAATGCAGGAGCAAGGTGCCCGCGTCATCGGCATCGATATCTCGAGCGCGGGACTGCGCGGGGCTGGCGGTCTACGGCCGCCGGTGGCGCGAGCTGTGGCGAACGCCTGTCCGTTCGCCGACGGTAGTTTCGACACGGTGGTAATGTCGCAGGTGCTCGAGCACCTGTCAGACCCGGTAGGGGCGTTGGCCGAAGCTCGTCGTATCCTTCGGCCCGGCGGTAGACTCCTTGTCCTCGTACCCAACGCGGCGGGTGTCCAGCGCCATGTTTTTCGCAACCATTGGGTCAACTGGCACCTGCCCTATCATATATGGCACTTCGAAGCCTCCACCGCGATAGCCCTCGTCACGCGCTGCGGCTTCCGCGTGAAACGAGTCCGAACGTATTCGCCTGGGGAATGGCTGTTGCTCAGCCTGCGGTTGACTTGGCCGTCGCTTGGCTCGGTGGAGGGGAACCGACCTGTTTCGCGCGCGCTGCGGCTGATTGCGGCACCGCTGCTGCGAATGGTGGATTGTCTCGGTCTGGGAGACTGTCTCGTAGTTGAGGTGATAAAGGTATGAACCGCGAACCGCTTGTGTCCATTCTCACGCCCTCCTTCAACCAGGCGCGCTGGCTCGCCGACAACCTGCGCTCCGTAGCCAGCCAGACATACCCCGCCGTCGAGCACATCGTGATGGACGGTGGGTCGACGGACAGGTCCATCGAGATTCTACGAGCTGCCGGGGCGAGGGTGCGCTGGCGCTCCGAAGCCGATCGGGGCCAGTCACACGCGCTCAACAAGGCGTTCGCGGAGAGCGAGGGGTCGATCATAGGCTGGCTCAACTCTGACGACGCGTACTTCAGCACGGATGCGGTCGAATCGGCCGTGCGCCTGTTCGTCGCGCGTCCCGAGATCGATGTCGTATACGGGCACGCGGCATTGGTCAACGCGGACGGCCTCATCCTTCAGATGATATGGGTTCCCCGGTTCAACTACCGGCTTCTCAAGTTCCACAACTTCATCATCCAGCCGGCGGCGTTTGTCCGCCGTTCTGCTCTGGGCGCCGCCGTGGCCGACGAGGCCTGCGACTACGCGATGGACCGCGAGCTCTGGCTGCGCCTTGGCCTCGACCACCGGTTCGCGCGGCTAGACAAGGTGCTTGCGATAGACCGTCACCACCTAGCGCGCAAGTCGCTTTGTAGACCAGATCTTGCCCAAGCCGACAGCGCGCGACTAGCGGCCACCTACGGGGTGTCCACGCGGCCGTCGCGAGCGCGGCTAAAGGCCATCAAGATCGCCTTTCGGGTCGCGGGAGTTGGGCTCGTTCCTCGAGCCGTTCGCGCGCACCTCGCTTTTGAAGGCGCAGTTGACAGTCCCTGGCGGCTCGCGTTCCGCCAGGTGGCGGTGACGCGCGCCAGGATGCCAGCGGGCAGCATATCGAGCTAGGATCCATAGCTTCTATGTCAACGATGACGGCATCGACCTCAGTTGCACCAGAAAGTGGCCCTCTCCCCCAGGGAGGATTCGTAGCCGGGAGTGTCCTCGCCATTGCCCTCACCGGTGCCGCCGTCGCCTGGCTGCCGGTGCTCGCCTGGCTTCCGCTGGGCGCGTTAGTGGGCGTTCTCCTGCTCGCAAGCGCCCGATTCCGCGTTGCCTTTGTTGTGCTTGGTGGCCTGGCCGTACTCCAGAGCTCCCAAGATCTCAGCCCGCTGAAGATCGGCTATCTAGTGGGTGTGGTAGTCGCCGTCGGCACGGCATCTTTCAATCTCCGTACCCTTGAGAGCACCGAGTCCTACCGGTTGATGCGCCCGCTGCTACGCGTCTCCCTTCTCTTCCTGGGGCTGGTCGTTCTATCGGCTGTTGTCGCCCGATTGCATGGGAATCCTGCGAGCGCGTGGCTTCGCGATGCTGCCCCGTTTCTCTTATTTGCCTTCGTTCCCATCCTGGCGATGGACATATGTTCATCAGTGTCCCGGAGATATCTTCTGGTGATGTTTGTCCTGGTGGGAGTCTTGGCCACGGCGTCATTTGCGGTGGAGTGGCTCGACCGTCGTCATTTGGCCGACCTCGGTTTGAACCGGATAGCCCTGCCGAGTCTGTTCTTAGCGGCCGCCCTTTTCTCGTACGAGGTAAGCGAGGCCTTGCAGGGGAAGGGCAATAGGGCCGCATGGACGGCCCTGGCGGCGCTCAGCTTTTCTGTGCTGCTGATTACAGGCACTAGGGGCGTTTTTGTGCTCCTAGCGGCGCCGCTGGCTATAACCTTCACAGGCGGAGGAAGTTTCGCCCGCCGCTCGCTACGGGTGGTTGTCCTCGGTGGTGTGGCTGTCCTGCTTGTCCTGGTATTCATGCAGGTTCTAACGAGGCTCACTGGGGCTGACATGGGCGCGGCGACGGAGCGTCTTGCATCTGTCCAACGCCTTATGCGGGATCGTGAGTCGGATCAGAGCTATGCCCAGCGCGAAGACCAGACGCGCGTTGCTTGGCGGGCTTTTCTTTCCGAGCCACTGGTAGGTACTGGCCCGGGATATGCTTTCCAATGGGGGGCAGCCGATCGTGAGGTTCAGACAAACTTCAACATTGACACGGCTGTATCATTCCCCGCGAAATTCGGCCTCGCCGGTATCGCAATATTCATCGCTCTGGCTGTCGGGTTCTCGGTTTTCCTTCGGAACCTTGGGCGTCGCGCCGGGCCGACGGTACCGCGTGCGGCCCTGCTCGGCTTTGCCGCCGTTACATTGCTGTCCTTGCCTCTCGGGTCGCCGTTTGAGGACAAAGGGTTCAGCTTCGGGCTAGTCTTACTTGTGGCATTGGGTCTTGCTGAGTTGAGAGTGAATCACCGTCGGCCCCCGTCGGCCGCCGGCACCGAGACCGGCTTGCACCCAGAGGCACGGCGTTAGATGGACAATCGTATCGCGCGGCTACTTGCAGGGGGTGAGGTTGTGGTCGACGCCGGGTGCGGCGATGGCATGGCACTTGATGCTATCGCCGGCCGCTACCGGATCGCCCTGGGGATGGACATCAGCAAACAGCGCATGGCGGGGCGGACCGAGCCTCGCCGTGGGTGGGCATTCGCTCTCGTCGACCTGAACGGCGGCATTCCCCTGTCATCCGAAACGGTTGATGCGGTGCACGCCAACCAGGTGATTGAGCACGTCGGTAATCCGCTCCACTTTGCGGCGGAGGCGCTCAGAGTGCTGCGGCCACGAGGCATTCTCGTCGTTACAACTCCCAACGTCCGCTACCTGCCTCACGTCTGGAGGCTGGTGGTAAGGGGCCGCGGACCGCTGACCTCAGGCTTGGGGGAGCGAACGGTCGATAGCTGGGACGGCGGACACATTCATTTCTTCACGCCGTCTGAGTTGACTTGGGTCATGAGAGAGGCCGGATTCCGAGACGTCAAGGCGAGGGCGCTGATCGGCACCGGCGGACGACTCCGGTTCCCGCGTTCGCTGCTGGACCGGTGGGCGCCGGTGGCGCCTGTCAAGAACTTCCTGTCCGGGAACACACTGCTGGTGGCGGTCAAATGAGGGTCACATCGAAGCCCCGCGTCCTCTACTGGAACAACATCCCCTCGCCCTACATGGTGGAGCGGTTCAACGTCATCGCCCGGCGGGCCAACGTCGACCTGCACGTCTGCTTCAACCAGCGGCTCCAGCCGGACCGCACCTGGGACGTGGACGAATCGCGCTGGGTCTTCCCCTACAGCTACCTGCAACGCTCGCGGCTGGCCGGACTGCAGCTCCCGCTTTCCCAGTTGCGCCGGTTGCAGCCGGACCTGCTGATCACGCTGTACGAGAACCTCTCGTTCGTCGCCGGAGCCCTGCTGGCGAAGCAGCGTCGCGTGAAGGTGATGCTCCACGCGATGAAGGTGTTCGACACTTGGCGCCCCGTCCGCCGGCATCGAGAACTCGCCAAGCGCTGGCTGTTTCCCCGGGTCGACGCTTTTCATGTACCCGGCGCCGACGCCGCCGCCTACGTTCGCCACTACGGCGCCCGCCCTGGCCGGATCTGGGCGTTCCCGGAACCGGTCGATGTCCAGCACTTCGCCTTCGGCACCCGTCAGGCCCGCCAGGACACCGACGCCCGTCGCTGGCTCGGCTTGACGGGCTGCGTCTACCTGTGCGTCGGCCGGTTCTGGAGCGGCAAAGGCATCGACTATCTGCTGGACGCCTACGCTCGGCTGAGTGCCGAAGGCGTGCCTGCATCTCTGGTGCTGGTCGGCGACGGCGTCGACGAGGCCCGCTACAAGGCGCGGGCCTCGGGCCTGCCGAACGTGGTCTTTCCCGGCTTCGTTCAGAAGCCAGGCCTGCCTCGATGGTACGGCCTGGCGGACGTGCTGGTGTTCCCGACCCTGGGCGACCCCTACGGCCACGTGGTGCAAGAGGCGATGGCCGCCGGTCTGCCGGTGATTGCCACCGAGAACGCCGGTGAGATCCGCGAACGAGTGCTGGACGGGGAGACCGGCTTCATCGTCCCGGCCGCCGACAGCGACGCCCTTCTGGACCGCATGCGCCGGCTGGCGTTCGACCCGGAGCGCCGGTCGCGAATGGGCGAACGCGGCTACGACCGCATCCGGCCGCGGACGATTGAGTGGTGGGCTGGAGAGTTCGAAACCATGGTGCAATGCATCGCCGGCGGCGGAATGATGGCCGAGCTGCGCACCGCAGCGTGAAGAGGGGGCCGCCAAGCATGACGAAACCGGCATACGGCAGTTCAGTCCACTACCTGGGCCGAGAGGGGGAAGATTACTTCCACTGGCAGGGCCGGCTGGGAGCGATCAACGGTGAGATCAACGCTCACAAGTTCCGACACCTCGTCCAGCAGACTGACACCGTTCTGGATTTCGGTTGTGGGGGTGGAGATCTACTCCGCGCGCTGGACTGTTCGCGGCGGATCGGCGTAGAGATCAATCCCGCTGCTCGTCGCCATTGCGCCGAGTCAGGAATTGAGTGCTACGAAGACTTCACCGCCATCGCGGACAATGTGGCTGACATCGTCATCTCCAATCACGTGCTGGAGCACGTGCCATATCCAATTGAGGCCCTGAGACAACTGAGGAGCAAGCTCAAGCCTGGCGGCACGCTCACAATCTGTGTTCCCATTGACGATTGGCGGTCGCAGAAACGTTACGGCCCGGAGGACCTGAACCATCACCTCCACACCTGGACCGTGCCGTTGCTCGGCCATTCACTATCGGAAGCTGGCTTCTCCGTCGAGGACATCACCATCGTCACCCACGCCTGGCCCAGGGGCTACCAGCATTTGTACAGAAGGCTGCCTCTGTTCTGGTTCAACCTCGCGTGTACTGCCTGGGCAGCGCTGGCCCGCCGGCGGCGACTGCTCGCAGTTGCACGCCCGGCTAGGCAGTGGCAGGGAATTCCCTATTGATCATCCACCACCTGGGCGGAGAGGGGGAAGACTGCTTCTCTACAGGAGGTGACCGACGGTGAAGATTGCAGTGAGTATCATTTCTACGGGAGGTGACTGACGGTGAAGATTAGAGTGGGCATCATTGGCTACGGAAAGGTCGGCAAGGCGGTACACAGCCTGCTGAGGACCAAGTTCGATGTCGAATTGTACGATCCGCCGCTGGCGATAGGCCTCGACTGTGACCCGTCCACGTGGGAAGCTGCTTTCGTCTGTGTCCCCACTCCGCCTGCGCCGGACGGTTCATGTGACATATCGATTGTCAGAGAGGCTGTCAGCGCTGTGCCAGCTCCGGTTCTTGTGATCTGCCATAGCACGGTCGCTGTCGGGACCACGGACATTCTGAACGAGGAACGAGGGGGCAACATCGTATTCTCTCCCGAGTTCGTGGGAACGACGCCGGGACACCTCTACGCGGACTTGTCGAATCTACCCTTCCTGATACTGGGTGGCTACGAACCTTACCTTGGCCGTGCGGAAGACATCTGCCGTCTGGCCTATGGGCCGAAGACAGCAATTCTCAAGACATCACCAAGAACGGCTGAACTAGTGAAGTACGCCGACAATGCGTATCTGGCCCTTAAGGTGACCTTCTTCAATGAGCTCTACGACTTGGCGCAGGCTCTCTCGGTAGACTTTGAAGAGCTGCGCTCCCTGTTGCTCTTTGATAGCCGAATCGGAACAAGCCATTCCCTTGTTTACCCTGCTGCACGAGGATTTTCGGGGGAATGCCTGCCCAAAGACGCCGCGGCTCTCTTGGCCATGGCTATGGGCGCGGGCGCAAACCTCGAGACCGTGAGCGCGGCAATTAGGGCGAATCTCAAATGGCACCCCAATGCTCCCGGGAGTCTCTTGGCGCGCGGCCTTCGGCCAGTTACCTTGGCCGCCGCGTGAATACGGCACTAACGTTGAGGTCTTGGGGAACGTTCTCATGGCAGGAAGGAACGGAGCCAAGTCGACTCGCTGTCTTCGCGGGCCAGATCCGCTCGTTTGACTGGCAGAAGGCGTAACCACAGCAAATGGACTCAGTCAAACTGCACGTTCTAGTGGACTCAAGCGGCGTTCGGCAGGACGGTGACGGATGAAGACCCTCATCGACGCGACCGCAGTCCACTCAACCGTCGGCGGACATCGTAGAAAACGTACTAGCGAATGAACGTCCTCTTCCTCGTCCACTACCCCGTCTTTGGCGGACCGCACAACCAAGCTCTTCGGTTGGCAGGGCCCCTGCGGCGACTTGGGGTGAAGACCACAGTCCTCCTGCCCGACGAGCCCGGCAACGCCGCCTCACGCCTACAGGCCGCGGGCGTCGACGTGATAACCATGCCGCTCCACCGCATGCGCGCTACGGCAAATCCAGCGGCGCATCTTCGGTTCGCTGCTCGCTTCTGGCCCGAGATACACGCTGTCCGGAGGGTCATCCGCGAGCACAGGATCGACCTTGTGCAAATCGGAGGCTTGATCAACCCGCACGGCGCGATCGCTGGGCGGCTGGAAAATGTCGGAGTTGTCTGGCAGCTTCTGGACACGCGCCCTCCTATGGTTCTCCGCCACGCGATGATGCCGCTGGTGACGAGGCTTGCGGACGTGATCATGAGCACCGGCCGGGCGGTCGCCCACGTCCACCCGGGGGCGGAAAGGCTGGGTGACCGACTGCATGTCTTTTCCCCACCTGCGGACAGCGTGACATTCGGCCCCGGCGTCATTGACCGCGGGGCAGCGCGGGCGGAGTTTGGGTTGACACCTGAGGATTGCGTCCTCGGATCCGTCGGTAATCTGAACCCCCAGAAAGGATACGAGTACCTGGTGCCTGCAGTCGCCGCAGTGCGGACGGCACAGGCGAATGTGAGGGTCATTGTCGTCGGTGCTTCACATCACACGCACCGTGCGTATGAACGTAGACTCCATCAATTGTCCACGGAGCTGGGGCTAGTCGTAGGTCGTGACATCCTCTTCGTCGGGCCACAGGCCGACGTGAGGCTGGCGCTCGCAGCCATGGACATCTTCGTCCTCTCGTCAGTGCCCCTTTCAGAGGGGGCACCGACCGCAGTGATCGAAGCCATGATGATGGGCCTGCCGGTTGTCGCCACGAACGTGGGCGCGGTGGCAGAGGTGGTGGAAGACGGCGTCACCGGCTATGTCGTGCCGCCGCTCGATCCGAAAGCCATTGCCCAGGCGTCGCTGCGTATTCTAGGTGACCCTGCCCTGCGTGAGAGCATGGGGCGCGCAGCCCGGGCGCGCGCCGTGCAGCGATTCACAGTGGATCGGTGTGCGCAGGTCCACATCGAAGCCTACGACCGCGCATTACGTCGGAGGGGCCGCCCCGGGCTCCTCCGGGAAGGAGAGGCTGCATAGCTGCAGGAAGGCGGACCAGTGTATTCGTGGGGGACTCAAGCATGAACGCTGCTGAACTTCCGGAGTTGCTGGCTTGTCCGGTCTGCCAAGACGGAGAGCTGTTTGGACTGGATGAGCAACCGGTGGACGGCCTGCTTAGGTGCAGCCGCTGCCACGCCTCCTACCCGGTGCGCGGCGGCATCCCTATCCTGCTCCCCCCCGGCCTTGACCCATCGCAGGTGGAGGACGAGCTAGACCACGCCTATGCGCACAAGCGGCAGCAATCGAACTACTTCGACCGCGAGTTGGCGGAGGAGTTCGAGATTAACCGGCCGCACGCCACGGGTCTCGCCTACCAGTGGTTGATGGCCGAGAAGTTCCGCCGGAGTGTCGCCTCTCTTCCACCGCTGGCGGGCGCCACTGTCCTCGACGCTTGCTGCGGGAGCGGCATGGATGCGGAGTTCCTGGCGCGTGAGGGCGCCAGAGTCATCGCCCTGGACATTTCAGAGGGTTGCGCGTCTCGGGCTCGGGTCCGCGCACAGCGCTACGGCCTCGACTGTCTAGTGGTAGTTGGCGATGTTGAGCATCTCCCAATTCGGACTGCCGCCGTGGACATAGGCTATGTTCACGATGGCCTCCACCACCTAGACGAACCAGCGCTGGGGCTGCGCGAACTGGCCCGCGTGGCCAGATGCGCCGTCAGCGTCAACGAGCCTGCCGATGCCCTGGGAACGCAGGTCGCAGTGCGTTTGGGCATCTCTTCGAACCGAGAGAGCGCGGGGAACCGCGTGGCTAGACTCGGTCCAAAAGACGTCTGCAGGGAACTTGAGTTAGCGGGCTTCCGGGCGCGGGCGCGCCGCTACTTCATGTACTACAAGCACGAACCGGGGCGCGTGATGCGCCTCGCTTCCCGTCCGGGCGTCCACAGCCTCTACCGATGGACGATGGAAATGGCGAACCTTGGCATTGGTCGGTGGGGCAACAAGCTTCAGGTGACGGCAGCATGGACAGACTGATTCGTCCCCAGGGCCTGTGGAGCGGACGCCTCAAGTGGGGCATGGTGCACTACGGCCTCGTATTCGAGCACGTACCGGCGGCCTATCGGGTGAGGTATGCGCTTGGGACACGGCTGGACGGTCTTCCCGTTCACCGCGGGGACGTAGAGCGCTGGTGGCTCGTGGGAATCAGGGGCAGGAATGTGCTCCTGCTGCCGCGCCGCTGGCTGATCGCGAGCGGCCGGCTGAGTCCGCTCGCCGCACTTGTCCCCTGGCTGCGATTTCCCCTCGACCCTCACGTCCTGGAGGCGTTCTGGCTTGAGCCCGAGGAGTCACCTTAGCATCTGTCATCCCTGGGCGCGAGCCGGGCGGAGCACCTCCTGCTGTCGCTCTGGTCTGGCCTGCGCTATACTAGGGGACACCGTAGCGTCGTACTTGGCGAGGGGGTTCGCCCATGATCGAAGGCGTGGAGCTGAAGAGCCTGGTCACCCACTCCGACGAGCGCGGCTTCTTCCGCGAGATCGTCCGCGGCAGCGAGGGGATAGTGCGTGAGGGCTGGGCCCAGGTGAGCCACTCCCTCATGTTCCCCGGCGTCGTCAAGGCCTGGCACGTCCACCCCACGCAGATCGACTGGTGGTACGTCGTCGCCGGTGATCTGAAAGTGGTGCTCTACGACCTCCGTGACGGTTCGCCGACCAGAGGCGAGCTCCAGGAGCTCTTCCTAGGAGACCACTACCCGGCGCAGCTTCTCAAGATCCCCGCCGGCGTCGCCCACGGCTGCAAAGCGATCAACGGTCCCGCCCACCTCGTCTACCTCACCTCCACCGTCTACGACCCCAAAGAAGAGGGGCGCCTCCCCCATGACGACCCCGCCATCGGCTACGACTGGCTGGCGCCGCCCCCGATAAGCTAGTCGACGCTCTACACATTGATCCCCTGATTGCGCCTTGCCCTCCGAAGACCTTCGGAATCTCTTCAAACTTCCTTCCCGAAAAGTCTTGACGGCGCATCATCGAGGTGCTTGTATGGATACAACGAATGGAACTAGATCGGCGAGCCAAGTGTCTGGGGGACCGGTGGAGAGGTGAGCCTGCGTCGATAGCCGGACCCCAAAGGAGGCAGCGAAATGTGGCGATGGTTCTG
>Ga0315284_10009107_pt1 | contig 14176 bp, 15 predicted proteins | sample YL17G09_16_MG_FD_203696 | JGI IMG/M metagenome (GOLD analysis project Ga0315284, IMG submission 203696) | Sediment microbial communities from Yellowstone Lake, YNP, Wyoming, USA - YL17G09_16 | ecosystem: Environmental > Aquatic > Freshwater > Lake > Sediment | place: USA: Wyoming | collected... | reverse complement strand
CCAATCGGCAACACTGCAGGGAGAAATCGGAGAACAAGTAAAACAGATTACTCAGGAGCAAAATAAAGCCCAAAACCAAATCCAGCAGGAGCTCGGTAGGCTGGAGTCCAGGAGCAAAAATCTGAAACTTCTGGTAGGAATAGATTATGGAGCGGTCAAAAACTTAAAGAAGCAAATAGAACAGAACCGATCAAGAATAGAGAAATTATTCCAATTACAGAAACAGCTTCCCAATCAGGATGATAAAAATATCGTTCAAGAGACTATCCTGGCTTTAATCCAAGAGGATACTTCTTTACGAGAAAAAATTACCTTCGAAGAACAGACAAAAAGCTGGTTTGGTTGGTTTTTTAAGTTTTTTGCCAGGTAACCTGTTTACCTCTCACCGGTAGGTTTTTATGCGGTAGGTTTTAGAGACGGTCGAGCCATTGGTCATTTTGGCGGTTAAGACCAGTCTGGCTCCCGTTAGGTTGTAGTGGTAAGTGCAAACGGATGTTGAACAGGTACCAAAAAGCAACTCCCTTTCCATCCCTGGATTGTTATCTGATCTGACGGCTCCGCCGGCTCCCTGTTGCATACCATTGCTTTTATAAAGAAAAGAGTAGGCGACTGATTCGATGCCGGAGAAATTGGAAAAGGAAAAAAGGATGCCCAGTTTATCGGAACGGTAACGGACAACGGCCGGGATAGAGCTGGAAGAGGCGGTTGATTTCCTGACGGTCGTTGTTTTTTTGGTGGAAGGAACGAATTTTTTCGCCGCGTCGACATTTTTTGGAAATGCGGCAGCAATTGTGATGCAGAATAGAAAAATAACTAAAAATATTTTTTTCATTTTACCACCTAATTATAGCAATTCTTCTCTTGGATTGGTATACTTATGCTCATGGGAAAAGGGAAATGGCTTATTATCATTATCATATTAGGGCTTTTGACCGGCGGCGGATATTTTGCCTATCGGCAATTTTTGGCTCCCAAAGTCATTAACCCGGTGGCTAATGTCCAGCCCACACCGTTGTCGGCGGAAGAATTGGTCGAGTGGATAGACCAGTCGGAATTTTCCATAAAATACCCCAAAAGCTTGAAACTTGATCCGCATGAAGAAGATCAGGTGAATTATGCCCATTTGGAACTGACGGCAGCGGAAAAGCAGGGCAATCTGATCGTCTGGGTGAAGGACACCAATGCCGAGGATATTGAAGATTGGATTAAGAAAGAAAAAATCACCAGCGCCATCGACAGTACGCTTGGCGGCGAGCCGGCGAAAAAAGTTTTAAGCAACGAAACAGATCAGAAATTGACCTTAACCACAATCAGAGGCGGTTATTTATACCAGATAGAGGTAAATGATAAAGGCGAAAATTACTGGAACAAAATTTTTGAGATAATTGCTCCGAGTTTCACATTTGTCAGTCCAACGAAAGAAAAAACAGAAAGTAGTGGTGGAGGAAGCGCTGTGGTAGAAGAAGAATGGACAGGAGATGAAGAGGTTATTGAATAATTATGAATTTCTTTTTCATCTTAGGACGTGATCCAGGGCTATCTGTAGCTGAAATTCTTTCTGTTCTTCAACGTTTATCCGTCAAATACTCCCCGAAATATTTTTCCCAGGAAGTATTAATCATCGAAACGGAAACGGATTTATCAAAGATGACGCTAATGAATATCTTGGGCGGGACGGTGAAATTTGGCAAGGTTATATCCGAAGTGGGACTGGATGAAGACGAAAAAAAATTCGAGGAAGTTATCAGCGCCGAAAGCGTAAGGAAAAATTTCCTGCCGGTTTACCTCGGCAAACTGCATACCGGCATCAGTATCTACGACGCCGGTGGAGAAAAGTTGCTGCTTTCAAGTTTGACCGACCAGTTAAAAAACCTTAATCTGACTGTTAAAAAAAATCTGCAGGCAGCCGGTTTGAAAGTCGGTTTTGTCCAGATAAAAGACCGGTATCTTTCAAGCGTTTCAGTTGAAAAAAATGAACTGTTGAAAAAAGGCGCAGAAATTGTTTTCCTTGTAGCCCGGGATAAAGTCCTTGTCGGAAAAACGCTCGGGGTGCAGAAATTCGCCGAATTCACCTTCCGGGATATGGCCAGGCCGGAAAAAGACAAACGGTCAGGTATCATGCCGCCGAAACTGGCACGGATGATGATAAATCTGTCTGAGACCGGTAGCGAGGGAGTTCTGCTTGACCCATATTGTGGCAGCGGCACAATTTTACTTGAAGCGATCACGATGGGGCATAAACAAATTCATGGAACCGATATCAGCAAAAAAGCCGTCAGCGACAGCCAGAAAAATATCCACTGGCTGTTGGGACATATCCACGATTTGGAGAGGTTGTCGTACAATATAAAAATAGGGGAGGCGGACGCGCGGAGACTGTCGGAAAAATTTTCCCGTAATTCTATTGACGCAATTGTAGCTGAACCGTATCTCGGACCGCCATTTTTTGAGAAACCCAAATTCGCGACGGTCAGCAGAATTTTGCCGGAACTGGGCAGTTTGTATTTGGCGGCTTTTAGCCAGTTTGGGAAGATATTGAAAAAAGACGGCAAAGTGGTGATCATTTCCCCGGCTTTTAATATTGAGGGAAAGTGGCAGTTTATGGATATCCTGCCGCAGATACACAGAAACGGTTTTGTCCAGAAGGATTTGTTGCCATCGACGATGCAACCGTTATATCCTGCCTATCAGAAAGACAGACGATCGGTGGTCTATGGCGGTAAGGAACAGTTTGTCAGACGGGAAATTCTCGTTTTTCAAAAAATATGAACAATTTCAATACCACTTTTAAGCTGATCATGATACTGGCGGTGGCCGTCGGATCGCTCCTTCTCTATTTCCTCTATCTGATTTTGTTTACCCCAAACGGTGTTTTAGGTGTGTTATAATCTTTTCATGCTCAAAGACGATATCCAAAAAACAGTTAACGAAAACCTAAAAGCAGGCAAAACTTTGGAAGTGAGAGTTCTTCGTTTTCTCCTCTCGGAAATTCAATACGCCGAGATTGCAAAACAGTCCGATTTGACTGACGAGGAGACAGTCGCCCTTCTTGCCAAAGAACTGAAAAAAAGAAAAGAAGCCATTGAAATGTTCAAAAAAGCCAACCGTGACGATTTGGTGGCCGACGAGGAAAAACAATTAACCGTCATCCAAAAATACTTGCCTCAACAGTTGACGGAAAGTGAATTGGAAAAAGCGGTTGACGAAGTCCTCTCATCACTTCCGGATAAATCAAATATGGGGAAAATCATTGGTTTGGTAATGGCCAAAGTCAAAGGCCAAGCCGACGGAAAAATGGTTGCGGAATTGGTGAAAAAGAAGATAAGTTAACTTAAGTATTGCAGAAATATCGGTTCTCGTGTATATTATGCCAATATGCCAAGAAAAACTAAAAAAACTCAACTATTAAAACCGGAAATTTCCATTGAACCACAAAAGACAGAAAAAAAGAAAATAAAGTTTTTTTCGGTAAAAAACATCATCCTGCTCGTAGTGATGGTGATTATCGTTCTAGCCTGGAAATTCAAAGGTAATTTCGTCGCTGCCCTGGTCAACGGCCAGCCGGTTTCCCGTTTCGAATTAAACGACCAGCTGGTTAAGCAATACGGCGACCAGACTCTGGATAACATCATCAATGAGCGGTTGATTATTGCCGGAGTCAGACAAAAGGGTATTTTTGTCACTTCAGCTGAAATTAATGACCGGGTAAAACAGATTGAAGAGAAATTGAAAGACAAGATCTCTTTGGCAGACGCTTTGAAGGCTCAAGGATTGACAGAGAGTGCTTTTCGAAAACAGTTGGAAATCCAAATCTCAATCGAAAAAATGTTTGACAAAGATGCAACAGTGTCTTCAAAAGAGGTCGATGATTATCTTGCCCAAAACAAAGAGGCTTTCAAGACCGCGACTGATCAGGCGGCGATCCGGACAGACATTGAGAGCACGCTCAAACAGCAAAAAAGCAGTGATCTTTTCAACAGCTGGTTTACCGAAATCCGCAAGAGTGCCAGCATCAAAAAATTTCTCTAAATACTAAATATACATGGCTGATGAGTTAAAACCTTACCTGAAAGATTTTCTCTTATATTTATTAATCATTATTATTGTCATTGCCGGTTTGACTTTCTTGATCTCCCAAAAACCAACCGCCGAAAGTGATAAAAAAGAGGCCACCGGTTCTTCACAGATTGATTATAAGCAATACTCTACTCCACCGAAGATGGAGATTGATACGGCTAAAAAATATACCGCAAAACTGACAACTAACAAAGGCGTTATCACAGTGGAACTTTTTGCCAAAGAGGCTCCAAACGCGGTCAATAATTTCGTCTTTCTGGCCAAAGAAGGGTTTTATGACGGGACCAAATTTCACCGGATCGTCAAAGATTTCATGATCCAGGGCGGTGATCCACAAGGAGACGGTACCGGCGGGCCGGGTTATACCTTCCCTGATGAGCCAATCAGCAGGGATTACAAAAGAGGGATCGTGGCGATGGCCAATAGAGGTCCTGATACCAACGGCAGTCAGTTTTTCATCATGCTTAAAGACAACGATCTGCCTAAACAGTATGTTATCTTCGGACAAGTGACAAGCGGTTTGGAAGTGATCGATAAGATTGCTCAGGCACCGGTAGCCGATAATGGTATGGGTGAAAAGTCCAAACCGACAGAAGAAGTAAAAGTTGAAAAAATTACCATCCAATGAGCCTCTTTTTTGCCTTACTGACCGCCTTTTTTTGGGGTTGCGGTGATTGGTTTATCGCCATTTCTTCCCAAAAATTCGGGGCCGGTTTCAGCTTTAACCTTTTCCGGATAATCGCCATCGTCGTCCTGACTATCCCTGCCATCATCTTTTTCCCGACCACGAATTTTACACCGGTAAATTTATGGACCGTGATAGCCACTTCCATCCTTGAGAGTATCGGCATCCGATTCTTTTTCAAAGCACTGGCTGAAAAAAACGCCGTTATAAACGGCACCATTGCCTCAGCGTTTTCCATCGTTACCATATTGGTTTGCCTGCTGTTTTTTGGAGAAAGACCAACGATTGTCCAACTGTTTATGATAGGCCTGGTGATTATAGGCGTTATCATGGCATCGCTGAATGTCCGCGACTTATCCAAAATCCACCTGGTTGAAAAAGGCGCCCTTTATGCTTTTGCCGCCATGTTTATCTGGGGAGTTTATTTTGCCGTCGTGCGGATTCCCACCCAAGAACTGGGTTGGTTCTGGCCGGTATATTTTGTCAGACTGACGGTGATTTTGGAACTGCCGTTTATTTTTTCCAAAAAAATTTCTCTTCCGAAAAGACTTTTCAACTGGAAAGCGGTTGGTCTGGTGATGGCCGCTGCCGTTTTGCCGACCATCGGCGACTCTTTTTATAATTTGGGAATTGCCGTCCCCCAAACCGCCACTTCCTTGTTTGTCCCGATTGCTTCCGCCTCGCCAGTGATCTACGTTTTTCTGGCCGGCTGGTTTTTCCGGGAAAAAATCGAGCCGATCCAAAAAGTGGGCATTGCCACTACTATCCTCGGCGTCATCCTTTTGAGTATAAAATAAACGCTATTTTTCCAATTCCTGTTTTATCCAAGTCTTCACTTTTTGGGTAGTTTTGGTTACCGGAGAAGACAGTAAGACGAAAGTTTTGTAACTGTGAATTTTGGCAACTTCCTTCTCTATTTTAGGGAAATTTTTCTCAATAGATTCCATCACGAGCATTACTTCGTTGGCAGAATTAGTTTTCCCTTTCCAAAGATATGAAGAGCTGACGGGAAATCTTTTGGTGCAGATCACCAGTTTTTTTGCCAAAAGAGTTCTGGCGATTTTTTCCGCCTCTTTATCATTGGCACAGGTGAGAAAAAGTAAAGATGGCTTCATATTAGAAAGTGCCTAATTGACCAGTGATGGCTTGACTGTAGGTGTTCAGTAAATTAAACAAAAGCATAATTGAGACTATTAAAGAAACCAAGGTGAGAACGACGGCAATAATCCCGACTTGTTTTGCTTTGCTGTCCTCCTGCCGGAGATATTTGATGGCCGGGATAAGCCCGAAGGGTGGCAGAAGAACACTAAGGGCATAGAGTGACAATTGTTTAAATAATGAGATAGAGAGCGGTTTTTCTTTCAACGGTGCTCCGCAAGCCCGGCAGAAAAAATCCGTCAGATCAATACTATTTCTACATATAGGACAAGTGAGTACCTGATCCATACGATAATTATATCATCATTAATTGAATTAATTTTTCGGCCAGGGGGAGATAATCAGGGGTGTGGAATCCCAAAGGTTGATCTGCTGGTTTATTTCTTCGGTGATAAACGGCATGAAGGGATGAAGGAGTTTCAGACTGGTGGTGTAAATATGGATCAATGTTACCAAAGCATTATTGTCAAAACTCTTTAATCTATTCTTAATAGACTCAAGATGTTTGTCAGCCAAGGTGTGCCAGATAAAAGTGTAAAGGTCTTCAGCCGCCCGGCCAAAATGGTAGTTGTCAATTGATTTGGTAACTTCTTTTGTAACCTTATCCAGTTGCTTGATGATTTTTTTATCTTCTGTTTTTAATTTATTTTTTACCTCCCTAAAATCAGTCAGGGTTACACCCTGTTCTTTATAGGTGTCAATGTTCATCCTGATAAACCGGCCGATGTTCCAAAGTTTGTTGGTGAAATTTCTCATGCCGACGATTTTTTCCTCGCTTAAACAGATATCGCTGGCCGGCGCCACTCCCATCACCAGGGCAAATCTCAAAGCGTCGGCGCCGTATTTTTGGGTAATAACCAAAGGATCAATGACGTTGCCTTTGCTTTTACTCATCTTCTGGCCGAACTTGTCAACCACCCGGGCGTGCAGATGAATGACTTTAAAAGGTACTTCACCGGTGATATAAAGTCCTAACATCATCATCTTGGCCACCCAGAAAAAGAGAATATCCCAAAGAGTATCCAGGACGCTGGTCGGGTAAAAATAGGAGAAATCAGCTCCCAAAGTGGTTAGCGGCCATTGGCCGGAGAGAAACCAGGTGTCAAAGGTATCGGTTTCCTGCAGGATATTTGAACTGTTACATTTATTACATTTTTCACCGGACAGTTGATAACTTGCCTCTTTGCCGGCCATCATCGACTGCAAACCGGCATTGATTTCTTCAAATGTGTATTTATCTTTAAGATTGCGGTAAGTATCGTTGATCCGCTCACCTTCTTTATTGATAAAATTTATTTTTATTTCCGGATTACAGTCGAGACAATACCAGACGGGAATTCTCGGTCCCCAGACGATCTGACGGGAGATATTCCAGTCACGGATGTTTTTCAACCAGTCGAAATACATTTTCTCAAATCTTTTTTTTGGGACGATTTTTGTCCGGCCGGTTTTCACCGCCTCAATTGCCGGTTTGGCCAGCGGTTTCATTTTGATAAACCACTGTGGGATGACCATCGGTTCAATAGTTGTCTTACAGCGGTAACAGGTGCCGACTGCATGTTTATAGGGAATTTTTTTAACCAGCGTTCCTTCTTTTTCTAAAAGTTCCACTGTTTTTTCCCTTGCCTGTTTGACTTTCAATCCCTCCAGCGATTTCAAAATATCCTTAATTTTATTATTTAAAGAAACAAATCTGGGATGGGAAAAATCCAATCGTCCGTAACGGTTCATGATCGGAACAATCGGCAGATCATTTCTTTGGCCGATTTCAAAATCAACCGGATCATAACCGGGAGTGATTTTCAAAGCGCCGGTGCCGAATTCTTTTTGGACCAGCGGATCGGTGATCACCGGTACTTCGACGCCTATGATGGGAATAACCGCTTTTTGGGGTTTCTGCAGATACTTGCGGTCTTTGGGATTGACGGCCACCGCCACATCGGCAAAAATCGTTTCCGGCCGAGTGGTGGCGATACTGATTTTTCCGTATGAAAGGAAATAAAGGAAGTCTTCCTTTTCCTCATAATTGACTTCCAAATCAGAGAAGGCCGTGCCGCATTTGGTGCAGAAATTAACGATCCTCTCACCGCGGTAAATCAAACCGTCCCGGTGGAGTTTGCGGAAAGTCTCCATCACTTTTTCGACAATTTCCGGCTCCAGACTGTAGTGGTATCTGGTCCAGTCAAGGGAAAAACCGAGTTTTTTGAGCTGGTCACGATTAATCGCCCGGTTTTTTTCCACAAATTCCCAAATCATTTTATAAAGGGTATTGCGGTCAAAATCAAAACGGCTTTTATCCTGTTTTGCCAGATGTTTTTCGAAGACAAACTGGGTTTCTATCCCGGCATGGTCAGCTCCGGGCAGCCAAAGGGTGGACTCGCCCAACATCCGGTGATAGCGGATCATAATGTCCTGAATGGTAAAAAGGGCATGCCCCATGTGCATCGGGTCATTGGCGTTTGGCAGCGGCAGAAGAATGGAGAAAGGCTTTTTGCTTTTATCAATTTTCGGAGTGAAGTAGCCGGCCTTTTCCCAAAGCTGGTACCATTTGTCCTCAATCGTGTTGGCTTTATAAACTTTATCCATAAGTGATTTTTGTTTATTATATCCGCCAAGCTATCCAACTTCAACTTCCAGGTCCGGACGGGCCTGGATTTCCTGCCAGGCTTTCGGATGGTTATGAAAGTAGGCGAAACTGGCAATATAGCTGGCGTTGTCGGTGCAAAGCGATGTCGGCGGTATCGCAATATTGAACTTTGAACTAAAAATCAAGAACTTTTCTTTTAATCTTTGGTTAGCAGCGACTCCACCACCAAGTAAGATAGATTTAACCCGATATTTTTCGGCGGCTTTCAGGGTTTTATCAACGAGCACATCAGTGATGGCCTCCTGAATTTCAAATGATAATTGTTGAATTTGTCCGCCAGTTGGCGGATTGTTAAATTGTGAAATTGTTTTTAATTTATTTACTTCCCGCAGTACCGCAGTCTTCAGTCCGGAGAAAGAGAAATCAAAATTCTCTTCATGCATCATCGGTCTCGGCAGTTTTATTTGGTTCTTTGTTATATGTTCTTTGTTATTTGTTATATGTTTCGCCGCCTCAGCGGCAATGGCCGGTCCTCCCGGATATCCCAAACCTAAAAGCCTGGCAGTTTTGTCAAAAGTTTCTCCGGCAGCATCATCACGGGTGCCGCCGAGCCATTTGATATCCCGGTGGTTTTTCATCAAAAATAATTCCGTGTGTCCGCCGGAAACGACCAAAGCGATGGCCGGAAAAGAAGGGGGTTTTTCAACGTTTAACCAATTGGCATAAAGATGGGCCAGGACATGATTGACCGGGATAAGGGTTTTTCCGGTAAGATAAGCAATCGTTTTGGCCGTTTCCACGCCGACTAATAATGATCCGATCAGTCCGGGACCGACAGTTACAGCAATCGCATCGATATTGTTCATTGTAACATTGGAACATTGTTTCATTGTTAAATTAATTACCGGTATCATGCACTTGACCTGTTCCCGGGCGGCTATTTCCGGAATTATCCCGCCGGTTTTTGTATGCAGGTCTTTTGAAGAAGAAACCACACTGGAGAGAATTTTGACGCCGTCTTCCACAATAGCGACAGCAGTCTCATCACATGATGTTTCAATTCCCAAGATAATCATAAATTTCAGTCTAACCTCAAGATTTTTGCCAGTTTTGAAGATGAATAATTTTTGAAAAAAGGAATAATCCGTAAAACCGCCCCGAAATTTTCAGCCTGGTTTTTTTTGCGGGTTAAAAGCGGATCATTTTCGGTGGCGGCGATGACTGCCGGTTTGATTTGTTGAATAATCCTGTTATATCCAAAATCATTTTTCAGATATGGTAATAAGATCACATAATCAACAATCTCAAGTGAGGCTAGCATTTCCGCCCTTTCTTTTTGGTTAAAAATCGGACGGGAATTCCCTTTCAGTTTTTTTGCCTTAAGGTCACTTTCCAAAAGGATAACCAGTCTTTCACCCTTTTTTTTGGCCGCACGGAAGAAACGCAAATGACCGGGATGGAGAAGATCAAAGCAGCCGCCGACCAAAACGAGGTTAGGTATTTTTTTTACCTCTTGTAAAGAAATGATTTTTGCCATATCTTCAAACTGAAATGAAACTGTATAAATACCCGCTTTTATTTATTGTATTACTTTTTACCTTTGTCGTTTTTTTCCATTCGGACGGAGCCATCTTACAAGACCTGGGCCGCCATCTGACTTTGGGAAAAATAATCTGGCAGACCAGAGAAATCCCCGGCACAAATTTATTTTCCTATACCTATCCCGAATTCCCCGTTATCGATCATCATTGGGGAAGCCAAGTGTTATTTTACCTTGTTGAAGCGGCTTTTTCCATCAATGGTTTGATTATCCTGAAAGTATGTTTGGTAATGGCCGCCGTTAGTTTCATCTCGTTCTTTTCGGTTCGACGGGCAGACGGATTGGCATATCTGATCTCCGGATTTTTAGCCGTCGAGATTTTGCGTGACCGGACACAGATCCGGCCGGAAATTTTTGCCTTTTTGTTTTTCGCGATTTTTTTAGTCATTTTATACAGAGAAAAAGAAAAACCGGGGAATTGGATCTGGTTATTACCTTTTGCCGAAATCCTTTGGATAAATCTGCACATCAGTTTTGTTTACGGTTTGGCGGTCTTCGGCTGTTTCGCGCTGGACAGGATATTTAAGGCAAAATTCAGAAAGCAGTATCTATATATAGGATTAGCGTTAGCCGTGTCGGTTTTGATAAACCCATACGGCGTAAATGGCGCTTTATACCCTTTCCGGATTTTCCAAAATTACGGATATTCGATCGTTGAAAACCAGTCGGTCGTTTTTCTTTCTTCAATGATAAAAAATAATGCCCTTTTCTATTTCAAAATTTCGACAATAATATTTCTTGGTGTGTTGCCGCTTCTGATTTTCGGAAAGAAATATTTTGAGTTGTTGACAGCAGGATTTTTGCTGATTTTATCCTGGTTGGCGGTACGGCATTTCCCTTTTTTCGCCATTTCTTTAATTTATCCGGCTTCTTTGGGGATCAGTTATCTTTTGGAAAAAATCAAAGAAAAGAAAATCATTCCGGAAGAAAATTTTCAACTAGTGCAGATTTTTTCCGTTTTAGTGATGGTGATTTTTATCTTATGGGAAATATATCTGACGGTCTCCAATAAATATTATTATGTTTACAGCGCACCGGTGAGGTTTGGTTTGGGACAAGTCAGCGGGGAAAAAGGGGCGCTTGATTATTTTTTGGCCAACAACTTAAAAGATCCGATCTACAATAGTTTTGACAACGGCAGTTACCTGATTTACCGGTTGTATCCGGGGGAAAGAGTCTTTGTCGACGGCCGGCCGGAAGCTTATCCGGCTGACTTTTTCCAAAAAACCTATATCCCGATGCAGGAAAAAGAAGAAGTCTGGCAGGAGATCGACCGGAAGTATAAATTCCAGACGATTATTTTTCCTCATACGGATGCCACACCCTGGGCTAAAGAATTCATCAAAAGGATTATTAAAGACGGAAATTGGAAAGTGGAATATCTGGATGATTATTCGCTGGTTCTGTCACGAAGGCCGCAAACGGAGAAAGACAGCGGTTCCCAAAATTTGGCCGAGATAAAAAAACAGGGTCAGGAGTTGATGCAAAAAATTAATCAACCGGATGGATTAAACCGTTTAGGGAATTTTTTTAATCTGATTGGACTGACAATTAAGTCTTAGTTCCTCGCAGAAAGACCGCTTGCCAGGGTTGGTAATTGGAATAATAAGTGGTTTGGATCAACGTTTCTCCGTCTCTGGTGACTTTATAATCAAAGTTGACTTTAGCGCCCCAGGCTTTCCAATCAACCTGTTTGACGACGCCTGTTTGCAAGGTTGGGTCATCCTGAAAAAGATCCGGCGGCGGCGGAGTTTGGGAAGTGATCGCCGATTTGGAGATTTCCGCCTTTCTTCCATCATTGGTCCCGTACATTTCAAAGGCTAAAGCGAAATTACCCGGATCCGGTTTGGCCTGGATAAGGATATAATTTTGGGTGTCATTTTTGAATTTCAAGTCATAGCTGGGAGCAAAGACGGTGGCGTCAATACCCGGAGGGGTACCCTGTTCATAATAACTGACCCGGTACGAATGGGCATGGCGTTCAGTAATCGGTAAACCGGCGTTTAATATTGCCCTAAAAAGTGTGGTTGAGACCTGGCAGACACCACCACCGTCTCCCAAGACTGTCCGGCCGTCTTTGATGATATAAGCCGGCTGGAAACCGGTACTCCCTGAGACGTCTCCCAAGGTATCGTTAAAAGAAAAAATTTCGCCGGGGGGTATCAGGTGGCCGTTGATCCGGGAAGCCGCCAAAACAATATTATGAACCCGACCGGGGATTGAACCGGCATATTTGGAAGTGCCGACGCCTAAAAGTTCTTTGACACCAAAATTATTGGAATCCTCGGTCGTGATCTGCGGCCGGACGGTTTTCACCGGCAGGTCAATAGTGATGTTTTGCGGCTCAAACTGCGTTTGGTTATTTAAGGTATCGATATAGGAAGCAATTAGTTGTTTCGTCTGCTTCTGATCCAATTGCCGGCCCGGTTTTGATATTTTGAAAACAGCGACTTTGCCTTTCTCAAACTGAAAAAGGGCATCTTCTGCCGGGATATCGATACTGGTAGCCATAGAGGAAACAGTATCATCGATAAGCTCTGTATCCATGCGAAGAACACTGGTCAGGTTGATGCCGATGGTAGCCCCTTTCCATTTCTGATATAAGTTTGAAAAAATATGGCCTGACCGGCCGATGGAATAAGCCTGGGTTGCCGAGAGCTTAGCGTCATAGGCAATATTTAAATTCCGGCCGGAAATGGTGGCGATTTTATCTTCAAAAACGAGAGTAAATTTCAAGAGGGCAAACGGCAGGTTTTTTTGGTTGTAGTAATCTTCGACTTCGTTTGGCGTTTTACCGCCGTAGGAGATTTTATCCACTCTGACTCCGGGATAGATTTTTCCCTTGAAATTATTTTCAAAATAGTAATAACCGCCAAAGGCAAGAATAATTGCCAGAAACGTCAAAAAGAGAATAAGATAAAGAAAGTATGCAATAAAAGAAAACCGGCCGGCAGGCTTAATGTCAGGCTTCTGTTCGTGGAGATGCGTTTTGGCAGATTTCTTTTCCTTGACCATGAGCTTCGTTTGCAGTTATCATAACATAAGGATGAATAATAATACACCTTTACCTTCGGGAGAAATCTTTTCCGGCGGAAATGTAAATAATGCCTCTTACCAAGAAGCGTTAAACGTGACCCAGGAAAACGAAGTAGCTCAAGCTCTGACTGACCAGCCGCAAGACCAACCGGGAGCACAGGTAAACCCGAGTAATCCGGAAGGTTCAAGCGGTTTTCCCAATTATCCTTCCGGCAATCAACAGAACATTCCTCCGACAGCCGAAGGCCCGCCGCCGTTTATCGAGGATAAGACCAAGAAATTCCTGATTATCGGAGGAGTGATTGTTCTGCTTGTCATTTTCATCTTTCTGATGTTCAAATTTCTCTCGGGCCGGTTTGCTAGACCGCCTGCACAGGCAAAAATCAATCTCACTTATTGGAATTTATGGGAGGAAGAGACAGTAATCCGGCCGTTTATCGACGAATTCCAAAAGTCACATCCCAACATCACGGTTTCTTACAGCCGTCAGGACCCCAAACAATACCGGGAAAGACTGCAGGCAGCCATTTCCCGAGGAGAAGGTCCGGATCTTTTCCGCTTTCATAATACCTGGGTGCCGATGTTACTCGGAGAGTTGGCGCCAATGCCCAAAACCATTTATTCCGATAGCGACTTCGAAAAGATTTTTTATCCGGTCGCTTCCGAAAGTTTGAAAACCGGAGGCAATCTTTACGGAATACCCCTCATGATAGACGGTTTACTGCTTTTTTATAATGAAGACATTTTAAAAAGCGCCAATGTTCCTGTCCCGGTTACCTGGGTTGATGTCCAAAATGCCGTCCCGAAACTGACAGTTAAGGAAGACAACCGGATCGTTACTTCTGCCATTTCTCTGGGGACGGCTGAAAACATCGAACATTTCAGCGATATTTTGGGACTGATGATGCTGCAAAACGGAACCCAACCGGTAAAGTCCGTTTTCACCTGCTCTGATCCAGACAGCTCGACCTGCGCGGTGGAAGCGCTTACCTTTTACCGCAAATTTGCCGAGACGCCGAACAATGCCTGGGAT
>Ga0315284_10009106_pt1 | contig 14176 bp, 13 predicted proteins | sample YL17G09_16_MG_FD_203696 | JGI IMG/M metagenome (GOLD analysis project Ga0315284, IMG submission 203696) | Sediment microbial communities from Yellowstone Lake, YNP, Wyoming, USA - YL17G09_16 | ecosystem: Environmental > Aquatic > Freshwater > Lake > Sediment | place: USA: Wyoming | collected... | reverse complement strand
CGGTCAATCATGGGCTGGTGACCCGCGACCGTGAGGTCGAGGATCGAGAGCCGCCTGTGACCCAATCCCAGGAACAGGTCCCCGAACGGCGACACGGCCTGGCCACTGTCGTCCGGTCCACGGTGTTCCTGAGCTTCGAGCATTGGCGGCAGCGCTGCCCTCAGTACCCGTTCGTCAGCGGTGATGATGCCAGCTAGGCCGCACATTGTCGTTGTAACCAGCTCGACAGTACCTTCGGGGCCAGGCACCGCTCTTCGGAGGCGCCCCACTGATCAGGTGCCGATCCCACGGTGGAGTCAGCTACCCACCACATGCCGGAAGGTGGGCCTACAATGCTGCTCAACGAAGCGTCCAGTGTGGAAAGGTCAGCAGGAGCGAGAGCAGGCGCCCTGCCACGCGGCTGCCACCACGCCGCGTGGCTGCGTGACGCAGCCCAGCCTCGGCGGCGGCCATCAGGCCCTGGCCAAAACACTCCGGGCCCCAGCAGCGTGCCGCCTCCCTCGCACTCAGGCCCATCGACCGCAGCTCGCTCACGCCCGCCTGGTGCGCGCGAACCAACGTTCGGGCAATTGCATCCGTGTCCCTGGGGTCGAGAACCCAGCCATCGACCCCATCGCGGACCAACTCCGAAGCGCCCGCGCGAGAGCTCACTACCACCGGTAAAGCGCTGGCCATCGCCTCGTTGACGACCAGCCCCCACTGTTCCCGCAGCGGGACATGCACGAAGAGGCTCGCGAGTCCGTACCAGGCCGGAAGCTCGTCGATCTGGCGAAACCCAGGCAGGTGCACGCAATCCTGGGGACCGAGGTCACGGACGGTTCTCTTGATCCGAGCCTGATCCTCACCGTCGCCGAGAATTACCAGATCCCAGGCTTGTTCAGCACCGACCGCGGATCTGTAGGCCGCGTAAGCCTCGAGCAGCCGTGGGATGTTCTTGCGGCGGAAGAACCTGGATGAGGACAGGATGAAGCGGCGTGGGACGCCTAGTTTCTCCCGCCAGCCCTCCTTGTCCGCGCGAGCAGCGTCGGACTGTCGTTCGAAGTGCTCGTTGTCCACGGCGTTATAGCCGAGGAAAATTCGCTCCCCTCCCATACCCAGCTCACCGAGATACTTTTCCTGGGCCCTCCCTCCGACCAACGCAGCGTCGTAGAGCCTGACCAATATGCGTTTGACCATTTCCAGCGGCCACCAGCGTGGTGCATCGTTGCGCTTGCTCTCCGACATGAGCACTGCGGCCCGTCCCTTGGTCCTGCACCAGGCCAGGGCCGCCAGCGCGGGACCGTCCCCGTATCCCGGAACCGCCACGCACCCCGGATCAAGCTCGTTGAGAGCCTGGAATAGAAGCCGGCGAGCCGTCCTCGGCGTGGGGCTTGCACCACCGTGCCGGAGAACCGTCGTGATTGGCATGCCGTCCTCGAACTCGACCGGCTCCCACGCATAGTGACGGTCCAGGTGCATCACTTCCAGACCATGCACGCACCAACCCGTCTCGCCCGCTGCCGCGATGGCGCCCTTGAGACGTGCAACGTGGTACGGGCCGTACCGGGCGAACAAGAGTGCTACATCCATCGAACCTCGGGCCCGTTTGCCCGAAGGAGCCATTCAGGCGTTCGGCGCTTCACCGCCCCCCGGTCACAGGGATGAGTCCCATCTGGGCAGCATGGTTCTATGTGTTGAAGGAAACCGCGATTCGGGTTTGATCGGCATCGCCTTCTGAGGGACAGGCCTCACGGAGCGCTGCCTCACCCGGGCCCACAGGAGGACAGGCCCAAGGAACACAAGGAGGTGTACCCATGGCACAGTTAAGTTGTTAATGCTTCCGTTGTACGCACCGAGGTACAGCGCAAGTAGCGACACATAAATCACTTGGCTGGGAAGGCTACCCACCATGGCTGCGTTCCAGATGCGACGCATGACATAGCCAAGAACAAAATACAGGAGACACCCAAAGTACCAGAAGGAAACAAAGGCCTCTGCAACCCCTGTTTGGCACGAACCCACATATGGCTCGAAGGCGTAGACTGCAAAGGCTGGGTCAGGCAGTGGTGCCTTCAATGAGGCCTTGATTTGCTCACCTACAAGCTGCCTCGGCACGTAGGCACTAACAAAACCGTTGTAGAGGGAAAGACCAAGGTCGAAGTCGCCAGTCCTGGCCACAGCGCTCATGTAGTACATCGCGTTGGTCATCTCGTGGGCGCTGTCCCGGGCGAGGCTGTCGGGCCGCAGGCGGCCAAGGTAGTCGATCTCGCGGACCTGGACCCATCGGTCCCCGCGATCAGACAACATTGCGTATCGATAATCGCCAACGTTCAGCACAAAGATGGCAAAGACCAAGATACCTGCGATCATGACCGGTCGGGACGGCACCCACTTCTTGGTAAACCAGAGGAAGCACAGCAGCGTCAGAAAGAACTCCGCCGTCGGTGTTCGTCTCCCATAAAGGACAATCACGCTCAGTGTGGACAAGACATTGGGGATCATCAACAGGAGAGCCCACTTGTTTCGGTAGCGGAGAAAGAGAGCCAAGGCGATGGCGAATCCATACGGCGCAAGGCGCGCGAAGAACAAGTACGCCACCGGTCTTCCCGACCACTGGCTCACCCGCGTCTGTTCCTCGGGCAGCCTGCTGATGAGGAACCCGAAGACCTGCCCGATCGCGACCAATACAGCAGCCCCCGTCAGGAGGCGGCGCCCATCGAACCGCCAGTGAAGCCCTCTGCTTGTCTGGGCTGGCATTGAGTACCCGACTGCGGTCATACCCAGACAGAGCAGCGTCATGAGGAGCACCTTGAGGGGCCCATCCGAAGGATAGGGCAAAACACCGCTCCTCACGGCGTAAAACTGAGGAAGGATTTGAAGCGCCACAGCCCACGCTGCAAGGAACGGGAACTGCAGCAGGTTCTCCCGCTTGACCAAGCCCCAGGCGATCAGTCCGGCGCAGAGCAGGCAGAGCAGCACCGCAAGCACACCAATCATGGGTCTCTCCGTGTGCCGGTACCGAGAGCGACGAGGAGCCTCTCTCCGTACCGTTGCACGGTGAACTCGCGCGCGCGCTCCAAAGCGTTTCTTGACATGAAAGCCAGGAGGTCGGGGGCGGCGGCAAGCCGGTCGAGGCGCTCAGCGATCGCCTCGGGATCGCGAATTGGCACAACAAATCCGTCCACGCCGTCACGTACCGCGCTGCCCGCGTTCGGAGTGGTGATCACAGGCAGCCCAGACGCAAGCGCCTCGTAGCACACGGTCGCGGATCCCTCACAGATCGAGGGGAGCAGGAACAGATCGGCCCAGGCGTAATGGCCCGCGACCTCTCCCCTGGGCACTGGACCCATTACCTCAACGTGCTCCCGCAAGCTGCGCTCCGCGGAGGGTGCCACGGACAGCTTGCCGACCATCCGAAAAATCACCCGGCCTCGCAATACCCGAGCGGCACCCAGTACGTAGGGCGAACCTTTGCGCAGCCCGACCGCCCCGACTGTCAGCACCCGGAGCGGTCCACGGGGTTCCCGTCGTTCGCGCATGGTTGAGGGCGTGTCCACCCCATAGGGGACGACCGCAACGCGGTCCACGGGGCCACCACATGCACGAATGCCATCCTTCACGAACTCCGAGCCGCAGAGAATCAAGTCTGCTTCCTGCCATTCGGCTTCCTCTCGAGCGGCGTATTCCTCACCAGCGCCGTCGGAGTCCACGGTTTCTTCCCATCCCGGGTGCACCGTCGCCTCCTCGGCCAGAAGCCGGCGCTCGAGCCTCTTTGGCACGATGCTCTGTTCCAGGATGCCGTGCAGGCCGTTCTGGCGGGCGTGCTGCAGCAGCTCGAGCGCGGCGCTGTTGTAAGCAAACAGGGCCTGCGCCCCGGGTGGCCAGCTCCTCAGGACGAGCCGACAGAATTTCTGCCCGCCCCACAGGAAAGCCCTCGTGAGCTCGCCCGGCGACCCTGCTTGCGCGATTCGGAGCGCATAGCGGAGCCCAAAGCCCGTGAACGCGGTGATCATCTCGGGCGGCACGCCGCTCGGAACACGCTCGACCATTCGCCGTCCGGCGCCGGGTAGCAGTTTCCTCGGAAAAACATTGAGGGCACGCGGCGCGCCTTTCACTAAGCACAGATCTGTAAACAAATGCATCAAACGGCCCGCAGCGTGCAAAACGCGAGGCGCCGCGTAGTGCATTCGCGCACCAAGCATCGCGACGACAAAGCCACGCGGTTCCACCTGCGAGTTGGCCTCGGCTGTCCGCACAGCCTCAACCATGCCGGATCTCCACAACCCTACGTAGGGCTTCGGCCAGCTTCTGGGCGTGTTTCTCGAAGTGCAGCTCTCGCTCAAACACCCCCCGGGCGCGCGCTTTCCTCTCAGCCAGCGGGACTGGGCCCTCCGCGAGCTCTCGAATCGCCCGGGCCAAGTCGGTTGGGTCACGAGCGTCGCAGCACACCCCGAGGCCCAGTCTGTATGCCACCGCCTCGAGATTCGGGAAGTCCGAGGCAACATAGGGAACACCACAGGCGGCCAGCAGCGAGAGCTTGTCAGGGCTCGCCATGAAATATCCGCTGCTGACCCGGTCGTCGTACAGGATGGCTCCAATGTCCGCGCAGCCAAGGTGGCGGATCAATTGCGGCAACGGCACCACGGGAAGAAAAGTGACCCGCTCCTGCAAGTGTTTCGAAGCCACAAGGTCGAGGCAACGGTGGTGCTCGCTGCCCTTGTCGAAGAAGGTCGCGAGGTGGAACCGCTTCGGGAGCAGCGCGAAAGCACTTATGAGCTCAAAGGTCAGCCTTTGCGACGAGTCCTCGTTTGAGATGGCGGTCGGGTACACCAGCAAACACGATTGAGGGGTGTCACTTCCCCCCAGGAGCTCGTCCCTCAGCACTGCGTTGAATCCCGGCATCGGCGTCGAGCGAGGCAGGGCGTTCTGCACCCACAAAGGCGTCTTCCGGAGCTGATAGAGTGTCCTTTGCATGCGGGCGCGAGCCCGGTCCGCGTTGACCACCAAATCGGACGCCCGACATGCAGCACGCTCCAGGCGCAGGGAAATCGCCGGATGGAGTCCCGGCTCCAGCCAGTCGTAGGTGTGATAGACAAGCCCTGCCTTCCCCAAACGGAACCTGCCCCCCGTTGCCAGCCACACGGCGGGTAGCGTCCAGCTGTCAACCACATAGGCTGCGTCCCCACCGAGGTTCCGCAACACGCCCCGCAGCTTGACAGCCACCCTGATCCGGGTCCACGCCTTGCCGAGCTGGTGTTGGGCGGCGCTCCCCAGACCGATTAGCTGGATTCCAGGCGAAAGCCCGGACGCTGCTGGAGACGCAGAATCCAGGCACACGACAGTCAGCTTGAAACCCTCCCCGGCGAGAAAGTTCGCGAGCGTGACCACGTGGTGCGACGCGGCAAGCCCTGTCTCGCGCACGAGGAGGAGATGCGGCAGCGCGCCCACGATTAGCGCTCCTCAGACGCTGCGCACGTTCCCATGCTCGTCCATGAAGCGGATCGCGGCGAGGGTGCCCGCTCTCCGCGGTCGACGGAAGACAAACCATTGGAGTATTCGCTCGATAAATCTGACAACAATCTCCGGGAAGAACCGAGCCCGCCCAGCCACACCGCGCAGGCCCCGTATCCCGCTCCCCAGCACCGTGTAGCCCCGACCCCCGAAATCGTGCGGGAACCACCCCGAAAGGTGTCGCTGGGCGGGGTCGCCGTCGAGGTCGGGTTGCTCCCGGAAGCCGTTCGGAGTTTCGAGGTAGACGATGCGCGAGGCTAGGCCCTCGACGCGACGCAAGAGGTCCGTTCCGTCCTCGCGTGAAAGGTGCTCAATGACACTGGACAGCACAACAACATCGAAACGATGCTCGAAGGTGAGCTCCCGGACATCGCCGAGGACATAGTCGTCATGCAGGCCCCGCTGCCGGGACACTTCGAGGCGAGCAGATGACACATCGAGGCCTGTCGACCGAAAACCCCATTTGCGGAGGTCCGAGAGCGGGCTGGATTCACCGCAACCGATGTCGATGCCGGTCCGCAGGCCGTCTCGCACGATCAACGCCTGAAGGAGGCGCCGCGGTGCGGGACAGATCCTCTGGACCCAGGGCCTAAAGGGCAGATCACGCATTGCTGCGATCCGGCCGGTCTCCAGGTTGGTCGAACTTCCGGATGAAGCCATCCACATCACCAGATAGGAGAGTGGGCAGCAAAGCCTTTATCCTCTCCAGTGGCCAATTCCACCACGCGATGCGCTCAAGGGCCGCCACCTGGGAAGCCGAGAAGCGGTAATAGAGAAGCTCTGCCGGGTTGCCACTGATGACGGCGTACGGCGGAACGTCCTTGACGACCACACTTCTCGCTCCGATGACAGCACCGTTTCCAACTCGGACACCCGAGAGGATGATTACGTTGTCTCCAATCCAGACGTCGTGGCCGATGACAACATCCCCCTTGGTCCGCACGTGACCGGAAGTTCCTCTGGCGTCGTCGAACACTTCCGGGAACGGGTAAGTCGTGATCCAATCAGTCCTGTGCTCACCTCCAAGGAGCACGGTCAGCGTTGGCGCAATCGAGCAAAAGCGGCCGATCGTGAGCGTGGTGCCTTCGCCCCAGCTAACAACCTTTACCTTCCCGTAGCTGTAATCCCCAACCTGATACGCGGCCAGCCAGGGGTTTTGGTTCAAAAACTCGATCCTGTGCGGCGTCAGCTTGTACACAAGCTTTCTCAGGTTGAGCGGCACGGACTAGCCCCTTCTCCTCATTGCCGCGAGCGCCCGCCCTGCGCATTTGTCCCAGGTGAAATCTTCCGCCCTCTTCAGGCCGGCGTTCCGGTAGCTCTCCCGAAGAGTCGGGTCACGCAGGAGGGCGCAGAACGCGTCAACCACCTCACCAACGCGCCAAGGGTCCACCAGAATCCCCGCATCACCAACTACCTCAGGCAACGCGGCGAAGTTAGCGGCGACCACAGGTGTTCCGCACGCCATGGCTTCGACAGCCGGTATTCCGAAGGTGTCGTAACGCGATAGGATGAGCAACGCTACGGCGTTGCGCATCAACCTCACGAGATCTTGTGTGCCCATATAATCTCGTAGCTCGACGCCTGGGATTGCTTTGGCTTCTTGCACGAAGGGGCTCAGGCCACAGCTCCCTCCTGCGATTACGACCCTCGCCTCAGGTTCCACCCTGCGAAGCACCCGCGCGAAATCCAGGACGTACTCGGCCCCTTTGCGTGATTCAAGCGCCGCAACGACAAGCGCATAGGGCGAGGGAGTCCGGCTTTCCGCCAAGGGCGGGGCCTCTTTCCCTGCCGCGAAGAATTCCCCCTCCGCCCCGTTGCCCACTACCGCCACCTTGTTAGGGACCGCACCGAAAAGCTCGCAGAGGCGGCCCTTGAGGAACTCGGAGACGGTGAGGACTAGGTCCGCCTCCTCGACGATCCTCTGGAAGCGCGGCCGGAGGCGCCGGCGGGTACGGCGCACAGCGGGATCACCGTACCAAGGCAAGTCCTCCTCGAACCAGTTGACACAGTGGATCGTCACTGCAAGTCTCGCCCTTCGAGTAGGGGCGAAGATCTCGAACGGGCAGTACACCCAATCGAGCGGCCCGCACCATCGCTCCACAGGGGCAAACGACCCCAGTGCCCACATCCCCTCCAGGGTGCGACGTCCCAGGCCAACGGCTGTAAGTGGCAGTTCCCGCAAGGCAGTGGGGACGGAGTCCCCGGCGTCCTCGAACTCCGGGCGCGACGCCAGCAGGGAGAGTTCAACACCGGGTGCTGCGGCGAGAGAAGAAACCATGTGAATTTGGTGTTTGCCAACACCGGTCGGGTTCACGAAACCGAGCGGACGGATGTAGGCGGCAACGCGAAGTGTCAATCGGTGTCCTTTGACTGCACGCTTGAACTAACGGCGTCGTCGGCAAACTCATCGAGACGTCTTGCTGGCACACCGGCAACGGTCACACCGCCAGCGAACGACCGCGTGACGAGGGAGTTGGCCGCGACCTGGACCCGGTCGCCTAGCTTAGCTGGGCCGAGCACACATGCCCCGGCTCCAACTACGACCCCGTCTCCGAGTATCGGAGGTTTTCTCCGTCCGCCGATTGTGGCGTTCTGGTAGATCGTGACCTCATTGCCTATCCGCGCATCCCGGGCGATCACGATCCCGATCGGGTGTGGCAGCCACGCCCCACGACCAAGCTCAACGGCAGGGGGGATGTCAACAGAGAAAAAGTGCATGTTGAACCGGTACAGGAACCAGCTCAACGGGTACAGCTTGATCCTGTGGAAGCCCTGGCTCAGCCGGAAGAGGAAGACCGTCTGCCATCCCGGATGGACCAGCATCGTCGCCAGAAAACGGAAAACACGCTCGACGCCTCTGCTCTCGCCGCCCCGCGGCACGTAACGGTACAAGTCGCAAAAGGGATTGGGCAAATGCTTCACGAGGTTACCCTCGGTCCCCGCGTGGCAGCGCCAGTACGCGTCTCGCCCGGCAGAGCCCCTTCCGCCAACTCCGATCCGGGGGTTGACAAAGCTTCGCTGTTTACCAGTCCCGGCCGGCGCGCAACCAGGTGATCGAATAGCCGGTGCGCAAGCGCGGGGTAGGTGTGGCTCTGCGCCAGTCTCTGCCGAGCCTCGCGCTCCGGGGCAGTGTTTCCACCACCTGCCAACTCCAGCGCGTACCGGACAAACTCGGCTTCCGACGAAGCCACGCAGATCCCGTCGGTCGTGGGATCCACCTCGGTCAGACACGCGCCAACGATAGGTTTGCCGCTGGCACAGTACTCCCAGAGCTTTTTCGGCGAGGTGGCGCGATTGAACTCCGAGTCCTCCTGGGGGATGAGAAGAACATCGACCGCCTGTAAGAACGCAGGGGCCTCTTCGCGGGGCACGGACCCGATTGCCCGGATGTTCTTGTGTTGACAAAGGGGCTCCGGCAAACGCTCCGGTCCCGCAAAGAGAATAGTGCCCGTCATAGCTACCGCGAGGGCCCGGACCATCCCGAAGTCCACCCGCTTCACGGGGTCCCCGAGGTAGGCGAAAAGCGGCCGCGGGAAGGCCGCAAAACGGGCGCCCCAGCGAGCCACCGAACTGTGATCCGGCTCCTGATAGAACCGCTCGGGCGCGCCGTTCGGGACGTGCACGACCTTGCCGGGATCATCCGGGCACATCTTGCGCAGCCTATCCCGGTTGTACCTTGACACGCACACCACGAGATTGGCCCGCAACACCATTGCGGCCTCCAGGCGCGCTGTGCGGGCTGCGAGCCGGGGCCAGTACCAGCGGTAGTCATCGACCGGATGGTACACAGCGAATTCCGGTTGCACCGCCTCGAGCATTCGGAGGTAGTAGGGAGATGAGAAGATCCAAACCGCCGGGGGCTGCCCGAAAGCGCGTGTGCATTGGCGCGCGACGGACTTTCCCAGCAAGGGCATGCTTACGCGATTCAGTGAGTGGAACCACCCCATTGGCAGGGCGTAGCGTTTGCACCAGAGCCCTTGTTTCAGCTGCCGCAAGCGCATCTGACCCGATTTGAGCCACCCTGCGCGCCAGGTTTGGCTCCACTCGCGCGCCTCGATCAGCACTCCCGGCAGGTACGTGGCAAGGGCCCCGTAGATCTCCCGGGCGCTGTCCCAGTTCGCATCCACGGCCACGAACGCGTTCGATTGGACCATGTCGCAGAGATTCAGCTTGCCGCCGGCGCGCACCAATCCACGAAGCGCCTAGTCCAGGGCTTTTGCTCAAGGGCTGCACCACTTGCCAACGTCTCGACAAGCTCGCGGAAGCTTCCTCGGCGGACCCGGCGCGCCGCGAGGAACCAGACGACGCTCCCACAAACCACCCCACCAATCACGCGGGCCAACAAGCCGGGACCAAGGGCGATGTTTGCAGCCCGTCCCCCAAACCACGTGCTCAGTGCCGTAGCCACCACAAGGATCCCGACAGCGCCAACACCGCTTGAAAGCCGGCCCAGGTTGACGCCGACAAAACGAACCGAAAGGTACACGCCCACAGGCACCAGGATGGCCCACATCCCTATAGTGAATGCGACGCTGGTACCCCAGGCCCCTGCCAGTAGCGCCCCACACGTGACCGAGGCCACCGGCACGGCAGCGTTGACAAGCTGGAACTGCACCATGCGCCTCCGCTGCGCGCTTGCCGTCAGACCCCACATGACAGCTTGTGCAACGGGCACCCCGAAGATCCCGACAAGAATCACCAGCAGCAGCGGCACAGTCGGGTCCCACTGGTTACCCATGACCAGCGGAATGAACTCCCGGGCGCTCCCGGCCAGGAGGCCAAGGGGGAGGCTCATGGGCAGCATGACCAGCGAGAGCATGCGGAGGAACTCATGACCCATAGCTTCACGATCCTCCTGCCGCTGCCCAAGGCGATGGACGGCCGGCAGGAAGGCGGGCACGAAGAAGATCATCACCGGGTACCGCGCGATCTGCATCGCCTTCGTGTAGAGCCCCAGGCCATCGGCGCCCCCGACCCGACCAAGCACGACGCTCTCGGCAGTGGCGGACAGCGAGTACAGGACCCACCCGAGGCAAACGACGAGACCGAGTTTGACCGTGTCGCCCGGAAGGGAATCCCAGCGGAACCAGTCCGGGACCCAGCGAGCCACAAGCCACATTCCAATGCTGCGCACGATCGCCTGGGCCACGAGCAGGATCACGAGCGACCTCCATCCAAGGCCGGCCATAGCCGCACCGATGGCCGCTCCACCTGCAACGAATTGTGTGACCACATCCACCAGCACCGCCGAGCCGTAGGCACCCCGCCGCATGAGCTGGATTCGATGTTGCCCACCGAGAGCATTGAGAAAGATCGCGGCGCCAGCCCAAGCCGCCACATACGCCACGACAGGCTCATGGAAGTACCAACCAAGAACAGGGCCGAGCATGGCCGCACCCAACCCAAAGACCAGGCCCGCTGTGGCGTTGACCCAAAACAGCGCGGAGGATTCCGACTGACTAAGTTCCTTGCGCTGGAGGGCGGCGTCCGATACCCCGAGCCCGGAAACCATCGCCAGCACGCCGGTGAACCCGGTGGCCATGGCGACCATGCCATAGTCCCGCGGGAACAGTTGCCGAGCAAGCACGAACGAAACCACAACGCCGATTGCCTGCGTTGCGGGTTGGGCAAGAGCTAGAAGTCCGATCTGCCGACGCATGCTCATGTCGAGTTGAAACCCTCAGCTCTCGGCCTGCACCTCGACGACCGAGGCGTGGCGGAGATCCCATGCGCTCCACGTGCGGTTCCTAGTGAGGAAAGCTGGGCCCACGCCGACGACCCTGTAGTACCGTGTCCTGCGGTCAAGCGCGCAGCGCACCCGGAACTTCCCGTCCTCTGCATGTCCGTACACCAAGAGCCACTTAACCCCTGTGGCACGTAGATAGGCTTCCAGCGGCCGTGATGTAAGCCACCGCTGGTAGTCCAAGTTGTTGGTCAGCCCGTCAAGGTTAATCACTGTCCTCCCTGAGAAGAAGCCCACAGCCCCGCAATCGGTCGCGGCGGCGATCTCACTCTTCCCGCTCTGTGTGCGCAGCCACTCCGCGACCTCAATTGCTTCCTTGCTGGGCCCCTCCGGTCCGATGGGCAAGAAGCGCGCCACCGTCCTCGGCACGAAGGCCAGCAAGGCAAGCGCCACCAGGAGGGCCGCAACCGGTGCGAGCCGGTCATGCCCGGTGTGGCGTTGGATCGCCGCGATACCCAGGGGGAGCGCGAGCGCGAAGACGGCGCCCGCAAGCGTGAAGTGCCACGGTGCGACAGCGAATGGGAACTCATGGTCAAAGAAGAGGACCGTGAAGGTAACCTGCGCCAGCATCGCGAGCGCGCCGGCCGCGAGCGCTCGTCCGACCGGTGCGACCCAACCCTCGGCCTTTCTTTTTTCTGTGAGCCACAGCAGGCGGCCAAGAACAAGGAGAGTCCCCGCAAGCGGAACCCAAACCTTGAGGGGGAGCACAAAGGACCACTGGATACGATCCCACAAGATGACGGGGAAGGAGGTCTTTAGACGACCGCTGATCGGCATGGCGGTCCCAAAGGCAAGCAGGTTGCCAAGAAGGTACACCGTGAAGACGACAGCAAAGACCAAGATCGAGAGCCACGGGGGCCTGAAGACACGCCCCGCGCTTGGCAGCGCGCCAACACTCCGATCCGCTTCAGGTGCGCGGAGGGACACGGCGAGCAGTGCGGTGGTCACCAGGAATATTCCATCTGTGCGGGCCAGGAAGACGCCAACGAGGAGGCCAGCAAAGAGCGCCTGGGCGGACCAGGAGGTCACCGCCTCGTGTGTGGGAAGGCGCAGGATGTAAACCACGGTCAGCAGGGCGAACAGCGCAAAGAGGTCACTCTCGAGCCCCATCGCCTGATTTGGTGGTACGAACATCCACCAGAAGAGCACCCCAATTGCGCGGCCATACCATGGAGCGAGCTGCCGCGTAACGCGGAGGAGTAACAGCACCGCTGCCATCCGAAGAAGAATGCACACGACCAAAGACAGCCGCCACGCCAAGAACTTGTCGGGCGCCGCAAGGCTTATGCCGGCCAGCATCCACGTCCATAGCGGTTGGTACCCGTTAGTGGGATGGATGCCATCCCATGTGCTGCCCTGGCCGTGAGCCATGTTCCACGCGATCTGGATCTCGTAGAATGCGTCGTCGTGGACGAAGCGCTCGTACAGCAACTCGGCTGGGCCTACCACTACAATCAGAGCAAGCGCGATGCCCGGACCAACCGCCGCGATGTATTCGACCCAAGCTAACCGGTCGTTGTTGCGCGTTTTGCTTTCTCCCAGCGGAGGGACACCGAGGAACGAGAAGAGACTATTCTCCAGGCTTTACTGTGCTCGACGGGCAAGACACCGCGGTTGCGAGAGTGCGCGGCGGGCGGCTGGGTTCCACCGGCACGGGAGGATCCCAGTGACAGCGTGCTTTCCGAAACACTAGGGAGACCCGTGGACACAGAGACCATCACCCAAGAGAAGACCGAACCAGGTGTTGCGCGATGTGCGGGCGAAAAGCCTTTCGGCTTCTTCGTGCAAGAGCGTGAGGCCAAAAGCACGCTCCTTGGGCCTATCATGAAGCTGCTCGGAGGACCGACCGATAGGGCCGAGGTTGGCCGGGCAGACCGCCAGGCACATTCCCTTGAGCCCCCCGGCACGCATGGTGTGCTCTGCGCGGGGGAGGCACGCGGGGTATGGGAACCGACAGCTGCTATTCGCGACGGGATAACGCCGACCGATGCTACCCGCCGCGGCGTTTGCCACACCTTTTGAGACTCGGCTGGGGCCTACAGTCCGGTCCGCATGGTCTAGCCTGCGCGTGTGTCTTTTGGTTGGCTCACTCTAAGCGGGGAGCAAAATACCCAGCGGGCCAAGCCTTCCTAGGTGGCTGTCAGACTTCATCTGAGAATACCACTACGCTCGTCACTGGCCAGCGAAAACTCCGCGTCCAATGCCATTGCGCACCTGAATCCCGGTAAAACCGCAATCCGCGAACCAGCGCTGCAAGGTCGCATCAGTTTGAGGCCGGTCGTAAAGAGCGGACAGCGCATCGTAGGTGTCCAACACGGCCCACTCCCTTTGAATTACGTGTGACACCGCCTTGTCGGTCTGGTCCAGTATCGGGACGAGTCGGCGCCCAGCAGCGCCTGCAATCCTGTTGAGTGCGCGCGCGACCGGGATGAGTTTGGGTACATACCATGCCACGAACGCGTGTAGCCGCTCAGGTCGCATCCGCTTCGTCAGCGGTCGAAGCAGGTATTTCCAATGCACCATCGATTTCCACACGCGAGGGTAACAGTCAATCGCCAAGCGACCGTTTGGCCTAACCATCGCTGCAACGGACCGGAAAGCCTTGGCGACGTCCGGCGTATGTTGAAGGACACCTAGACAAACTACGTGATCGAAGGAGTGCTTTGGAAAAGGAATCTAATCGAGGTCCCCTTGAAACAGACAGAGGTCTGGGTACTGCGCGTTGTTTGCGTAGTTTGCAAGGACCGCGTCGCTCAGGTCGAACGAGTAGACCCGTGCTCCAGTCTTCAGGATGACCTCGGTGAACCGGCCAGCCCCTGAGCCCACCTCCAAGACACGTTCCCCTGCCATTCTCTCTGGCCAGCCAGTCGTTTGAAAGAAACGGTCTCGACTGTAGGTCGCGCCTATGCAGCTATCGAGCTGCGTCTTGGCATGAATTTGCCA
>Ga0315284_10009105_pt1 | contig 14176 bp, 12 predicted proteins | sample YL17G09_16_MG_FD_203696 | JGI IMG/M metagenome (GOLD analysis project Ga0315284, IMG submission 203696) | Sediment microbial communities from Yellowstone Lake, YNP, Wyoming, USA - YL17G09_16 | ecosystem: Environmental > Aquatic > Freshwater > Lake > Sediment | place: USA: Wyoming | collected... | reverse complement strand
ACGGACATCACCGAGTGGGGGGTGACATGACCGCACGGATCGACCGACTCGTCCATGGTACGGAAGTCCGCACCGCCGCCGGTCTGGGTCAACGCCCGACCGGAGTAGAACAGCCGGGGACCGACGATGCTGCCCTGCTCCAGGCGGCGCGCGACCCGATGGTCGGCCCCACCGGCCTCCCGCACGGTGGTGAAGCCGTCCATGAGTGCGCTACGCAGGTAATCGGCTGCTGCCCAGGCGATCTGGCCCGGCTCAGCCTCTGAGTTGCGGGGACTGAGCGACAGGCCGGTGACGTGGGCGTGGGCGTCGATCAAACCGGGCATCAGCGTGCGGCCCCCGACGTCGATCACCCGGTCGGCATCCGGCGCCGAGTTCTCACCGCCGCCGACGGAGCTGATCCGATTGCCGTCGACCGCCACCTGACGCGGCTCCGTGAGCGTGTCCGCGCCGTCCAAGACGAGCCGGGCATTGGTGAACAGCGTTGTGCTCAAGTGGACACTCCCGTCGGCGCAGGCGCGAAGTGATCGTGCCAGAGTGGCCGGGGGCGGGCAAGGCTCCCGCCGGCTTCTCGGGCCCCGAAGTGACGAAATTCGTCACTTTCGGGACCGCGACAAGTGCTGGCACGATTCGGACCGAGTGGTCACCGCCCTTGAAAAAAGGCGGTGGCCGCCGGGTAGGACGCGACGTGCGACATCATCAGCGAACTCGACACCACGTTTACGCAGTTCACTACGGTTCGATAGCCGCAAACTGACCCGACACGGCTACTATTTCCCTGCAGCAGCCCGGGGGGGTTATTGTGACGCGCAAGGAGCGCACCACAAGCCGGGCGCTGTGGTGATTGACACACCAAGCCGCACGGAAAGCGAACATATTCATGCCCGAAGCTGGCGAGACCAAGGACATGCGTCCGCATTTCGAGGACATCCAGGCGCACTACGACCTGTCCGACGATTTCTTCGGCGTGTTCCAGGATCCGACCCGTAAGTACAGCTGCGCATACTTCACCGGTCCGGACGCCACGTTGTCCGAGGCGCAGATCGCCGCCGTCGACCTCAACCTGGACAAACTCGACCTCAAGCCGGGAATGACGCTGCTCGAGGTCGGCTGCGGCTGGGGGCTGACCCTGCAGCGGGCGATGGAGAAGTACGACGTCAACGTGATCGGCCTGACCCTGTCCAACAACCAGCAGGCCTACTGCCAGCAGTTGCTGGAGAAACTCGACAGCGACCGGACCTTCGATGTGCGGCTGGAAGGGTGGGAGCAGTTCCACTCCCCCGTCGACCGGATCGTCTCGATCGAGGCCATCGAGCATTTCGGCTTCGAGCGCTACGACGACTTCTTCAAAAACTGCTTCGACATCCTGCCTGAGGACGGCCGGATGACCGTTCAGAGCAGCGTGGGCTACCACCCGTTGGACATGGCCGCCCGTGGCAAGAAACTGACGTTCGACCTCGCCCGGTTCATCAAGTTCATGCTCACTGAGATCTTCCCGGGCGGCCGGATCCCCACGACACAGATGATGGTCGAGCACGGCGAGAAGGCCGGCTTCGTCGTCCCCGAAACCGTGTCGCTGCGCAACCATTACATCAAGACCCTCGGCCTGTGGGCCGACGCACTGGAGCGCAATAAAGAGGCCGCCATCGCGGCCACCGACGAGGAGAACTACCACCGCTACATGCGGTACCTCAAGGGATGCCAGTACTACTTCATCGACGAGACCATCGACGTCAGCCTGGTGACGTACCTCAAACCGGGGGCCGTCGCGGCCTGACGCAGCGAGACCGACTACTACGGTGGCCGACAAGCGCGACCACACCCAGCGTCACTTCCGGTCTGTGTGACCAACGCTGACCTGAGACCTACAGGACCGCGTCGGGTCGCTGATGCCTCGACGAGCTCAAGCCTCCCAGTCGGCAGACGTGCCGGTCATCGCCGAAACCTGCTCGAGGAAGCGCGCAACCTTCGCCGGGTCCTCGGCGCGCTGCCAACCGAAGGTGGTGGGTCGCTGTGCCCGGTCGTGCCAGAAGTGCCCGGGTTTCGACTCCGGGCGGGTCGCGACCAACCAGACCGCGGTGTCAGCCCCGTCGTCGGCGTCGCGCAGCAGCGGTCGGGTGATTTTGCGGAACCTCGGCAGATACTCGGCGACCCCCGGCGTCTCCGCCCAACCGGGATGCATGCGGTAATCAGGTGCGGTCCCAGCACGTGAGTGGCCAGCTGCAACTCGTGGGCCTGAGGGGTTTCCTGGCGCTGCGGGGGCATCAAGCCTGCGTTGTGCACGAGACCATGAAGGGCGGTTTCGTGGTCGGCCAGCGCGGCGGTCCAGGCCCGAACGGCATCCAGATCGGATACGTCGCAGATCTCCTCGACGACGTCCGCACCCGGCACGGCTTGACGCACCCCTTCTGCTGACCTCTCTACCTTCTCCGCATTTCGGCCCAGCAGATGAACCGTGGCACCCAGTTCAGCGAAAGACCGCGCCATCGCTTCGCCAATGCCAGACGTGGCGCCGGTGACCACCACCCGCTTACCGACCATTGACCGCGGGGCGGGGTCGGCCGGCCACCACAGGCGACGGATCTGCGACCCGAGCTTGGTATACCCAAGGAAGACAGAGCGGTCCAGCACGTCGTCAATCGCTCCGGTCGCCCTGGCGGCGATCGCTGAGGTGTCCATGCCTGTCGAACCTAGTCTCCGCAGTGGGGAGCGCTCGGGTCAGGCGATGATCGGTTTGTGTCGGCGAAACCGGCCGATGCGGCGCAACAAGTCGACCACCGAGGGCTGGCCCGCCATCGGATACCATCAGAGATCGGCTCCGTCAGCAATCGGAGACATCGGATAGCTCATGTTCAAGGGAACATTTGTGAATGCCGCCGGATTTTCAGAAAGGCTCTTGTCGCGATGCCCAAACAGCTGAAGCCATACTTCGAAAACGTACAGGCGCACTACGACCTGTCCGATGACTTCTTCCGACTGTTCCTCGACCCGACGCAGACCTACAGCTGCGCCTACTTCGAGCGCGACGATATGACGCTGGAAGAGGCGCAGATCGCCAAGATCGATCTGGCGCTGGGCAAGCTGGGCCTGAAGCCGGGCATGACGCTGCTCGATGTCGGCTGCGGCTGGGGCTCGACGTTGAACCGGGCGCTGGAGCGCTACGACGTCAACGTGATCGGGCTGACGCTCAGCGAGAACCAGCAGGCCCACGTCGAGCAGTTGTTCGCCGTGTCGGACAGCCCGCGCTCCAAGCGGGTGGAACTGCGCGGCTGGGAGCAGTTCGACGAGCCGGTCGACCGGATCGTGTCCATCGGTGCCTTCGAGCATTTCGGCTTCGCCCGCTACGACGACTTCTTCACATTCGCCTACGAGGCGATGCCCGACGACGGCATCATGCTGCTGCACACCATCCTCGGTCTGCATCCCGACGAGGTGCGTGAAAAAGGCATACCGGTGAGCATGGAGATGGCCCGGTTTTGCCTGTTCATGGTCAAGGAGATCTTCCCCGGCGGCCGGCTGCCGTCGGTGCGGATGCTCGAGGAGCATGCCGCCAAGCCCGGTTTCACCGTGACCCGGTTCCAGTCGCTGCAGCCCCATTACGCCACGACGCTCGACTACTGGTCAGCGGCGCTGGAGGCGCACAAGGACGAAGCCGTCGCCCTCCAGTCCCAGGAGGTCTACGACCGTTACATGAGGTACCTGACTGGCTGCCCGGGCTTGTTCCGCAGCGGCTTGATCGATGTGGGTCAGTTCACGTTGGCGAAGTAGCTTGTCGTCCGCGATAAGCCGCCGGGTAGGTGCGCAGCATCCGGTTCCTAGCGGTCCGCGTGGCCGACGCTTAGAGAGTATCCGGATATTGTGCGACAGCGCTTTTGGTTAGCGAGGGCTTCTCAACGCCGGTCGGCCAGCCGGGTGTGTCCACTGGGGATACTTGATGGCCGAGGGTCGAGGCGGAGCATTGCACGATGCGGGCTTCCAGGAGGGAGAAAGCGGCGCCTGGGCAGCGGCGGCGGCCGCCGCCGAACGGGATCGACGTGTAGGTGTTGGGGTTGTTGGTGTTGCGGAACCGCTCCGGACGGAATTCCGTGGGTCGTCCCAGAGGTCGGGTCGGCGGTGCACCAACGTGATGAACGGCACGATCATCGTGCCGGCGAGCAGCAGCGTTCTCATGGCATCGCACAGTTCGCCGTCGCTGATCGGTGCGCCGTCGTCGTCGAGGGTTCTCAACAAGATTCCGAGCACGTCGTCACGGCCGTGTCTTGCTTTCAATCTTCTATCAGCTACGTACTGGCCGTAAAAGGCAGGGTTGTCTACCCGTGCTCAGTGCTGCTGGATTGTTCGAGGGCGCTGGTATCAGCACGTGGGCGACCGATGAAATCTAGACCGGCGCTAAGTGCCGGGCGGTGGCGCAATATTCGGTAGTGAGCCAATCGGCCGAGTCCTCGTGTGGTCAGTAGGGATGCGCCTGGCCATGCCGTGGCCAGGCGTTCACTGGCGGCATATGGGCTGTCCGGGTCATCGGGGTCGTGGATAAGAAGTAGCGGCGGGTAGCCGGCTCGTCGACCAGTCTGCGTCATGTTCGTCTCGTGGAGCGGCATACGGATCCGGGTCTCAAGACGACGGTGCAGGCCCGAACGGATCCGGGGGCCGAAGCCGTGCCGGGCGGCGAAGAGATCGAGATAGAGAAGAAACTCGCCCATGGGCGCTAAGAAGACCAAGCGCCCTACCTGCGCGCCCTGAGCCGCCGCCAGTGTCGTCGCGTTCGCTCCTAGTGAGTGGGCAACCACCGCGTGTGCCGGCCCATGGGTCTCGATCATGGCCGTAATCGCGTCGGCACACTCGATGGCAGTGGTACGCCCGGGGGCGAGCGCGCCCGGATCCGATTCGTTGTGGCTCGGCAAGTCGAACGCAATGACCCGATATCCCGCCTCGACAAGTGGTTTGACGAACACCGCCAAATGCGCGCGCTGGCCGCCCCAACCGTGCACTAGGTATACCGGCGTCCCTTCGCCCCATTCCTCGCCGGCGACTCGATGCGCATTCCAGAAAGCCTCTACCGGCCTCCCTGGCGAGACACCCGGCGGCATGCGCATACTCGACTCGAGAACAGGCGGGGTGCACCACAATTCGACTGCCCACCGCGACCCCAAAGAGGGTGCCAACCGCTCAAGCACCCAGAAAAGCCGGCGCACCCGGGCAGCGATCGGCGGCAAGACCCCAGAGCCAGCAATATCGAGCGGTGCCATCCCGCGGGGCTGTCCGTGTGCCGACGCGGGTCCAGATTCCCCCTCAGTCATCAAGCTCGATCGTAGCGGGATAGGAGACCTGTACCGCAATTGCGCTCATTCGCGCGTGAGCCAGCAGCCGCGCCGACTGTTCGCGAAGCCGCCGGCGCCTTCGGGATTTTCCGCTGAACTTGGCGAGGCAAATCTTTTGGTCTTTGTGGCGAACCCGCGAACTGGACGGTTGTACACAATTAGTGCACCGCGCGGCTCGGAGGATGTCCCGAGTTCCGCGGAACTTCGGTGGCGGCCCGGTGAGCATCAGGCTGCGCTCACCTGATCAGTGTGCCCTACGGATACCATTTCTTGCGATCTCGTGTTCGAGGGCAGCCCGCAGTGTCGGCAGCGGGACGGTGTGACCGCAAAGCGGTCGAGTTCCGGGCCCGGCCTGAAGTGCTCTACCGGATTGTCCGGCGGGTTACCTTCGACCAGGCGCTGCCTCTGGCTAATCCCACATGATCTCGGTGATGTAGTCGAGTCGCGAACCGCCGCACTCAGGACAGGACTTCCGATCCCATCGGGGCTCGTAAAGGAGCGCAGCGCCCGAATCATTTAGTACGCGGGCCGACAACTGCACAACCGTACCGTTCCCGGATTCGCCACGAAAAGCGGAAAAACCCTCTTGCCACCGTGACCGAAAACGCCGCCAACGTGCAGGTCAAGAAGAAGCGCGTTCGCCATCGAAAAACGGAACCTGATATGGAGGCCATTTTGTCAAGAGGGCAGGTGAAAGCCGCCCCGACGGTCGCCGGGGCGGCTTTCGTTTGACTGGGCCCGGTGATGGCCTCGACGGCCGTTGCTCACGACGGTGGTGTCAGGCTGATATGCGCGGGTTGGGTACCGCAGGACGATGATTCGGATGTGAACGGTACTGCTGTCTACAGACGAGCATCACCGGCATTGATGTGTGTCAATCATGCTGTGGCTCATAGGTTCTCCGCAGGTTCGTTCACTCACCGCGTCGCTGCTTGATCAGCCGGGCCCAGTCAAGTTCAAGGCCTGCGGCCCTACTGCAGGGTGGCCAGTGACCAGCACCAGCCGGCCAGTTCGCGGGCGATGGCGACGTTGGCCACGTTCGGGCTCTTTCCGCGCTCGATGAAGCGCTGCCAGCGTTTGTTCAGCCGGCGATTGCCGGTATGGCCGCGGGCCCGAAGGGCGGGATCGACCTTGGCCCAGCGGGCCCTCAGTGTGGGCCCGCAGGTGCTGTAGGACTTGCAACAAAGATTGACAAAGCGCACTTCGTTGTTAAACAACGTAGCGCGGCTCTGATAGGTGTTTACGGCCGTTTCTCCTGTTGGTGAAGGGTTTTGGCGTCGGCGGCCTTGTCAAAGTAGCTGTCAATCTAGGTCGCCTGGCTGCTTTCAAACGGCGTGACGAAATGAAAGACCTTCTGAAATCCTGAAACGGCGATTGCGCCCTGCTGAGACGGGTGCTGTTGGGCGCCGTTGTAGTCCGCTGACATGCTGCTTTTACCCAGCATATTTTCGAGTGTGTGAAGTTTCGTCACGGCCTTTTGGAGCGGGGATTCTCTGAATCCGACAAGCACCCTGGCTCGGGCGAGGTCCTGACGACGGATAAGTTTGTTGACGAAGCTCAAAGGGGGTCGGCATGGTCGCGGTGTTGAAGAGCCGTTTCGAGGGCGCGGGCCGGGAGGGTGACTTCTCATGGATGATCCGTCAACCCCAGCATGAGCGGACCCTTTTCGTGTTCAACGACAACGAGGAGGAGTTCTACGCCCACTTCAACGGAACCGAGCACGTGTGCGGCGCAGGGGGAGGCAACGCCGTGATCCGTCCCTGGCAGTGCGGCGACGAGCCGCGCGCTGCCGGAGTGCCGACAGGATGTTATGCGCCGGGTCCGCATCACCTGGGGTACTCGACGCTCGACGCGCACGTCCGCCGGGCCGTCGCCGATGCAGTGGCCCAAATCGAGGGCTTGCTGCGCACCGGTCGCTTCGACACGCTCGCCTTTAGTTGGGACGACCGAACCCGCCTGGGCGGCAGAATCTTCGAGACCGCGCAGGACGTGCGCGACCATATCGTCGAGGAGCTTCTGGCCGTCGCTGCGCGCAACTAGCCGGCGGCGGGTTGCGTGAGTTGGGAGGAGTTGAAACCCGCGACAGCCCCCGCACTGGCAAGAGTCATTTGACCACTGACCTCCATTGCCAGGGAATCCGTTGACGGATGGCAATTGGCCCTCAGTCCGTTCCGGTCGTAGTTACCCGTTCGCAAAGACGGGGAGTGGGTGTGCCTGACTCAGCGCATTATCGGAGGGATGCGCGGGCGGCTGGGCCTTTGGCAGGTCGCCGCGGAGTGCTCTTGCTGAACGTGCGGTGGATGTTGCGCACCACCTCCGTCTGCGGTGCTGCCGGTGTTGGTACAAGTGCCATCTCTCTCGGAGGGTTGATGGACCGTAAGTGACGGAAGAGTTCGGCGAAGGTCATTCCAGCCGGGATTTACACCCCGGTTCCCTGGTGGATAGCTTCTGGCGGTAGACCGACTCGGTAACCAGCGGTAGAGTTTGCGTTGCGTCTCGGCCGGAGGTGGCCAAGTCTAGGGAAATGCAACACCGGACCCGGTGCTACATGGAGATCGTATGCGGCACAAAGCATTATGGACATGCACGACGTTCACGAAGTGATCGCCGGGATCGGCCACTGGATCACTCGGCGGTGCTTCTATTCAGGTGAAAACATCGCGATCGTCGACGGCGACCGGCGGATCAGTTATGCCGAGTTCGATCGCCGCACTGACCAGCTCGCCTCCGCGCTCCGTGCTCGGGGCGTTCGCCAGGGCGACCGGGTTGCCTGCCTCCAGTACAACGGCGCGCCCTTCCTCGAACTGCTCTTCGCCACAGCGAAACTTGGTGCGGTCTTCGTTCCGATCAACTTCCGGTTGGCCGCGCCGGAAGTCACCTATCTTCTCGCGGATTGCGGTGCCGATGTCTTCGTGTGGTCGGGCTCTCTGTCACAGCTCGCCCGTGACGCCCTCGCCGGTGACGACATACGGGTCCGGCTGTGCGCGACCGTCAGCGGTGAACCGTGCCGCCACGAGATCGACTACGAGACTTTGCTTGAGTCGGGCCAACCTCAGGCGCTCGGCATGCGCGTGGCCGGCAGTGGCGTGGCCATGCTGATGTACACCTCCGGCACTACCGGGCGGCCGAAGGGTGTCATGCTGACGCACGACAACCTGCTGTGGAACGCGATCAACAACCTCAACGCGGAGCGTCCGATCCGGGCGAGCGACCGCACTGTCACCGTTGCTCCGATGTTTCACATCGGGGCGCTGGGCGTGCACACGCTGCCGTTGCTGTACGTCGGCGGTACCGTGACGATCCTGCCATCGTTCGAGCCCGGCGAAACCCTGGCAAGGATGGCGAACGAACGCGTCACGGTGCAGTTTCTGGTACCGGCGATGTGGTCCGCCCTGATGACCGTGCCGAACTTCGAGAACTACGACCTGTCCGCACTCGAACTCGCGATCACCGGTGGCGCGCCCTGCCCGCTGCCGGTGCTGGACTACTTCCAGAGCCGGGGAGTCCCGTTCCAGGAGGGTTTCGGCATGACGGAGACCGCCCCGGGCGCGACGCTGCTCGGTGCCGACCGGGTGAAGGAGAAGTCGGGATCCATCGGCCGGCCAGTGTTCTACATGCAGACCCGGATCGTCGACGAGAACGACCGGGAGGTGCCCACAGGGGAGGTCGGTGAACTCGTCCTGCGGGGACCGAACGTGTTCGTCGGCTATTGGGGGTTGCCGGAGGCGACGGCGGAGGCGTTTCGCGGCGGCTGGTTCCACACCGGCGACCTGGGCAGCGTCGACGACGAAGGCTTCATCACGCTGGTCGACCGCAAGAAGGACATGATCATCACCGGCGGGGAGAACGTCTACCCGATCGAGGTCGAACAAGTGCTGTGGCGGCACGAGGCCGTCCGGGAAGTCGCCGTAGTGGGCGTTCCGCACCCGAAGTGGGGGGAGACCCCGATCGCGGTTATCGCCCTCGAGGACGACGCCGATGTGACCACTGACGCGCTCATTTCCTTCGCCCGAGAACGGCTGGCGCACTTCAAATGCCCCACCCGGGTTGAGTACGTCGCCGAGTTGCCGCGCAACGCCACGGGCAAGGTGCTCAAGCGGGAGTTGCGGGAGCAGTTCGGTGCAGACGGGTCAGCAGTACATCGCTGAACAGCTGACGACTGGGTGACCCAGGAAATGAAACGCAAACTGGGACAAAGCCCGGGATGAAGCGAACTGACACAAGCGAAAGAAGCGCAGGTCGAAAGACACCGGTATGAAGCGGAATTTGAGAACCTACGCATGTGTCGCTGAACAATTCGCAAGCAGGACATGGACTTCCGCTCAGATAGAGCAGAAGCAGGCGGATGATCTGCGCCGCCTGATTGCTTACGCCGCCGAGCATTCGCCATTCCACCGCCGGCGATTGGAGAAACTGAACCTGGGCGATCTCTACCCTTCAGACCTGTCACTGCTGCCAATTATGACCAAGGCCGACATGATGGCGTCCTTGGATGAGGTCTTCACCGACCGTCGGCTCTCGCGGCGGATAGTTGAGCCAGCACTTGCCGACACCGGACCGAAACCGAATGTGATTCTCGAGCAGTATGTTTCCCTCGCCTCGTTCGCGAGCGCGGAGTACAGTCCGCGCTGTGAGCACGTCGAAGCCGGGTTACGTCTTCGATACGGCGTGGGACCGTGAACGGGAGCGGCTCAAGGCGAACGAGCAATTCTGGGATCCATTTTCGATCCGAATCCTCGAACAACTCGGGATTGCTGATGGGATGCGAGTGCTCGATGTCGGCGCGGGCGGCGGTACCATCGCGCAGTGGTTCGCTCGCCACGTCGCGCCATCCGGCTCGGTGCTGGCGGTCGACCTGGATCCACGTTTCATCAGAGTGCTCGATGAGCCGAACCTCGAAGCGCAGCAGATGGATCTGTTTGCCGACACGTTTCCGCGAGAATCGTTCGACGTCGTTCACGCGCGGTGTCTTCTCGAGCATCTGCCCGACAGGGTCCGAGGTCTGGAGCGTTTGATCTGCGCCGCTCGCCCGGGCGGCCTGGTGGTCGTCTGCGATTTTGGCGGCGATCTCGGCGGCCCCGTTCACCCGATGCCGGACGACCTGCTGGCACAGGAGGTGTTCGTTGCGGTCGTCAACGAAGCGGGCTGGGATCACACATGGGCACCGACGATCGCCGAGCATATGCGCCAATTCGGTCTTGAAGAAGTCGGCGCCGAATCATTCCGTCGGTACATGGTCGGCGGCGACACGGGCAGCGTTCGGATCAACCAGTTCTCGATGAGTTTGTTGCAGGATCGAATGGTGGCAACCGGCAGAGTCACAGCCGACCAGATTGATGCCTGCCTCGCACGATTGCGCGACCCCACGGTCGGCCACCTCAGCTTCGAGACGTGGTACGCCTGGGGTAGGCGGCCACTCACCAAAGGGCCTGGGGGCGATTCGTAGCCGTACCGAGGTCGTACCCTGACCGCACTGCCGTACGAAACGGTTGTTCTACAGGCGATATGGCCTCTTGTAGCTCGCTATCTTTCGCTTTGGCAGGGACCGCCGCATTGTCAAACGTCGCGAGCGCGGCCAACGCCTCGGGCACATGAGGTGAGCCCCTCGTAGTGGTCCAGTTGTTGTGCGACTCTGTTGTCCGGATGTTCGGGCAGGAAGAATCGGCAACGACATGACATCGACGAAACGCCGGCGGCATACGCCGGACCAGATCATCCGCAAGCTCGCCGAGGGCAACAAGCTGCTCGCCTCGGGCCAGGAACTCGACGCAGTGTGTCGGCACCTGGAGGTCGCTGAGTCGACGTGGCATCGCTGGCTGGCCCAGTACGGCGGCATGAAAGCCAGCGACGCCAAACGGCTCAAGGAACTCGAATCCGAGAACGCCCGGCTCAAGAAATTGGTCGCCAACCAGGCCCTCGACATCGACATGCTCAAGGAGATTTCGGCGGGAAACTGCTAACCCCGAACCGCAAGCGCAGCGCCGTCACGGTGCTGCGCGACCGGTTCGGGGTGTCCGAACGCCGCACCTGCACCGTGGTGGGCCTTCACCGATCCACGATGCGGTTGGCCCCGCCCCCGATGAGCACTGAGGAAGCCGAGTTGCGTGCCTGGCTGCGCAAGTTCTCCACCGACCGGCCCCGCTGGGGATGGCGGCGAGCAGCCAAGATGGCCCGCCGGGCGGGCTGGCAGGTCAACAACAAGCGCATCCGCCGGCTTTGGCGCGAAGAGGGCCTGCGGGTCCCGCAACGCCGCAAGAAGAAGCGGCTGACCGGTATCGGTGCCGCCGTCGGGGCGATGTCACCGATCCGCCCGAACGTGATCTGGGCGATGGACTTCCAGTTCGACACCACCGCCGATGGCCGCACTCTGAAGATGCTCAACGTGATCGACGAGTTCACCCGCGAAGCACTGGCCATCACCGTGGATCGCTGCATCGACGCCGACGGCGTCGTCGCAGTCTTGGACCGCTTGGCCCTGCAACTCGGCGCCCCGGCCTACGTACGCTTCGACAACGGCCCCGAGTTCGTAGCCCACGCCGTCAACGATTGGTGTCGATTCAACAGCGCCGCTTCACTATTCATCGACCCCGGCTCGCCATGGCAGAACGCCTGGATCGAATCGTTCAACGGCCGCCTGCGCGACGAGCTGCTCAACTCGTGGCGCTTCGACTCGCTCCTCGAAGCCCGGGTGATCATCGAGGACTGGCGCCGCGACTACAACGCCAACAGGCCCCACACCGCCCACGGTGAACTCACCCCAACCGAGTTCGCTCTACAGTGGACCACGACCCACCAACCCCAAGTCGCATAGCGACTGGACCACTAACCGGGTCCCCCTCACCAGTGCCGTCCGCTGCAACCGGTTGTTAGCTGGCCAGATATTGCAACCGCTTCATCGGCGGCGCGATCCACTTGCCTTCCAGCGCATCGGGTTTCGGGACGTAGAGGCGCAAGACCACCCAGAAAGGTCCCTTCGGCGAGGGCAGCCAGTTGGCTTCCTGGTCCTTGTCGGGTGATTCGTTCTGGACATGAAGCGTCAACCCGTCGTCATCATCCCTCTTGAATTGTGACAGCATGGTCGAGTTCAATAGATAGCGATTGATCGGATTGGCGACGAGCAGGCTCGCTGGCTGGTCGTACAGGGTCAGCGACCAGAACGAGTCGGCGGGCGGCAACTGGCCATTCTTGAAGCCCAAGGTGTAACGATTTACGCCATCCAACTTCTGCCCGTCCCCGTCCACGAAGTAGGGGAGATAAATCGCCTCTTCCTTCGAGAGGCCGTAAATGCCGGTCACTGCGGCGCCCATACGGTAGAGGTAATTGTTCTTGAGATATTCACGGGTACCGAAGGCGTCGCCTGACGTCACTTCCCCTTTGTTGATCCGTCCCAACAGGTCCTTGAATTCGGCCCAGGCGTCGGCCATGCCGGCCTCGATCGCCTGCTTCGTTTCCGGTGAAAGCTGGCTGGCATCGAAAGTCCGGCCCGCGCCAACACCGATTTTGGCGAATCGGTCCATGAGGGCCTGCTCGGATGGATGTGTCGGGCAGAACTGCAGGTAGAAGTTCAGCAGCGAGAAGAAATCAAGCGAAGTCTTCTGGGTGACCGGTGTGAGCGGCTTGGGAAAGTTGATCGAATGGGCCGCTTTGGGGGCCGGTTGGCCAAGGAAGGCTGATAGCGGCTTGACGACATACTGCTCTTGAATGTTCTTGACGTTGTCGAGATCGGCGGGGTTGAACAGTTGCGTCCGAAACTGCGCCGAAGCAATTTCAGTCTCGCAACGGATTACCTTCGTGATACCCGGGGGCTTTTCCCCGTGCCAGTTTGGGCCGGCGATGAGAAGACTGCCGCCATCGTTGCCTGTCGCGCGACTGCCGGGAATGTCGAAGTTGTGCGTGTAGAGATCGATCAGCTGCAGGCTCCAGTACCGCTCCTTGGCGATGGGTGGCACGCTGAACACGATCGGTTCCGCGCGTAAATCCAGACCGATCCACGAGTAGGGCGTGTCCGAGTTGGGGGTCTGGATCGCCTTGTCGTCCGGCGTGAACACACGGGGGATGTTGAACAGCGTGTTGTAAGGCGCCTTGTAGTCCGGATTGTTCTTGTCGGTGAAGTAGGCGTACTGCACCCGCATGTTGTCCACCATAGGGAAGCCGTAGATATAGGCTTCCTTGGCGATAGCGCGGGCTTCGGCGGCAGTCATGTTCATGATTCTTCTCTAGTCAGCTCATTGGCAGGCGACGGCATGCGGCAGTTTGTAGCTGCCATTCAGGACCGATTGGCCGGGCCGATACACGCGCATCAGGAAATTCCAACCTTCGCTCACATCGAGCCGGTTGGGCACATCGCCGCAGGCCTCCTTCGATCCGAAATACACAGTGAACGTGCCGTCGGCATTCATCTTGGTGTTCGAGGCGTTGAGAATGTTATTGACGCTCTTCATGTAGCCATCCGCGCCGTAAACGGTGATGGACCAGAACGCATGGTTCTCGGGCACCTGGTAGGTGGCGGTGTGGCATTTGTCGGCGGACAGATGGCCGTTGTAATTGATGTAAACCGCGTCCTTGTTCGGGAAAAGTCCCCACGCCCCGGCGCAGGCCAGGTGGCGGGTTGCTTCATCGGCTTCTCCGCGCTCGCCCATCCAGCCGTCCGGATACAGCTCGAACTTGGCGAACTCCTTGTTGTATTCCGCGGTGAGTGCGGCCAAAGACTCCTTGTCCCATTCCGGTTCCGGGAATGGGTCGGCGCTGTTGGCCTTTAGGATAAACTGATCCTGCAATTGGTTGACCAGCACGATGTCCGCCGGGTCATCCGGGTGCAACAGTTGGATACGAACATTGATGGCGAGATACTTGGTGTCCTG
>Ga0315284_10009104_pt1 | contig 14177 bp, 16 predicted proteins | sample YL17G09_16_MG_FD_203696 | JGI IMG/M metagenome (GOLD analysis project Ga0315284, IMG submission 203696) | Sediment microbial communities from Yellowstone Lake, YNP, Wyoming, USA - YL17G09_16 | ecosystem: Environmental > Aquatic > Freshwater > Lake > Sediment | place: USA: Wyoming | collected... | reverse complement strand
ACGCTTACGAACAACAGTGAGCCCTGATTCTACCGGCGGAACGTCTGTAACGACAGAGTTATCAGAGAGCTGATACAGCGTCGCCGACTCGGTTTCAATATTGTAGTACTCCGCAATACGCACACGGTCTTCGCCGAACCATCCTGGATACTGTGTCTGTTTCGCGCCATCCCACGGCGTAGTATCCTGTTCAGGATATTTATCTTCGAACTCTTCTCGCAACATCTCCTTTATAACAAAAGCATACTTCATGTCGCTATAATCGGCTTCGTTGCAATCATGCAGCGGAGCATAGATTTGGAAGACATTTGGCATTCTGTCAACATGAATCTCTTGGTCAAACGAGTCGGGGCCCTCATAGTCGGTGCGCACACGGATCCAGCCGATACCGCACGATATGGCAAAATCGGCAGCAGTATCATACGCCGACTCGGCTTTGCTATTGTAAACTATGTGAGTGAGAATCCCGTTAATGACTTCCGCCGTGTCTTTGTCCGCGCCGCTATCGACAGGCCGCACCTGCATTTGTGGGCGATTCATGCGGAGTTCGTTGACACATTTGTTAACATACGTAGGGATTTTATTAAGCACCAGGCAAGGCCGTCCAGCACGGTATCGATCACTTGCAGCCTTCTCATCCCATTGCTTTCCATTACGGAACTGTAAATCATCAACCATGTCACGACGCATCTCTTCCTGCGCAGCCTGTAGTGCGCGAAAGCGATCCAGCGCCTTAGTTATGATCTCGTCTTCTTTATGGTTCTTAGCCATTATTTATGACTCCAGCCTCGAGCATTTTTCGCAAAATTAGCCTGGGCTACTGTCGATGGGCTATGCTTCTTTGTATTAGCCATAACAGCATTGGCAAACGTCGCAACTGTCAATCCAACTCTCTTCGCTTTAGCTGTGAACGCACCCTTATGCTGCGGATTGATCTTGATTTTGTTCATGTCATCCATCCTGTGTCTGAACCTTGTGTGCAATCCATTACAATATGATCCGACGGAACCTGTGGCGCTTCGACCGGTGGTACGAATCTATGTGTCTTCATACCCGCATAAAGTATCCGCAAGGCATCCGACGGATCCTTGTACCGCTCTGATTCCTTCTCAGACATCTCTTCCATTCGATGCAATAACAACGACTGTCTGACATTTTTACAGTGCGGAGCCACAAAGAAATGTGGCTGATTGAACGGCGACCGCTCCATCAGCGTGTTGTAGCGCATCGCCGACAAAAGCACTTCACGCTGTATGTCAATGAACTTCGTTGGCGGTGAGAGAAACTTGAGCCCGCCGTTACTTGGCTTAGCCAGCTCATTCACCATGCCAAGCGTGTCCGTTGCCCAGTTATCAGATCCCGCACCAACCTCAAACCGTGTGTCAAGAAACCGTTTCTCGATCCGAACGCCGTTACTCACGGTCTCATCATAACGCATAATCTCTTTGCTGAAGTCCAGCAGCGAACCCCATTCGCTGATGTATCGCTCGTGCCGAATCTCACTGTAGTAAGCGCCGAACATTTCATACGTTGGCCACTCATTATAAATCCAACACGTGTAATCGGTCGCATTACTATCCGTCGGAAAGAACGCGCCCCACACGACAAATGGGAAATACTTGCTGTGTGGATCCATTGCACAGAAGCAATTAGCTTTACGCCGCACTTCGATCCACGGAAATTCTCTTAAATGCCCGCCAAGGTCCCACGGTTGATCGATGTAAACTGGCCAGACCTTGCCGCCCATGCCAACGCAATCGCCTTGCCACTTGTTCTTATACAGGATTGGATCGCTGGCTTTGTCACGCGCCGCTTGCTCTTTAAGTACATCCGGGCACCAGATATTGTCGCTATAGTTTACTTTTGCTACAATCGCGTTATCAGGTTTCTTGACAGTAGCGAACTCATACGCAAAATCATCTTCGTATTTCGTATTGAACATCAACCAGATTTCGGAGTTCTCTTTACGGATGGTAGGATCGAGGATGTTAAATGACTCTTTAGTCATCGTCTGCGCTTCATTACAGATCGCATAGTCGATACCTTCCATGGATTTTATTTCTTCAGTATTGTGTCGAAGACCCCGGAATACGAATAAAGAGCCAGTTGGTTTACAGCGAATCTCCGTATCCGTTACCTCATACTCTTTTGTATAGCCCATGCGTACGATCGTATCGGCTATGAGACGGTGAACGGAGTCTTTAATTGACCGTTGTATTTCGCGGGTCCAAAGAACTCGGATCTTATTGGCGAGAGCAAACTCTATCATTACTTGACTAACTGACCAGTCTTTTCCCGCACCGCGTCCACCGTAGAGGATACGGTAACGCCATGCTTTACTTTTGTCAAATAGACAAAGGGCTATCTTCTTGGGAAGGTGCAGTTTGACAGTCGTTGGTGTCAAAGAGCTATTAATCTTTTTCGGTATTGCCATCTATCATGACGACCTCGATGCGTCGGGGGCCAGTGTCGACCGATCCGGAATGTTCGAGTTCTTGTCTATCACTCCAGCCGAAATTCTTAAGAGCGAAAATCTGGAAAGCTGAGTTGGGTCTTGTCTGTGCTTGCTCTTCGTAATAATTAGCAATTCTCGCCTTAGCGTGCTTTACGGTGAAGGAAAATTCTCCCTTTGCACAGTAGTCTAAGAGAGCTTCGCGGTCAACGAATCCTAGATAGAGAGTTAACCCACCGATACTCTTTAACCCAGGAAGTGCAAAATAAGCGTCAATAGCCGTCTGCAACGCTTTCGCTGTTTTATACTTCCTCGGTCTCCCTACTGGGTTAGCCACGTTGTACCTCGGGTTAAAGATTCCCGGTAAGAATGAAGTCACTCACGCCCGAGTTCGCTGTGCTTGCTTTCCAATACCAGATTATTAGTCAGGTTTATGTAAGCACAAACAGTAAGGGCGCGTTACTTCAGTGTCAATTTCGTATCGCTGAACCATACGCGAAGGACGACGTTGCCCAACGCGACAAATGCTACGAGATATTCCGAAGGAATTTTATCGGATGTTGACAGACTGGAGGCAACCGCAATTAGGCCTGAGATCACGTTAAACCACAAAGTTTTTGAGAGCCACGGACGCTTTGTTGGTTTAGCCATGCCAGGTGTCTCCAAAAGATACTGTATCAAAAATGATACAAAAAAGTTTGGTTAAGCGTATATTATAAAAGAAATGTTACTCCGATGGCGATCCTGGGAAAATCTGTAGTATCAAAAATGATACAAAAGGAGGGTCTTTTGCGCAAGTTAAACGGCTATATCGACGCTATGGACGCAGGACGGCTATTACCGCTAGAGAACCTGGAGTACACGCATGCTGATCACCGCGATTACTCTGAGTACCGCGTCATTGAGGCCCCGGCTGCGGAGTCCAGCGCCACAGAGCTCCTGGACGCAATACAAGGCCTCAAGGGCCTCAAGCCCCACTTGACCCGTACTTTGCTTGCCAGAGCCCAGGGATTGAGCCAGACGGCCACTGGCGAGGCCGAGGGAATCTCTCAGAGTGCCATTTCTTACAGGTTTGCGCGGCTCAAAACCTTGCTGCGGCAATCCATAGCCGTTGACCCACCCCCAAGTCTTGCCGAGCTTGTAAAGGCTCTACGAGCGGCTCCAGCCACGTACAATCAGCCCCAGATGTTGTTCGCATGGGTTAACGGCACGCCGTACGCGAAACTCAGTAGCGCCGGTTATACCCACAATCGCTATGCGGTACGGCGCATGATTGCGATTTGCGTACGAAATGGCGCAACATGTGCCGAGTGGTTGAATAGGCGACTACGCTCGAGAAAATGAGAACCGATTCTCATTTTTGAGAATTGGTGACAGTGTGACAGCACAAAAGTCGCCATATAATATAGACGCGCACGCGCATGCGAGGCTCCCATTTATTTACTACTTGTCTAAAAAAAAAAGAGGTCATATAGTCATCATGTAAAAATGTTTATATTTAAACTGTCATTCAGTCAGTGAAATGATTTTAAGCAAGTTGGGACAATCTTAAACTGTCACCGGTGACAGTATCTTTCGTCTAAGTCGTTGATTTTGATAAAAATCTGTGGTATTCTGTCAAGACGAACTAATTTTAATTTTGTCTGAATAACCAAGAATCTGTAGATAAATTTGACAAACTTACAGAAATGCTATATATTATAGGAGTGTTATCCACCGATATAGGGGGTTATATGAAGATTAAAATTAAAAGCGCAGAGTACTCATGTGAAAATTTTACCGCTGATGAGGGTGTTTTAATTGAAGCGATGGTTGAATATTTTGCCTCGGCGTACTTCTCAATAGCCTACAAAAAGGGGTTTTTGAGATTTAATCAGGGCGATGGCAAAGCTTCGGAGCCCAAATTGCTTAAGAAACTGACCGAATTAGCTACAAATCCTACAGTTTCAACGCATGGGGCTAATGCTGGAGCTTATATGGCATTGTTGCCGCGGCTATTGGCCGAGCAATGGTCTGCCGCCAATGCTGAAGATCGAGTAGCCCAAACATTGCCGACCGAAATCAAACAATTTTTGTGGCCGTGGGTACGGTGGTTTGCCACCTCGACGGGTGAGCGCACCTTCCAAACCCGTACACACTCTACATATAAATGTTGGGAGATATCTACAGATCCTTTAGCTTCATTATCTCGTATTGCCTATGACCCAACACAAACAGTTTTGGAGTATTTATCAAATAAATTGTTGGAGATGCAAAAATCTGGAGAGACAGAATTTGGCGTGACTGAAGATACAAACCCCGAGACAGGTATTGTGCACCGTACCCTAACTCCGTTATTGGTAGCCTGTGATGACCGGATACTGCAATCTATAAAAACCGACCAGGAGTTTGTACTCCCACATCCTACACGATTCACAAACGACCCCCTGGTGGATAGCTCCTGTTTTTTCCCACTATCTAATATAAAATTAGACCCTCTTCCCGAAACCTACGAAGCCTGGACAGATTTTGAGAGCCAGATGCCTCCATGGGCTGTTGGAGTATGGCGAGCTTGTTTTTATGGCATTTTTTGTGATTCCAACCGTAGTAGACAAATGGTAATACTGGTAGACTCCGGACAGACCGGTAAAAGCAACATGGTACGGGCCATCACAGAGTCCGTAATGGGGAATTTTTACTGTGCTGTCTCTAAAGATTCTTTTATAAACAATTTCTGGGGTGGGAAAATTTTAGGACGTCGCCTCATTGTATTCTCCGACTCAGGCAACTCTAAAATATCCATGATGGATAAAATGAAACAAATTTCGGGGGGAGATCCCATGGACGTCGAGCTGAAGCATGTCGGCGGGCAAATACCGTATACCCCAAATGCCCGAGTACTCATCACCACTAACAACCTGCCCGAAGTCCAAACCTTCGCCAAGCACCAAACATCCCGACAAATAATAATTCCTTTGACACGCACAAAAGATGAAAAAATTCGAAAAAAGTTTTGTGCCCTCGACGAAAAGGGCGATATCCTTAAAGACTCATTTGGGGATGATAAAATTGTGGGAGCTCCCTACCATGAATGGATGAAAGCTCAATTGTTTGAATATTTAGGGGCGTGTCTACCCTACTACAATAAACTATGCCCCACAGGCCTGGATGTAGTAGTTCCGGATGAGATGCTGCAGTATGTGCATAAAACATGTGCCTCTACGGATGCCGAAGCCATCACATACCTTATGGAGGAATGCATAATGTTTGACCCCAAAGGGCAGCTGGGATACCCAGAACTCTCATTATTAGTGCAGCACGCGGCGGAGACAACCAAAGATTCTCTAAGCTATAGAGAGTTCAAACGGTACCTACAAATCAGTGGTTGTGAAACTAAACGTGACAAACTCAAACGATGGATAATCGGAGTATCTCTACGCCCTAACATTTCCCTCAAGAACGACCGAGTAGAGATTCTACAAACTAAAATGAAGCTGGAAACCTCACAACCTGTTGAAATTCAATAAACTATAGGAATCTATAAATATTTTCAAAAAGATCTTGTGTTTTAGAAAAAATGTTGTATATTAAGAGAGTAGTCTTAAACTCAGGAGGATTAATGTTGGATCTGACGCTCATCAAGAACTCAGCAGAGAAGAAAATTCCGGTGTCGTTCACTATCTATGAGTCCATTCACACCCAGCTAGAAAGGATATGCAAAAAGGAAAATATTAAAATGTCTCTACTGCTCCGCAGTATGATTAACAATGTGATCGCTACATACACTGTAGATCACCCTGATGAAATAACAACATGAAGGGTTTATACGGAGGATATGTAAATAGTGTCGGCAACAATGTAATTGACCTACGAAACAAATACCATTTAAACAAAAGGACCAGTCCAATGTCAACAAGTAACATTCCAGCACCAGCACCCCGCCTCTACGACGAATTCGGTTGTGAAATCGTGTCAGCTACCTCTCAGGGAAAGCCATTCGCGCTCCTGGAGGATGAAACACGGCTTAAAGTTTTGGTGTCCGCGGTTTACATCATCGGTAACGAAGAAGTTGCTCAACCTGACGGATCAAAGAAAACGCGCTACGCGATCGGAGTACAGTATGACTCGCTACGATCTCTTCGTTATGAAGACGGCACTGAGACAGGCCGCACTCACTCGTGGTACCAGACGTACACGTTTAGCTACCATGAAAAATCCAACCTCGCCAAGACCGGACTGCTCGAGGCCTGTGCCGTCGATCTCAAACAGCCGACCATCACCGAGTTCATACGTGCAGTACTTGGAAAACAAGTATCAGGCAGAGTGAAGCATCGTCCGTATGAGAAGGATGGACAGAAGAAAGTTTCTTGCGATTTGGAAGCGTTAAAAATTGTTTCTGAGCAAGAGGACTTCGCGACCATCATCGCTGCGTACAAACCTCACCGCCAGGTGCTCAAGCGTTATCCCGCCTGTCGTGTCATCACCGCAGGCATGCGTATTGCCGGTAAGAAAGTTTGCCCGTTGACGGATATCGTAGCTGGTCCGGCTACGGAATCCACCACCGAACCGACCGAGATCAAGTAATTTTCATTCACAGTCCCAACCACTGCGCTAAAGTGGTTGGGACATTTCCCTTTAAGGAGCGACGTTATGGCTCTCGATCTGCACAAGCACATGATTTTTCCCATCGACGGACTGCAGCGCATCTACCGTAAAGATTACCCTGCCGACGCTACCGTGACACCTGCACGTTCAGGACTCTCCAAAGCTTTTACTTTCAAATCCAAAGCATGGGTTGACGTCCGGGATACGTTGATATCCGAGTTCACGTTATTTTCGGGCGACGACAACGATACCGCATATCACAAAGATGTGGACTGGGACACAGCTATAGACATGCGGCAGTGGATGAGCAAAAGCACTCGATACTCAATAGCTAAATTGCTGCGTATGCATTTAGCCATGGACGAAGAGTACGACATTCCTCAACCTATTCGTTGGGCTCTACAGATTTATGAGACTCTTATTTGCCAGCAGGGTGCTATCCTGGGCTCAGCAGGCCACACCCTCCTCCCTGTAGATTTGCTGGTAGGTCAAATTTGTAGCGAGTACCCTCTCACGTTTCTCGCCAACCAAGACCCCGACGTTTCTGGCCCCAACCATATCCGATACACCAAAGACGAAGCGGAAGATTTACTGGACCAATTTATTGAGGAGAAATATTTGGGCGTTGAGCACGGTGTAGTGTACGTGCCGCAGTATCGGGATATCGAGGAAGGGCTGATATCCTATTTATCCACCCCAACAACAATGGAAAATACCTCAAATACGGACAATTGGGGGCTGGATAGATCACAAGACCTCGTTGAAAGACTGAACAATAGTAAATTAGACCCGGAGCAAATGATGGCATACTGTGCTATAACAAATAGCTCCACAATTGGCAGTGTACTCGGGGGGATACCCGGGTCCGGCAAGACATTTACATGCCGAGAAATTCGTAATTGTTATACCAGATTCGGAGAGGACAATGTAGTTGCTCTTGCGACCACTGGCGCAGCCGCTATGGTGCTTGCCCGACAACTGGGTTGTACAGCATACACAATTTCCTCAGCGTACTTCAACAAGTCCTTGAAAGCTAAATTGACAAAATCCGTATACATCGTCGATGAGTGCTCTATGTTGAATATGGAATTCGCTCGCCAGCTACTGGGGTTGTTGACTGTCTACAAACCCCAGAAAGTTATCCTTGTGGGTGACCCCGCACAGCTCCCGCCCGTAGGTGCCGGTGCGTTATTTGAAGCGTTGATAAAAAATCCTACAGCTATCCCTAACATGCCCGTGCACGTGCTGACCACGCAGCACCGCATGGCTCCCGAGTCTGTAGCCGTGCTCCAGCAATTTTCATCCACCGTAACGTACCAGGCAAGCGCCAATAAGATAATCACAGAGAAGTGGCCGCTTAACAAAATAATACCCACGTCGTCTGTGACGTCCGTGACGCATGCAGCGCACAACTGGAGCATTTGGGTAATACTGCGATTTCTGTTGCAGGGCTGTCCCGTAAATAAAATCACCATCGATGATCGGACAGCCGAGAATCGCGCCCTGGTATCTACATACACCAATAATAATGCAACACATTTCAATCAGCTGATTGAGTCATACCGATGCCGTTATGACCCGGCGATACAGGCGTTGCGAGGGCAGTTAGAAGTTGCGTTGAAACAACATTGTGAGATGTTCCAAAATTGGCACGCTAACCCGAATACATTCCCCCGCCCCATGAAGATGATTAAGTCTTCACAAGTGCTGGGGTACGTAAATAATTTTTACACTCGTCAGATTGACAAGCCCGAAGCGTTCCAGTATCAAGATGAGTTGGAGTCTGTGGAAAACAACATCCGGTCCATTTTCATACAGCTAAAACACGCACTACGTGAGCATATGTTCACGAAAGGTGGATTTTACAGATGCTCAAAAAATGGTTGGTTTACGAAGTGGGTGGCAGGGCGGTCCACCGCGACTAAGGCTGACTGGGGTATACGGACCAACGAAGATATCGCCAATGGACAAATCTTCACCGCTATAGCCGATGATGTGTTATATTGTGATGAGACGCAGACCACTGTCAATGTTGTAGACCGTGACAAAGCGGGTCACGTTTTCCGAACGTCGTGGGTATCCACCACCCACAAACTGCAAGGCGACCAAGCGGCCATCAGCATATACATTCATACGCCAGACGCCGAGAATCGATTAGTATACGTGGCTCTATCCCGTGGTCGCGAACGTAACATCATCCTGCAGAATACCACAAACCCCCGTAGTTGCTTTATGCGAGATGCTATTCTGTGTGCTCAGTCCACAGACCGATTGTCTGTAGCTGCTGAGCTGGAACGGTGGAGCGTATGAACACGAAACCCATGAACACTTTACGTTTAGACACGGAGTTCCGTGGCTCCAACAACCCCCATGTCACTCCTGTGTGTGCTGTAGTACAGATAGCCGGTGCAGAGTTTCGGTACTTTTTCCCGCAGGACACGGACCGCTTCATTGTGGACTGGCGTAAGATGATGGCTAAACCTTTGGCTATCATCGCGTACTACTGTAGCGCTGAGACTCGATTTTTGTCCGCGTGCGGGTTCACGCCTGTAGAAATTTTATCGTGGACCTGGCTGGACCCCTACGTGCTGTGGCGCATGCTGACCCATAGTCACCCTGCTTACAAATATGGAGACCGGGTAAAGATACTCCCCGACGGTACTCATTCGTGGGTTACTACCACCAAACCTGTAGCTGAAGAAGAATGGACCGAGAACGAAGAGGGTGACCTGGTACCGCCGGATTCTGATGAGGAGCATGGGGCTCTGTTAAAAGGCCTGGACAGTGCTGCTGCAGCGTTGCTGCACGTGGACATGGACAAGCCCCACAAAAACGCAATGCGTGATTTAATCATGTTCAATGACACGTATACCGAAGAGGAGCAGCAACAGATACTGGAGTACTGCGCCGAGGATGTAAAGTATTTGTTGCCCGTCTTCTCTCGGTTGTACAAGGATATTCACAAACTCACCAACGGCGAGTGCGATATAGCCCAGGTGCAACGGCTCAGCCGCTACGTCGTATGCTGTGGTATAATGGAAGACCACGGTATACCCATATACGTGGAGGCCGCTGAGAGCTTAGGCCGCAACTATACCGTACTCGACTCCGAGCTGATAGAGGGCGTCAATAAAATGTACCCCTTCTACACATCTCGAAAATCAACCAAGTCGGAGCTTGTGAAGAACGGTACCGATCGTAAATGGGTGGAGTCTCAAAAAGCTTTTGAGCAATATCTCGAGCATGTGGGGTTATTAGATTCGTGGCCCCGTGCTAAAAAGTCCGGGAAGTGCAAGAAAGATAAAGATACGCTCAAGACATACTCCGCAGATCCTACATTGGACCGGTTGCGCACCGTTAAGAAATCACGTAACCAAATAAAGTATTTCAGGCCTACAGGCTGGGGTGAAATGCGAAAGCATATAGGCTCCGACAACCATATTCGTCCGTTGCTAAGTCCATTCGGCTCCAAAACTGGACGGAACCAACCCAGCGTCAAAGCCGGGTATTTGTTCGGCATGTCTACGTGGCTCAGACCTCTCATTTGCAGCACCGACCCCGATGTGTGTGTTGTAGGCGCTGATTTTAGTGCCCAGGAAATCGCACTCCAGGGGTGGGTGAGCGGGGATGAAAAGTTTTTAAATGCTTATCGCAGCGGTGATCCATATACCTGGTTTGCACAGTTCACCCGCATTTTGCCTTCGACAATATGCCGAAAGAAAGGAAAGTTTTGGGATACAGAGACGGACACGCTTGTATCCCCGGAGCTACAGCACACGTACAAAGGCGTTAGAAACACGTTCAAAGCCTTGCTCCTGGGCGTAGGGTTCGGCATGGGGTTGGATAAGCTCGCCACATCCTTAACCGTCTCACGCATTCAAAACCTATCCGAGGAAGACGCTGCGATAGTCAGACAGAGCATGACTACTAAAGATCCGGCTATCGTAGAGCAGGCGGAGCAAATTTTGCAGCGTATCCGTGTCGTGTCAGGTAAGCTGGATAGTCACAATACGCAATACCCCGCTCAGAACCGGGCCACAACATATAAGAATTTCCATCGAGATACGTTTCAGAAATATTGGACGTGGCGGGAGCGTATCACCAACCGTTACAAACGAGACGGGTATTTACGGCTGGAGGATGGCTGGTGCTTGTTTACCGGGGAAGATTCGCCCAATACCGTAGCCAACTTTCCTGTACAGGGCACAGGAGCGTGCATCTTGCGGAAAGCGGTTGAGAACTGTATCATAGCGGGACTCCACGTGTTTGCTCCGCTGCATGATTGTATCTACATTAATACGACCAAGGCGGCACTTGCGGCGGATGAGAAGACGTTAAAGGAGTGCCTGCAGGCTGCTGTAGTGTCCGTATGTGGCGAGGACCTTATCCGCATCGATTTGAAGGAGTACACCACTGACTGGAATAATTATACCAGTACGTTCACCGAAGAGAAGCAGGCTGCAGAGTTTGCTCAGTTCGGCAAGTACATGGTGCCCAAAAAAGATTTTGGTACCGGCATGTTCGATGGCGCGGGTGGGCTGATTCCTAACGGCACTCCCTACACAGGCCCAGCTATCGTAGCGCCTGTGTTGGCACCCACGCCCGATGACGAAGTTGACGTTTCGGGATTTCTGGCTGATTTAGACCTTTAACGAGAGGAGCACCGATGCACGACGAGAAAACCTGGCGACTGTACAACGAGACTCAATGGAGTAATGATTTACACATACTCAATGAGCACGCCCCCGAAGGCACCGCGCCCACTCACCGCACTATGCTGCCGTGTGCCACGTGTACCACTGCAGCTAATTGCGCCACCTGTAAACATAAACAAGCGGTTGCAGTTGCCGTTTGAGTTCATTTTTAACGGCATACGGACCTCTGTAGAGACTCACGATCGATCTCATGACTGGGTAGAGAAACGTGCCAAGAAAGCGTACGATCAGATGCTGCCTTTCCTACAGACGCCCAGCGCTACGGTGGATTTGAAGAATCAGATTGATCCTGAGATACAGAGTTTTAACCTTTTTGATGAGGAGGTAGTATGATTGACGAAAAGTATGCAACATATTTAGCTGGTAGAGAGTGGGCCGTTCTCAAAGAACAAGTAAAAAAACGATCAAGAGGAAGATGTGAACGATGTTGTCTCAACGAGGGGAGTGCAGTACACCACAAAACGTACATAAGAAAATACTGTGAACTTATCGAAGATCTACAACATGTGTGTACTCCGTGCCATGAATTCCTTAGTGGCAAATCTGACAAAGATCCTTGTGATGCAGTATTCAACTCTGTACTCGGAGTGCAGCGGTTGTTCAGAAATGATAAATATGCGAATCATGTATTTGGGGCACAGATAAAATGCCCCATTTGTGGAGGAGAAAATGTACATGTAGGATCCAAAGAAGCTATAAAAGAAGACAATGCATGGGAGCATAGAGGTAATATGTTGGCAATTCCTTGTTATTGCGAATGTAGTTGTAATTTCTATCTGTGTTTAGGGTTTTACAAAGGTTATAGCTGGATGTTCATTCAGAAAAGCGATGTTCAAGTAGATGCTTAGCTATCACAACGGGTGTGCCGCGGGCAGCGCAATAGCGCAAACCGTTGTGTGTAATTTTGTACCGTAAAACAAAGCCGTTATAGGCGGCGCACGGAAAGGAAAAATCAAATGTCAAATGCAAAAGAAGAATTTATCGAGCACGTTGCTGGCAAACGGATTCTTTGCGCAATCATTTTGCGTGAAGAAAATTATGATGACAAAAAACCTGTTGCCATTCTTAAGTCAGGTTTTACCGGTTCGGAATACCTCACGTTTTTGAACGCTCTTGATTTTGAATACGATTCAGGACTTGGTGGTCAAGAACTTTTTGGAGATATTTGGTATAAGGATGGGACGTGGAGTGATAGGGGTGAATACGATGGATCTGAATGGTGGCAGCACCAACAGGTTCCAGAAATACCAAAAGAGTGCGCCGCAGATATTAAGGAAACGGTGCAAAACTAACACACAACAAATGCAAGCCGTTCGCTTCGCCAATCGTGTAGACTGATCACCGCTACACACTTTTGTAGCACGTGATACATAAGTGTACTTCCCTGTAACCCCTCTCAAATACTGCGACTTACGCAGCTTAACGAGATTACGTGGCACAAAATAGTATCACTTACTTAACGCATACGTGGGAGATTAAACTGGCACACGTATTGCAGTATATTACGTCGTGAGAGCAAAACGCTCGATCCCGACGAGGGCGGTTCCCTGCAAACGAGGAGTAACAAATGGCACGAGCAAAAACTAACGTGGTAAAACACGTAGCGATTGATAAGAACGCGCACGAGTTGGCAATGACGATCGCCAACGAAAAACACTGGTCCATCAAAACCACGATTGAGCTGGCGATCGCGGAGATGGCACGGAAAACACTGGACACTCACCCGGCCCTTTAACCAAGGAGGCAGAGTATGACGGCTAATGACTTGGAGTTGCTCGATAGGATACGGGAATGGGAGGAGAGCCCGAAATCGGAGGAGAGGACTGAAGCTCTTGCAGACTTACACAGGATTTTGGAGAGTAACCGGCAAGATGAGCTCGAAAACGGACCAGTAGTTTGGGAATAACAAAAAGGGCATTGTAAATTCACCGGCCCTTAACAAGAGGAGGCAGTATGAGTATTAAAAACGCGAACGGCTATGTAGTGAGCGCTGATCGTGAGATGCAAATAGCTGCAAACGTTTACACTGCAGTGACACACGAGACAATTGATAAACTACACTATTACAGCGATTACATGAGTCCAGCACAGATTCTCAAAGAACAGTTATTAGCATACAAATTAGATGTTATGAGAAAAATGAAAGGAGCTGCGATCGACGCAGCAGCTGCAGACTGCAACTGCGATGTGCTATCTGACGATCATTGCGATGCAGATGAAATTAGTGATATGATACACGACACGCTATAGGGGCATTGGAATTCACCGGCCCTTAACAATAGGAGGAAGCATGAAAAAATTTTATCTGTGGCACGATGGCTCGGGATTCGAAATCGAGGGCGAGAAACTCGAACGAGCCATTGCCGGGGCTATGTCGTGCAACGGCCCGTGCGCTAAATATCGACCCGCGCGTAAAAATTGCTGGG
>Ga0315284_10009102_pt1 | contig 14179 bp, 11 predicted proteins | sample YL17G09_16_MG_FD_203696 | JGI IMG/M metagenome (GOLD analysis project Ga0315284, IMG submission 203696) | Sediment microbial communities from Yellowstone Lake, YNP, Wyoming, USA - YL17G09_16 | ecosystem: Environmental > Aquatic > Freshwater > Lake > Sediment | place: USA: Wyoming | collected... | reverse complement strand
TAGCTGCGGGCAAAACGCCCCTGGATCAGCCGCATCGAGCGCCACAATGGGATACGCCCCACCCGCACCGCCAGGTGGTAGTGGGTAGCCATGACGCACCACGCCAGCACCGACAGACCGTGCTCCCTTGTGATCTCGCGGATGACCCCGACCAGCGCGGCGGCCTCGCGCGAATCGGAGAACACCGGCTCACCACGGCCGACCCGGCAGTAGACGTGATAGACCGCACCGGACACGAACACCCTCGGTCGCCGAGGCATCACCCACCTCCCCGCTCACGCAGCGCTGGGTCATTCTACAACAACAAGGTGAGATGGTGATACCTGGTACCTATTACACCCCACCTCACGGTGACGCAGTTACCTTCAGCTACAGGCCGGGGTGCTGGCCCGATGGGGACTCTCACCCCACCATCCATGCAGTCTTCCCAGCGCACTGGGGCGCGCACGCCGTGCGCGCTGTGCTCCCTCTCCCCCTGGGAGAGGGCGGGGTGAGGGTTCAGACCGTCGCCACCGCCAGTCGAACACGTAGCGACGCGTCAATCACTCACCCCAGCACGGCCACCAACTCGGCGATGATCCGAAGATCTGCTGCAGCCTCAGGGGTCAGGACGATTGGCTCGTACCCAGCCGCGGAAATCCAGTCGGGCATTTATACTTGGGACATGGCTGAAACCTGTGCGATTTGCGGCTGTCAGGTTCACCGGCGCGGCAGCTATGCGAGGCCATCGGTCAAGGGGCGCTCCCACGCGACAACGCACCACTTTGTGGCAGAGAGGTTTTACGGTCGCTCCAAGACTCGCAAGGGCGTCGTGCGGGTCAGGATCTTCGCCAGAGATCCCTGGGGGGCAGAGGGGAAGACCGCGATTCTATGCTACGAGTGTCACGAGGAACTCCTCCACAATCCCGTCTTGCTCCCTGAGGATCTGGAGGCCCTCCGGCGCCTTGTTCACCGTTCCGGTTTCTCCGAGACGCGAAAACCTCGCAACCGAGCGAGAATAGCTGGGCGAATCAAGGTGTTACATGCCGCTCTGCACGTTGGTCTTCAAGAGCTCGTGCGCAGGGGTATCCACTCAGAATGATGAAGGGGCTTCCACTTGCACGCATCTTGCGCTGGGTATGCGCGGGAATCAGTGGTCCCACCACAGTATGGGGTCGGCCGCGAGGGCAGCGAAGGATGAGAACGGTCAGATGACTCACCTTGCAACGATGTAGACGCCCGCCTCGTCGTCCCTGGCACCCACATCCCCCGCCGCCATCTCCGCCGCGTCCCGTAAACCCCGCGGTCCACTCCTCATTCCTTGGGTGCGGTGCGCCTCGCCGGCTTGATCGAAACCGGCACGCCCACCGCCAAGTTACTACCCACCCTCCGCGTCCATAAGCCAAGGGTGCCGCAATCTGAGCGGAGAAATCAGGTGGTCGACGGGCAGATAGTGCGCAGGCGGCACTGATGACATTGCGGGTCGCCTTTGCGGCACGTGGTTCGCCCGGTTTCCCACAGCAGGAGGTCGAAGATCCACGGGTATTCCGGCGACAACTCCCGTGCCCGGTAGACTACGACCGTCTCGTGGGCTTTCTTGGGCACGAACCCCAGGAAGGCAAAGACGCGGCGAACATGTCTGTCAGCCGAAATATCAATGGAATAGCGATCGCTCACGGGGACGCCAAGCTGATTCACCAGAATGTTGGCGGCCATCGTTGCAATCTTCGGCCCGGCACCCTCGAATCCCAGGAAACGTCGGACAATTGTCGCGCTTGGCGGTGAGCCCGACCAGATCCGCGAAGCATCGCCCGCGTATTCTCTTGCGATGCGTTCCACAGCTGCGTGGAAGACCGAGGCCATTGGTCTCTTCAGCCAGTGAATTGGATTTGGCTGTGTCATCAACTCGAAGAGTCGTTCCCGGGACAACCGAGCCAGCTCCCCCATTCCGAAACCGCCCCCAAGCCGCTCACGTACCCGGTGCGGCACCAACCAGGCCGTTTCGGCCTTGACCTGGCGGTCCATTAGACAGGCAAGGACAAACGCATGTGGGTGCCCCTTTAAGTCATTTAGAAGGGCGTCCGCATCAGCGTCCTTGGTGAACGGGATTGGCCCGCGCTGAGCCTCGTTGAACTCCCGGGCAAGCCTCAGTAGCGCACCCACATCGGTCACTCTTGAGCGGCCCTCCGCCGGCGTTTGCTTGGTCATTTCTCCAGATCCTCCCGTATCGCGGAGAACTGCTCGAGCGCCGCTTCGAGGTCTTCGACGATCTCGGTAGCGATCACGTCCGGGTCGGGCAAATTCGCCGACTCTTCCAGCGATTCGTCCTTGAGCCAGAAGATGTCGAGGTTGGCTTTGTCGCGCTTGATCAGCTCGTCGTAGCCGAAGACGTGAAAGCGCTCGCTCTCTTCGCGCTCATGACGGTTCTCGGGGAGATAGCAGGAGACGAGATCGTCAAGGTCCTCGCGCTTGAGCGGGTTTTCCTTGAGCGTGAAGTGCATGTTCGTGCGCAGGTCGTAAATCCACAGCTTCTCGGTCCACGGCCTCTCGGCAGCCGGCTTGCGATCGAAGAACAGTACGTTGGCCTTCACGCCCTGGGCGTAGAAGATCCCGGTGGGCAGCCGCAGCAGGGTGTGCACGTCCGCTTCGTGGAGTAGCTTGCGGCGGATCGTCTCGCCCGCCCCGCCCTCGAACAGCACGTTGTCGGGCACGACGATAGCGGCTCGGCCGTGCTGCTTCAGAAGCGTGTAGACATGCTGCAGGAAGTTGAGCTGCTTGTTGCTGGTTGAGGCCCAGAAGTCGTCGCGCTTGACGACCAGGCTCTCCTTCTCGGCCTTGCCCTCCTCGTTGACAATCGTCACGCTCGATTTGCGGCCGAACGGCGGGTTGGTGAGCACCATCTCATAGAACGCGCCACCGTGGCTGCCGAGCGAGTCTCGCACATCGATAGGCACCGCCTCGGTCCCGTCGCCGCCGATGCCATGCAGCAGGAGGTTCATGCAGCACAACCGCGCGACCGAGTCCACCAGCTCGACGCCGTACAGCGTCCCGCTCTTGAGCCGCCGCTTCTGCTGGATGTCGAGCTGGTGGTGGCTTGGGTCCGCGATGTAGTCATGAGCCGCCAGCAGGAAGCCGCCCGTGCCGCACGCCGGGTCGCAGATCGTCTCGCCCGGCGCTGGGCGCATCACGTCCACGATCGCCTTGATGAGCGGTCGCGGCGTGAAGTACTGCCCCGCCCCACCCTTCACATCCTCAGCGTTCTTCTGCAGCAGCCCTTCATAGGCGTCGCCCTTGACGTCGGCTGACATCGCCGACCACTGCTCGCGGTCGATGAGGTCGACGATCAACCGCCGGAGCTTGGCCGGATCCTGGATCTTGTTCTGCGCCTTGCGAAACACGACCCCCAGCATCCCACTCTGCTTGCCAAGCGTGTCCAGCAGGTGCCGGTAGTGGGCCTCCAGCTCGTCGCCGTCCCCCGCCAGAAGGCTCGGCCAGTCGAAGCCGGCTGGCACCGGCGAGGGCTTGCTGTACGGAGGTCGGCTCTGCTCGTCGGCCATCTTCAGGAAGAGAAGGAACGTGAGCTGCTCGACGTAGTCGCCGTACGAGAGTCCGTCGTCCCGCAGGATGTTGCAGTAATTCCAAAGCTTCTGGACAATCTGCTGGGGTTGACCGCTCATCACTCAGTCCCCCGCTAACCGCAGCGCTTTCCAGCGACGTTCACAAGGACGGGCGTGTTCACCACCTGGTGAACGCCGAAACCCTCCTCCGCCGCCAACGCGTCGCGAGGGCACCTGCACTGCCATGATTATCACCTTCTTTGCCTACGGCGGAGCGCGCCCGATCGACCGCGGACAACCGGCGGTGCGCTGATTGGGCCGGCTGCACCGATCTCCACCTGGTACACTGGCGCGAAGGAACGCTGGGAGACGCGTGCCGATTGGATTCTGTCGATGCGGTACCCTCGGATCTCGCGACTCTGCGCCTTCACCGCATAGAACAGGATGTGCCCGGCCCGCGTCCGCCGGAAGGAGTAAGGTTCCACCTCGCGGATCGTGCCGTTGTAACCAAGCTCGACGCAAAGCCGATTCGAAGCCGCGAAGCGGATGGCTTCAATGGGGAAGGTCACACCCCAGGTCGACACTGTCGGAGGTGCGGCCCAGCGCGGGTCGATTGCCTCCCTGGCCGGCAGAAGTGGCAGGACCTGTCGGCGCAGCGTCCCTCCGAGCCAAGCGAACAATTGGGGCAGCTCCACCCAGAAAGCCTCGAACGGAGGGAGTTGGGGCAACTGGTGACCCAGCATGTTCACCCATTCCTGTTCGAGCTCTGCGCGGTAGGCCGAACCCTGGATGGCGGCCAGCGTCGGCACCGGTACTCCCTTCGACTGGCACTTCTCGATCAGGAGGTCGCGGATGCTCGCCGGATCGGCCTGGAGGCCATCTCGCCGAAACAAATTGACGATGTCGTAGAGGTCCCGCGGGCGGCCTCGCTCGCCCATGGCGCGGACCTTCTCGGCGAAGACCTCCTCGAAGGAGTAGCAGGACACCGTGGCAGGTTCGGGTAACGAATCGGGGTAGGCATGTGAGATGCGCCGCAGCACAACCGGCCGAGCGAGCTTTTCCGAGGCGTTCAGGTCCATCCTTAGGCTTGCGACCGTCAGCGCCCCACGCGGCCCCCGGTAGTAGATTCGACCTTCCGTGTAGTTTCCTGAGGGGTGGGTGCGGAACCTCGGCGGCTGGTCGGAGAAGATGATGCCCGACTGCTCGTAGACGGAGCCGAGGACCTCACTGAAAACCGCCTGAAGCTCCTCTTCCCGGAACGGGCCGCCGGGAAGGACGGTGAAATCGAGGTCCTCCGAGAACCGGTACGTCTCCAGGTAGCACTTCTTCAGGCACGTTCCACCCTTGAACGCCCAGCCTCTCGCCAAGGCTGCGTGCGAGCCGATTCCCCAAAGCACCCAGCCGATTACGTAGTCCTTCTCAACGACCTCTTCGCTGAGTCCCCACTCGCGCACCCGCTCGTCAAGGTCGAACCGGGAGATCACGTCTTCTCCTCCGTGATGTGGGCATTGAGACGCAACCGCCACCGCGACAGCATCGGGCCTCGACGAGGCAGCGCCGGATCAAGCACGCTGACCCCCTTGCTCATCAGGTCCCGACACGCACGGATCAGATCCGGCGCGTCTACGTGAAGAGCCTCGATCAGGTAGCCCAGGCGCTTGAAGACCGTGCGGTTGCCGAGCCGTGAGGCGTAGTCAATCAGCTTGCGGTCGTCGCGAGCTTTGCTCTCGAAATAGGCTGTGACCACGCTGCATATGTGGCGCATGCCTCCGCCGACCACCGGGTCAGCCAGCACGTCGACGAGCGTTCGCGAGGCGTCCGACACCTGGACCCGACTCCGCCCTCGCCACACCGATGCAAGGCCGAACATCCTGTCAGGTGCCACCACCTTCACCCGAAAGATCGTCCCCTGGATCTCGTACCGCCTCCGGGACAGGTTGCGCGCCGAGAACACCAGCACGTCCCGGAATATCTGCTCGGTCAATTCCCAGTGCGCGCACGCGGTCCAGCCGCCGAGATAGCATGGCTCGAAGGCGTCCATCGCGACCAGCCAAGGATCCTCGCGCCAGTCTGCTGGCGAAGTCGCCCCTAGGGGCACGACTGAGTACGTCCCGCGTCGAACGCGGGTCAGCCAGCCCCTCGCGGCGAAGTGTGCCAGCAGCCGGCCAGCCCTCGTGCGGTCAGCTTTCCAGATCCGGGTTGCGTCGGCCGCCGCGAACGGGCCGTGCACCTGCCGATGAAGCAGCTCCAGCAGTTTGCGGTTCGCTTCCGAAATACCCCGTGCGTGCGCCATTCGTCTATTCACCTCATCGTTCGTTCAACGACAGTGAAGGAACGATGAGGAGACTATACCAGAGTGCGATGGGTTGCGCCTGTAGGCGAGCGCCCGTTGTGGTGGGGTGGGTGCTCTGGGCTGGCATGGAGCGAGCCCAGGTCCAGCGCGGGGATGTTGACGGTTTCCTCGCGTTCGCCGACGCGGCGGACGAGAAACGAGCAGCCCCCGAACCGCCAGGTGCCCGCCGCCCGGGCATCAAGCGAGTCCAAAGCGCTGACCCCGGACGACGGCTAGTCAACGCTTCCACTCATCGGGGTAGCGGTCCAGTGCAAGTCGTGGCACAAGGCCACCTTTGCCTGTTCGTGGGGCAGCTCGTTGGCGCTCTTCGCGGTGAATGGCAAATGAGACGTACATGATCGCGGCCCGCGCGAGCTTCAGCATTTTGAGCGATTTCTTCTCGAACGCTGTCCGATTGATCGAGTAGGCCAAGGTGTCGGCCAGCGGCTCGTCCGTATCGGCGTGGCCGCCCTCCGGAAAGCCCAGCTCGTGGAGCTTCAGGTACTTGTGTTCGAGGTGGTTGCGGATGGCGGCAAGCTCGCGGGCCTCCGGCTCAAGGCAGCCGCGAAGATCCTCAGCAGGGTCAAAAGGCCCAGCGAGGTCGCGACTGACCCAGTAGAGACCTCGGAACGGCAAATTGGTTCGGCTTGCCAGGTCAGGCCGTAGCCCATCGTTGGGGCGCTGGTTGGCAAACCACAGGGTCCGGAATTTGACGTTCCTCTCGGGGATACCGAGCCGGAAATACTCGTTCAGAAAGAAGGCGACCTTGTCGAGAATGGAATAGCTCATCCGGAAGGCGAGCTTCAGTTGCTCAGCGCCTAAACCGTAGACCGGGTAATCAAATGTGTCGAAGAGCACGACCTCACGGTCTGAGAAGTGAGGGCCAGGAGGCTCCTTGCTCCCCTCGAAGAACAGATACCGAGCTGAGGCGTACTCCTGCTTTAGCTGGTTGAAGAAACCCTGGAACCGGGGGCCTTCGCCGATGGGAACCTTCATTGGCGGCGTCACGAGGATGTCGCGAGCGGCGATCGTATGGTATCCAAGGTCGTTCAGCGGATTCAGGAACAGCCGCCTCATTAAGCACGTGCGACGGTAGGCGACCTCCACCTTCGATCGGCCAAGCGAGAATTCCCTGAAGTGGACCTCTCGTTCCGGCTCCTTGTCGGCCAGAACTTGGTCAACGCGAGCAAGCAGCCGGTGAAAGAAGTCACCGGCCTTGCCCTCGAGAGGGCGTTCAAGGGCTCGCGTAAGCGCGGCGCGAGCCATCCGCACGAACACTGTCGCATGGCGTAGGTCGTAGAGGTGACGCGCATAGGTCCACAGCCCCATACCGCGATTCCCAATCGCCATCGCGAAGTTCGGATCGATGGCCAGCGCATGGTCCCAGTACTCGATGGCCTCTACGAACCGGCCAAGGTGATCAAATTGATTCCCGATATTCGTGAGGATCTGGCACTTGCGGTACCGGTGCAGCGAGCTGAAGCCCTCGCTCGTATAGGCAGTTCGGTACGCTCGGTTGGCCTTCACCAACTCGGGCTGGTCCCAGGCCCATCCACCTTCATCCGCGGCGCGCCGAAGGGTCCTCAGTCCCTCCCAGACATTCCCAAGGAAAAAGTGGAGCTCTGCGATATCCGTCGGCTCCGACAGCTTTGGCAAGACGATATCGGCGATTTTCAGAGCTCGTTCAAGACACGCACCATCCGCCAAGCCGGACGAGAGGTCCGTGACGAGGCCAAGAAGGCGGAGTCCATCCCGTCCAGTGAGGGCAGCCGCGTCTCGTGCCAGAGCCGCATCAAGCTTTCGACGTTCTTCGTCAGGGTTTGAAGGACGTTCGTCGGGACTCATCCTGCCCCCCTGGACGAGTGCGAGGAAAGGAACCACCAGAAACCGGCCAACCGAAGGCTGCATATCGGAGGCATATGGCGTGGTAAGAATCGGCGGAGATGGTGGAGTGCTGTGCGACCTGTGCGCTGCACGAGGGGCCGTCGTGGAGCAGGCCGGTGTAGCGAATCCGAGGGCACCGGGCGATCTCTCGTGTCAGGCTCACCGGCGGTCCTACTCGGCCGACAGTTCGGTCAGGTCTTCAACCTCCGCGATGTTTGCCAGTAGGCGCGTGTACTTGCGGAGATCATCTTGTAGGGCTCCCAGCTCGCTCCGGAATTGCCGGCACTGCGCCTGATCTTTGAACGCGTCCGCCAACGACAGCCGGTGCCACTTTGCTGTGAAGGGCCGCACGACCTGGTTGAGAACGACAATAGCGATTCGGGAGAACCCTACGCAGTCCCTTCCCTTTCTCCGCAGGATCTCCCTTGTGATGGGAAAGAGAGCGTAGGTGCTATCAAGAGCTGTTTTTTCGTCGCCATACTCCGCCGGCAAGGGTTGAGTGACAATCCTCGTTAGCAGCTCGATGTAGAGCTCCCACGCGGCCTCGCGGTCCGGCTCACGCGGTTCCCACTCCATCTCGACGATCTTCAAGTTGACCTTAATCTTCGTGAGATCGACGTTCTCGAACCACTTCCTGAGCTTCACGGTGTCCTCCCTACTAACCCGTGTCTAGCCACTGACGCAAGGGCCACCGAGCAACGCCCGCTGGGTCCGTCACCCACCACTCAGAATCCATGTTGATGATCTTGGGATAGAGATGGAAATACTGGGTCTGCAGCCAGCCCGGGAAGGTCCCCAGCGGCGTAGACGGCAGAACGGCGTTGGGAGGGGTATCGTGAAACCCGTCCCCAAGACCAAGCTCCCAGGGTATCCACCTTGATGTGTAGCTGTTGTCCGTTGCCAGGACAACTAGGCGAGGACAGCCCCGAATCTCCTCGCGGAGCACGACCGCCGTCGCAGGGTTCGGTTGGTCTGGAAGTCGCCTGTCGAAGTCGTCCGCGTACACGGTGCCGCCATGCTCTTCCAGGAGTGCAATGACGGCGGGTACAAGGCTGTCGTCCTTCGAGGAATGCGATAGGAACACGGTCTTTCCACTTGGGCTCCTGTGTGCTTTGCTCAAGAGCATCGACTTCTGTAGCGGCGAGGCAGGCTCGAAACTGCGTACGTCGGACGAACTGAAGAGCCTTATCTCTGCCATGGCGGGGTTCCGTTTCTGGCCATCATTGGGCGGTTGTTGACGATCAAGGTCTTGGGTTTGGCGTTCGCCAGTTCCACAAGTTGAGCAAGGCCTATCCGACCCCCGGTCACGAGGGTGGCCCATGTAGTCCACGATGCATAGCCCGAGGAGATGTTGTCCACAAGCCGATCTGGAACATGACAGTTCCCGACCGCGTCCATAAGCACTGTGGGCAGCTGAACCCCGATGAGGCTATGCTGTTTGTCAAGAGTGGCCTTGATCTCCCAGTCCACGTACTTCCGCCATCGCGTCCCCCCTCCGCAGAGCACGATCGTGCAGGAGGTACCAGATATGAAGTCCTCGCGTATTTGTCGCATGATGTACTCGCTGTAGTCGCTGTCGATCCGCCGATCGACGGAGTTGTCAAAGACAGCCTCGAACTGATCATGAAAGCTGCTCGAGAACGCATCGTAATACAGCTGGTCGCCGGCGTGATGGTAGCTAACGAACACCCTCCTCCGTGGAGGTGTCATGAGTGCGCGCAGCAAGCCGTTATCCCAACCAGGCGGTAGCGACACGGTGTCAGCTCCCCTCTTCCCCGGACCACTTGGCACCCGCTTTTGCAGCATTGGGGACCAGAGAGCCTGAGAAAGCCGCCTGCAACACCGACTGACGGAGGCGGGTGGCGCGATGGAGGTTAGCCGTAACGATGCGCTCGAGGCCATCGGCGAGGGAAAGGTGGCGTTCAACCTCCGCGACGATACGGTGTTGCTCCGAGAGGGGCGGTAGCGGGGCTCCAATCGCCTTGATGATTGTCGTGTTGAGGTTTGGCTGCGCCGCCCCCTGGTTGATGCCCCTCAGGCGTTCCGTCAGCGAGCGCAGATAGTAGAGGAGAAAGAGCTTGAGTGGGTGGTCGAGGCCAAGCAACGCCGCGACCCCGTCGTTTATGCAACCCCCAATGAGCGTTATCTTTGGGACTCCCAGCGTCGCCCCGCTGTTGGTCAGCAGAAGCGTTCCAGCCTCGACGTAGCGGCTACGTTTTCTACCAGCTGGAGTCACGGTGGCTGGCACGGCCCAGAGGAAGGGGTCATTGTCGGCGGTTATTGGCCCAACCGTGATCCAAGGGATGCCCCCGCCGAAAAACCGTGGATCTCCGGCAGGCCGAGGCGACGCCCCTCGGACAACCTCAGCGATCTGGCCGACCGTCGTCCACGCCCAACCTTCTGGGAGTGGAGAGAGGCCGACAGGAAACGTAGCGACACTCTCGCGCTGACTGCCACGGCGATTGGCCGGGGCCACGTTCGCCCGATCTGCCTTGATGCGGGTGACAAGAATCGAGGCGGGCTCGTAGGGGCGGCTTTCCTGGCGGGCGAGCTCTGCTTCGGTGGGGACGAGGCGGCCTTCGCAGGCGGCCTTGAGGACGGCGGCGCGGTAGCGCCTGAGGTTGGCTTGCACGCGCTTGAGTGCCGCGACGCCCGCGTCCAGCCGTGTGAGCTGCTTCTCGATCTCCTCAACGATTCGGTGCTGCTCCTCCGCGCTTTCCGGAAGGGCGACCTCTATTTCGTTGTAGTCGTTACGGCGCAGGCCGGGAACCGCCGTAGAGCGGTCCAGGCTAACAAGCTGCAGGAAATCCAGGAGATACTTGAAGAGCCGCAGATCCTTGCCGGGCGGCTCCTCCGCGTAGAAGACAGTATCGATGGGCCAGCACGGCTCGCTACTGTAGTGAGCGGCACCCACGTTGCCCTTCCTGCCAACAATCAGCGAGGGCCCCGAGGTAAGCGCTCGTGTGTACCGGCCGATTTCTCCGCTAGAGCCGTAGACAGGCGTGTCCTCGCGGACATAGCCATGTGCCACTGACCGCGCTTTGCCGTATCGGATCGGTAGCCATTCCCCCAGCCTTTTTCTGGTCCAGCTCGTGCCCGGGGGGCTGGTCTGCGTTCTCATGCCGCCAGCACCCCATTGAGCTCGTCGAGCAGCTTCGGCAGCTCTGGGCCGAAGAGCTGGTGGGCGCGGCCGAGGCCACCTTGTTGCGCAAATGGTGTGTAGTCGAAGTCGCTGGACTCTATGGCAAGGCTGGTCGTGATGTGATCGCGGATCAGCCCGAGCCAGGTCCGCTGCTCCTCGGTAAAGGTGTGGCCGAGCGTAGCCTGCTTCGCGAGCCAGGCGTCGAAGCGGCGGCGCACGCCGTCAGCAAACGGGATGAGGTCGTCGGTTTCGTGCAGAGCCAGACGCACGAGGGTGACGAGGTCCGTCAGAAGGCGCTTGGTCGCCGCGGCTGTGGGCCGTGCCGGCCGGTCGGCGCTGGTACGGCGCTTGTCATAGGCGGCCCACAGCTTCTCAGGCGTCCAGCGACGGGGCGGCTGTTCGATGGCGTCGGCCAGCTCCTTGAGCTGCTCGAAACGGAGCCGCTTGGCATCGGTGTAGAGGAGTTGAATGGCGGTGATCTCGTCACGGTGCTCCTTGATGTACGCCTCCCATGATTCGACGAGGCCGCGGGCGGCGTCGAGGGCCGCCTGGCTGTAGCCGGCCTCGATCACCTCGTCCTTGCTCACCGTGTCGATGGTTTGCTCGGTGGAGCGCTGGAACTCGACGACCCAGTTTCGCAGCTCGGGCTTCGTGGCGAGGATTTGGACGGCCTGATTGGCGAGATGGCGCTGCAATGCTCCCAGCTCCTTCTCGCTTGGCTCGCGGCCTGGGGGCTTGCCTTCTTTGGCTTTCGTCTCGACGACGTCAGGGTCCAGGGCATCGAGGATGTCTCGGGCGATGCTCGAGAGGGTTGGGCCGCCGGTGAGTCGCCTGAGCTCCCGGGTCGTGCGCTCATCGAGCAGCCGTTCGAGGCGCAGAAGCCGGCCAGCCAGGGACTCCAGGGCTTCCGGTTCCCTGTTTCCGAGGGCGACAGCCTCCAGGAGCTTGTCAAAGGGGACGTGGCGTTTCCGCTCGAGGGGCCGCGAGTCACCCTTGTCCCGCTCGCAGACACCGACCGTGTCGACAATGACGAAGTGGGTTTTTCGTCTGGCATCGGGCGTGACCGCTTGCAGGGCCGTCTCCTCGATGACCCGCACGCCGCGGCCCTTCATCTGCTCGAAGAAACCTTGCGACAACACCGACCGCATGAAAAACACGATTTCCAACGGCTTGATGTCAGTGCCAGTGGCGATCATGTCGACGGTGACGGCGATTCGTGGGTTGTAGCTGTTGCGGAATGAGGCGATCAGGTCAGCGGGCTTGATGCCTGTCGTGCGGTAGGTGATCTTCTGGCAGAAGTCGTTGCCCTTGTCGAAGACCTCGCGGCAGATGCGAACAATATCGTCCGCGTGAGAGTCGTCCTTGGCGAAGATGAGGGTCTTGGGCACCTCGGTGCGTCCAGGGAAGATTTCAGTGAAGAGCGCGTCGCGGAACGATGTGAGCACCGTGCGGATCTGGTCCTCGGCGACCACCTCCCGGTCAAGCTGTGCGGCCTGATAGGCGAAGTTGTCGTCGAGTAGCTCCCAGCGCTTGCGACGGGTGAGGCGGTCGCGCTTGTCGACGTAGAAGCCCTTCTCGATAGTGGAACCTTGCTCGGTGATCTTGGTACAGATGCGGTAGACGTCGTAGCCAACGTTGACGGCATCGGCAACCGCCTTCTCGTGGCCATACTCCATGACCAGGTTCTGGTTGAAGAAGCCAAAGGTCTGCTTGGAAGGTGTGGCCGTGAGGCCAATCAAGTACGCGTCGAAGTACTCCAGCACCTGGCGCCAGAGGTTGTAAATGGAGCGGTGGCATTCGTCGGTGATGATGAAGTCAAAGGTCTCTATGGGGAGCTGCGGGTTGTACGGCACCGGTACGGGCTCCCTGTAGAGCAGCTCAGCCGAATCGATCGGCAAGTCGTCCAGGTCGGGCGCAGGCTCCGCCTCGCCCTTCAGCATGGAGTAGAGGCGCTGAATGGTCGCGATGGTGACGCGGGCGACGGGGTCGAGCGAGTTCGACGTAAGGTGCTGGACGTTGTAGAGCTCGGTGAAACGGCGACCGTCGTCCGGGGTGCGGAAGTTCTGGAACTCCTTCAGGGTCTGATCCCCGAGGTTGCCCCGGTCCACAAGGAACAGCACGCGCCGCGACCTAGCAAACTTGACCAGGCGGTAGCTGAAGTTGACGGCGGTGTAGGTTTTGCCCGAGCCTGTCGCCATCTGGATGAGCGCACGCGGCTTGTTCAATGCAAACGACCGCTCGAGATTGGTGATGGCCTGGACCTGGGCTGGCCAGAGATTGTGGGTGATGAGCGGTGGCAGCTCGCGCAGGCGCTGGTTAAGCTGCTCTTTCCCCTGCGCCCATTCGAGCAACGTCTCCGGGCGGTGGAAAGCAAACACCTCGCGGCTGCGCGGCTCGGGGTCGAGGTGGTTCGCAAACCGCGTCTCGGTACCCGTGCTCTCGTATGTGAAGGGTAGAGGTGTCCGCCAAGCCTCGATCCCCGGAGGCACTCCAACCGTGTATTTGGCCGACTGTTCGGAGACCCCAATCAACGGGTGTCCTTCAGGCTTGGCCTCGACCGTGCCGATCACGTTGCCGTCGACGAATAACGTGTAGTCGGGCTCGCCTGTGGTGAAAGAGAGCTCGGTGACAGCTACGCCGCGGGCGGCAGCGAGGTTGGCTTTGCGCCGTTCCTGCACCACCCAGCCCGCCGCTGTCAGCAGCTCATCGATCTTCTCGCGTGCCGCTTCTTCTGGGTCCACCCATCGCCTGCTTTGCGGAGCCGTCCGGGCCCCAGGTCTCTATTTTCATAATAGCTCCGGATTCGATCGCAAGGCGCCCATGAGTCTCAAGGGACTATCTTGATCCCGGGTACATCGCTGGCAAGGTAGGCGGATGCTAGATCGTCAACAGACGCAGAGAAAGGGGCCGTTGGCGAGATGCTGCCGCGTCGAATCGGGGTGCATAGACCCCTGCTCGTACCTATCCGCATGCCTGAAGATGCCGCACGGACCAAGGGCTGAGAAGGAGATGAACTTGAAGGGGGCGCCGCCATCCCCGAGCTTCACGCGCGGGCGCTATGCTTTCGATGGCGCTGGTGAGAGATCGAAGGCCACTGGGATGTGAGGGGCGCAAATGGGGCGCAAATCGGCCCTTAGGACTCTTAGGGCCACCTCTCGGTGGCCCGTAAATGCTTGATTCTATTTGGTCGGGACGGCGGGATTCGAACCCGCGACCCCTTGAACCCCATTCAAGTGCGCTACCAGGCTGCGCCACGTCCCGACCGGCTCACTTCAACAGCGCGAG
>Ga0315284_10009101_pt1 | contig 14180 bp, 12 predicted proteins | sample YL17G09_16_MG_FD_203696 | JGI IMG/M metagenome (GOLD analysis project Ga0315284, IMG submission 203696) | Sediment microbial communities from Yellowstone Lake, YNP, Wyoming, USA - YL17G09_16 | ecosystem: Environmental > Aquatic > Freshwater > Lake > Sediment | place: USA: Wyoming | collected... | reverse complement strand
TTTCGTCGTATCCTGACACGGTGGGAAAAGAAACCTGAGAATTACTTGGGTCTGCTCCATCTTGTTTGTGCCATAATCACGTTCCGTTGTTCTGGATTATTCGGATAGGCTCTTAATCTCTGGGTGTTTCTCAATTCGTCTCTCGGTTGGCTAATCAGGGAGTTAAGCGGAAGAAAAAATCTCGGCGGGGGCATGCTTAAAGCAGAGGCAATAGACCTAAAAAGGTTCCCGCTCTATTTTGCATTCGAAGACACAAAAGCAATCAGAGACGTCCTATCGACATTGAGAGATAGACAGGCATTAGATACACTGGACGAGATAGATACTTCGGAGCACAAAATCATCGACCGGCTGGTCTTTGATCACCTCGGTCTGTCGCCACGTTCCGCATCCGATGTAATCAGTGCTCTCAAGGCATTGATATCATCTCGTGCTGCTAAATCCAAGACGTAGATACTTTTTTTGCTTTGGTTAAGGCTTATGAAAATATATTCGAGCAGACCGACCGAATGGTTTACGCCCTTTACGGCCTGACGGCCGCCGAAATCGCCATCGTCGAAGGGCATAGTAAAACAAATTGACGAGATACTCGCCGCCCCCGGCGGCTGGCCAAATGCGTTTACGGCCTGACGGCGGACTTGCCCGCCGTAGGCGGAATCAAGCATCAAGCATCCAGCATCGAGTATCGAGAATCGAGCATCGAGTATCCAGCATCCATAATCCGTGTTAATTCGTGTTCATTCGTGGTTAATTTTCTCTGTGCCCTCTATGGCTAAATTTTTTTATGATATCGTTAGATTTTTATTGAATAAATAGGCATAATCTGGTATAATATATATGCAATTGGAGGGAATGACTCCCGTCAGGAACGGGAAGAACGCGGAGAACCGCACGCTAAGGAACAGCAGTTCCAGAATAACCAATAATTTACCCCTTAGGGGCCAATGAACTATGGACAATGAACTAAATTATGCAAAACAAAGCCAATTTGCTAAATGCTCAAATGAACATAAGCTTTAGTCTCACAAAGTATTATGAAAAGCAACGACTTTGCATACGCGGTGAAAAACAAACCCAATCAAACCCAATCAAACCCAATTGCAAACCAGCCACCCCATTTTTCAAAAAAACTCTCAAAAACCCCTATTTTCTTGATTTTTTATCTTTTTTCCTCCGCTTTTCCTGTCTTCCGTCTTCTGTGTTCCGTCTCCGTATTACTTGACAGGTGTTTTCTTGGGCGGCGGCCCCGGCAAGGGCAGCGGCGAGGTGCGCTTGCGCCCATCGCCGGCTGTGCCGTAATCAAAATTGAGCTTCGACGCCAATTCGCCCGCCTTTGTTGCGTCTCCGAGCAATCTGTTGTGTTCCTGCAAAATCGCCGCGTAATCGTTTCGCTCAACGGCTTTTTTTATAGTTGTTTGGGGTCGGCCCAGCAGCTTGCCAATGCACTTGTCTTCCGTCTCCACCAGCACTGAAGCCAGTTGCTGTTTCTGTGTCTCGGTCAGTCCGCCGGACGTAGCGCCGGACCCTTTTACATACCTTTGTATGGCGAAGGAATACAACTGAGCAAAGCGAACGGCTGATTTGCCTGAGCCGCCTGGTGCGGAAGATATTTTGCCTCCAAGCAGCTTCAGGATTGTCCCATCGAGAAGTTCATATTCCACCGTCCAGCCGGCGTATTTTCTGGTGCGTGAATCGGCTATCTGCAGCAGCAGCTCCTCTGCCTGCGAAATGTTTATATCACCGGCAAAATTCGCTGTCAGGGCCAGGATGTCAGGGTTGCTGATATCAACAATCTCTTTGAGCCGGTCCGCAAACAGCCGTGCAATTTTCGCATTCACCGTCCCCCCCGCATTCAACTGCTTTACAATGCCCGGGTTGGTCAGGCAGTGGACCGCCCAATAACGGATGATAGTGTTCTTATCTTTCAGTCTTGCGATGGCCAGGTCCGCCAGCCGCAGGTCCTCCATCCCGTCTATCAGAATTAAAAGATTAACCACCACCTTGATTCTGCGGTCTTCAGGAAACCGAGAGGTCTCTTCGAGGGCGGAGGTTATATATTTCAGGGCCGATTCCGAAAACTGCTCTGTATATTGAGGTTGAGGACCCCGCCTTCTGAGAATTTCTCCGCGAAGCGCCGCTATGGAGGTGAAGTCTCTGGTCTTCACCAGCTCTCGAATCGCCTCGGCAAGGAAATTGTCGATGACAAATAAATCTCTGTTGTCAAGCACCGTTTTGTTGCGGACCGTGTCAATGTCTCTGGTATTGAGACCTGCCGCGACTGCTTGGCGGATTGGATTTGCCGAAGAGACAAAAAACGTGGCCAGGACGCTGAAAACCACCCATTTTACCTTCATTATTATAGGCACCTTCAAGGGAACTAAAAACTTAATCCGCCACACCGGGCTGGCGAATCAGGTTTATACTTTACACTCAGCCAACGCCTCTCTATATTCGATTTTCTCCAGCTTAACTTACAGCCCCCTTCTTGTCAAGCAAATTCGGGGCGTGCTTTGGGATGTGGTCCTCTTCGTTGGATTTGACTCGGTGTGTCAACGTTTCTCGTTAGTTGTCCCGGCGCGTACCAAAGACCTGGCAGGCCCGCCAAAAGAACGGCGGGTGGCCGAACAAAAGACGCCTGCGCAGCGTAAAAGGTTGGCTGCATCAGGATTTGGATTGACAAACAATGGCACTTTCTATTAAAGGTTCTATCTAATGGCCGAGACATCTTCAAAACTCGTTCGTATAGACCCTTTGCGCCTGCGTATGGAACGCACCGGTCAAATGGTCACCGATGCGACCATTTTTGCCTCCGGCGCTGTCAACCTCGAGTATGAGGCGGTCCGTCAGCTTTACGATGCCGCCTGCCTTCCTGCCGCCAAGAAGGTTCTTGCCACTGCCGACATCCACGTTGGTTTCGGCATCCCTATCGGCGCTGTGCTGGGGATGGATAGGGCCATAATGCCCGCCGCCGTCGGGTACGATATTAACTGCGGTATGCGGCTGCTGACGACCCCTTTCTCAAAAGGCCAAATCGACACCGACAAGGTCGCGGTGGATATTGCACGCGAAATTCCCCTTGGCGAGGGACATGAGAACGTGCGATTGGATAAAGGCGGCCTTGAAGCTGTTGTCACTAAGGGCGTTGCCGCCATTCCTGACCTCGTGCAAAGAGTTAGTCACCGTGCGTGGGAGGCCTTTGACCCGGAAGAGTTTGCTGATGACATAAAGAGAATCGAAGAGCACGGGCGGCTCTGCGGCGACCTCGGCGCTGTTCCGAACGCTGCACAGAAAGGCTCGGCACAGCTCGGCACGCTCGGCGGCGGTAACCACTTCATCGAAATCCAGTGCGTTCAAGAAGTCCTGGACGAGGATTTGGCCAAAACCTTCGGCCTTTTCAAGAATCAAATCGTCGTAATGATTCACTCCGGCTCCCGCAGATTCGGCTATGAGATAGCCGACCGCTATATGGATATTGCCGCCTCCAGGCCCGAAATGGCCGGCAGAAAGAAAATGCTCTCATATCTTTCCACCGATACCGACGCCGGAAAGGACTATATTGCTGCAATGGCCGCCGCCGCCAATTTCGCTTTTGCCAATCGCCACATTATGGCCCTTCTTGTGAGGCGCTGTTTTAACAGGATGTTCGGCCCAACCCCCTTAAAGCTGGTTTACGACGTCGCCCACAATATGGCAAAGTTCGAGACGCACAGCGGCAGCCAGCTTTGGGTCCACCGCAAAGGCGCCACCCGCGCCTTTGGCCCTGAGCAAATGGCGGCGACCATATTTGAAAGAACGGGCCAGCCGATTATAACCCCCGGCTCAATGGGCACTGCGAGCTTTCTGCTGGTCGGGACCGGCGACTCCGATGAATCGTTGTCCTCGGTCAACCACGGTGCCGGCAGGGTGATGAGTCGCACCGCCGCCATTGGGAAGGCCCACAGAGGTAAGGTAATCACCTCGCCCTTGATTAGCGACGAGCAGTTCAAACGCAGTATGGAGGGTATAAAACTTATCACAGGTGACAGACGCCGTATAAAAGAAGAGGCGCCGGCCGCCTACAAAGATATTGAGGAGGTCGTCCGAATCGTTGTTGCGTGCGGCTGGGCAAAGGCCGTCGCCCGAATGCTTCCCCTGGCTGTTTTGAAGGGATGAAGGGCATTTTCAATCTTCGATTTACGATTTGGCGAGATAGAAATTCCCCGGATAATGGGCCAAATCGGTTGCATTTTTTAGCCGATATTTTTATGCTAATACGCGGCAGGATAAATCCACCGGCCGGCGGATTACGTAGTCCGTCGTTTTTGGGCGGATTGGAAAGTCGAAAAATGGGTAAGTGCCTTGTTGTTCTTATAATATCGGCAGCCGTATGTGCCTTTGTAGCGGGCTGTCCCCGTGCAAAGCCCCGAGTTGCTGAGCCGGTGAAAACTGAGCCGGTTCAAGCTGCGCCGCCTGCAATCGAGCCAAACCTGCCGGAAAGTCCTGCCGGGCCGGTTGAGCAGGAACCTGATGCGGTTGTGCCTGCGTCTGTCGAGCCTAATGAGGTCAACTCTGTAGAAATGGTTCAGCGAGTTCACCAGCCTGGGTGTAGTGAAAGTGTTGAACCCAATGCCCCTGTGACCATAGAAGCTGAGCCTAACAAGGCCGAACCGGTTGTGGTTGAGCCTAACAAGGCCGAACCAGCCGTCGTTGAGCCAAATAAGGTCGGACCTGTTGCGGTTGAACCTAACAAAGTTGGACCCAACGAAGCAAAACCTGTCGCATCCGAGCCTAATAAAGTCGGAGTTCATCCGGCTGATTCTTTTTATGACAAGTATGCCGGCATCCTGAAAAGTTGTGTCGATAACAGGGGGATGGTGAATTATAAACTGCTGAAACGCAAAAGGCTGGAATTGAAAAATCTTCTCGATGGATTCGCCGGCCTCGACCCGAACGAATATAACCGCTGGCCGAAAGAAGACAAAATTGCCCTGTGGATTAATGCGTATAATATCCAGATGCTGAAGATAATTTGCGAAAATTATCCCATCGAGGGTTCGCGATTTCTTAACCCCATCTACGGCCCCAACAGCATCAGGCATATCAAGGGAATATGGACCGACTATAAATTTATCGTGATGGACGAGGAGTTCACTCTCGCTGAGGTTGAGAGGCGGTTTCTCTCTAAGGAGTTCGCCGAGCCGAAGGTGTTCTTTGCCGTATCTCATGCCAGTCTGTCCGGCCCGCCGTTGCGCAATGAGCCATACTATGGGCATAAGCTCCGCCAGCAGTTGGAAGACCAGACCAAAAAGTTTCTGTCGAACCCGCTTGCGTTCAGGATAGATAGGGTGGATAAAAGAATTAATTTGTCGGCTATGTTTCAGGATACCTGGCGGGGCAAAGAGTTTGTCGGTTTGTTCGGCACCGACAAAAAGTTCAAGGACCAGGACTCGGCCACGCGGGCCGTCCTGAATTTTATCACCAATTACCTCTCTCGGCAGGATATCGACTTTCTCGAAGTTGAAAAATATTCCGTCAGGTTTATGCGGTATGACTGGACGCTCAATGATACTTCACAATAAATCAGTCAAGGTAGTTGTGGCGGAAACTATAAACTATTGAAGGGCTAATGAAGATGACGACAAAACCGATTTGCTGCAATCCGAATGTTGATACTGACAGATACCTTTTCACCAGCGAGTCTGTAACGATGGGCCATCCCGACAAGGTCGCCGACCACATATCCGATGCGGTCCTCGATGCAATGCTCGCCCAGGACCCCAGAAGCAGGGTGGCTTGTGAGACGCTCGTAACGACCGGCCTGGTGGTGGTTGCTGGCGAAATCACGACAAGGGCGGTCGTGGACATCCCTACGGTCGTGCGTGAAACCATAAAAGAAATCGGATATACCGACCCCGAAATGGGCTTCGATTATGATAACTGCGCCGTCGTCGTTACGGTCGGCAGGCAAAGCCCCGACATCTCTCAGGGCGTAACGGAAGGCACAGGTCTTCACAAAGAGCAGGGGGCCGGCGACCAGGGAGTGATGTTCGGCTTCGCCTGCAGGGAAACCCCGGAGCTTATGCCTATGCCCATCCAGCTTGCTCACGCTATCACCAACCGACTCGCTAAGGTCAGGCAAAACCGCAGACTTCCCTGGTTGCGACCTGATGGCAAGAGCCAGGTGACGGTCGAATATGAAAATGGCAAACCAGGGCGCATCCACACGGTTGTCGTGGCGGCCCAGCATTCCCCGAGCGTTACATATAAGCAGTTGCGAAAACAAATCATCGAGGAGGTTGTTCTGCCTATTCTGCCAAAGCGGCTTGTGGACGGGGACATCATATACCATATCAACGAGACCGGGCGCTTTGTCGTGGGCGGCCCAAAGGGCGACTGCGGCGTCACCGGCAGAAAAATCATCGTCGATACCTACGGCGGAAGGGGCCGTCACGGCGGCGGCTGCTTTAGCGGCAAAGACCCGACAAAAGTTGACAGGACCGCAAGCTATATGGCCCGGTACATCGCCAAAAACATCGTTGCCGCCGGTCTGGCCGATGTCTGCGAGCTTCAGTTGTCTTATGTTATCGGCGTGGCACAACCGGTCTCTGTGCTGGTAAATACCGAAGGGACTGCGAAGATAAGCGAGAAGCGGCTTAGCGAAATTATAAGAAAGCTTTTCCCGCTGACGCCCAAGGAAATGATTGTTCACCTGAAACTTGCCCGCCCAATCTTTTCCCAGACTTCTTATGGCGGCCATTTCGGACGAAGCCTGCCTGATTTCACCTGGGAAAAAACTGATATGGTTGCCAAACTCCGCAAAGCTGCTGGACTGAAACCAAAGGGAAGGTAGAGCGTGGCGACTGGTGGTTACAAAAAAGCCCGATGCGATCGGGCTTTTTTATTTGTCTGATACGGCGGTTTTCCTTAAATCTGCCGTTTTTTTGTAAGTTTTTTGCCTCTCCCCCGTCTAATATTGTAGTCATGACCAGAACCGGTGACGACCAGATCCTGGTTGAACAATTCAAGCAGGGCGATGAATCTGCTTTTGACAAAATTGTCAAAGAGTTCTCCGCCAATATAGCGGTTCTGGCCAATCGACTGCTCGGCTGGCCCGGCGAAGTCGAAGATGTCGTTCAGGACGTATTCCTGGCTGCGTTTACCGGGCTGAAAAGATTTCGCGGCGATTGCAGCTTAAAAAGCTGGCTCTTTACCATAACAATAAACAAATGCCGAAGTTACCGATACAGGCAAATGCTCCGGCTCAAGATATTTTCGAGGGCCGCTGATAAAGATTCTTCACTCTCAGCTTGCGCTGCAGACCAAAGACCAATAGACAGTGAAATCTTTGAGCGTGTCCGGCGTGCTATGAAGACCTTGTCGCCAAAGTATCGTGAACCGATAGTATTAAGGTATCTGCAGGAGCTTCCCAATGAGCAGATATGTCGAATCCTCGGCCTATCCGAAAATGCCTTGCAGGTCCGCCTTAACCGCGCCAGAAAACACTTACAGGAAAAATTAAAAGATTTGATAGAATAAACTATGACAGAAGACAAAATAAAAAACTTGCTCCAGGTGGCCGATAGGGCAGCAGGAGAGCCTGGTCCTACCCACATTAGCGCCGCTGCCATCCGCCGCCATGCAGGCCACAGGCAGCTTATAATAAATATAGCTGCACCTGCCGCCATAGCTGCGATACTCCTTTTTGCGTCCATCATTGTGATACAGGCGGCCAGACCTCATAAGCCATCCGAGCAAAAGCAAATCGTCTCACTGCAGCAGGAGCTAAAACATCTTCAGGCTGAAACCGATGCAGTTTTGAATTTAGTTCAGCAGGTGCTCGAAGAGGAGCGGCAAACTGAACGGCTTAATGACCTTCAGGCCACCCTTGCAAGCATTCCTGACCCCATCGAAGAAGCCCAAAGACAGGTTGACAAAACCGCCTTTGTCCTCGTTTATCAGGCCGACCGTTTGTATCGCCAGTCGAACCAGACGGATTCTGCTGTCCATGCCTATAACCAAGTCATAAAACTTTTCCCACAAACCCGATGGGCGGAGGTCGCCCGTCAGCGACTAACCGAAATCGAAAACAGAAAACCCAATGAACCCCATTCCCAAGGAGGTCAAAGATGGAAACCGCGAAACGTATAATCATTCTGTTAGCCACGTTGGCCCTGATAGTTGGAGCGGTACAATCAGCCGAAAAACCGGCAGAAACCAAATCTGCTGTGGCGTCAGCAGCAGGCCAAATCTCAAATACCCGCTCCGCAAGTTGCGTAGTAAGGATTACCGCCCACCCAGCAGTGCTGCCACTCACTTTCGATACTATTCAGTATCTGTTACATAGCTCCGGCGTCGCTGGAAAAGCTGCCCGTGATACACTTGGCCTGCCGCCGGATGTGGCTTCCGGTCTTTTTACAATCGAGGAATTGTACTCTGCCCCGGCTGTCTCAATGCCGCTATATCCTCCAGGACAAACGCCGCCGGTCGGACCTGGTTTTGGCGACTATGGTAATCTTGAATCACCCTCCGGTGAGCCGCCCGCCTCACCCGAGAGCTTGGCCGAGCCGGAACAACCCGGCGAGGAGGAACCCTCCCCATCTACCACCGGCTACAATCTCCTCCCGAGATCATCGCCTATGCCTGCTGCTCCACCAATCCCCCGCGGTACCTATGGCCGCCTTGGAGGTTATGGAGGCGGTTATGGTGGCTATGGTGGTGGGTACGGTGGCTACGGTGGCAGTTACGGTGGTGGCGGCTTCGGTAGTGGGTATGGATTTAATGCTGTGCCGGGTGGACTGCCTCCGGCTAATCCTGAACAGCCGGTCGTCGCTGTGGAACAAACACTCCTTTTTGGACTCGTTGTTAACTTTGATACCCCCTGGCCTGTTCAGAAGCCCACAATCGAGGCCAGGCCCGCAGCAGAGGAACTTATGCACGCCATCGTAACCAACCTTCGTGAGAATCTCCTCAGGGTGTGGGGTGAACAGCGTATGAGACTTGACAGTCAAGAGAAAACTGCACAGGAAGAAGCCCAACGTAGCCAAAGAATCTTGGAAGATTATCAGCAGGAGCTTAGAAAATTAGCAGGTTCACGCAACCTTTCTCGCACTGAGATTTTAAGCCGTTGTGAAGAGCTGCGAAACAAACTTGAAAGGGCACAAATGGATATGGCATCCGACGAGTTAATGATAAAATCCATAGGGGAGCAGATAGCTCAAACTATGAATAAACTGGATACCCAGATTAAAGAAGACGCCGTCACTTCTGAATTGGAGAGAATGCTCAAGATACAGACCGACCGTTATGCCACTGCTGAGCAACTCCACGCCCAGTCCACCGCTTCGTCTGCTGAGGTTGCGGATGCTCTTGAAAAGGTTACAAGAGCCAGAATAGAGCTGGCCCAGAGACGAGAGCAATTAAGCAAGGCCGCCGGCGGAGATAAAATAAGCTCTCTTAATAATAGGGTCGCAGACCTTTCGCTAAAAATGACCCAGATGAAGGCATATCAAGAACGGTTTGAGAAGCAGCTCGCAGAGGCAGAAGAGCTTCTAACAAAGGCCGATACTTATGAGCTATTGTCGCTGAAAGCCGACCTTGAAAGGCAAAATCTCCAGCAGGCCCTGGTCTGGCGAGATGCAATAAGCAGACAAATCCGTATGCTTCAGGAACCCCAGGTCTCCGTTCTCGGCGGACAATAGCCGAACATTGGCAAGATTATTTCCGGCGCCGGCCAACAATCCTCCGGCTGGCGCCGTTTTTTTGATTTGCCTGAACGCTATCCGCTGTACGCTAATGCTTGAAGTGCCTTTTCCCTGTAAACACCATCGCAATGCCGTATTTGTCGGCAGCAGCGATGACCTCATCGTCTTTTTGTGAGCCGCCCGGCTGGACTATACAGGCAACACCCGCCCTGGCGGCGTTTTCAACGTTGTCCGGGAACGGGAAGAAGGCATCGGAGGCCATTGCCGAGCCTTTCACCTCCTCGCCGGCGTGTTTGACTGCAATCTGGCCGGACTCGACACGGTTCATTTGACCGGCGCCCACGCCGAGAACCCTTCTGTTCTTGACCAACACGATTGTGTTGCTCTTTGTGTGCTTGGCGACCAGCCAGGCAATTCGCAAATCCTCAAGCTGCGCCTTTGTCGGCCTGGCCTTTGTGGGATATTTTAGCCCATCCGGCTCCCACCCGGTCAAATCTCTTTTTTGCAGAAGCAGTCCGCCGACAATGCACCGAACATCGAATTCACTGCCGTCTATTCCAGCCCGGTCGATTGGTCCGGTCTCGATGAGGCGAACCCTGCTGCCCCAGCTTTTTAGCGTCCTGATTATCTCGATGGCGTCCTTGTCGAATTCCGGTGCGACAATTACCTCTGCGAAGAAGCCGCCGGCGCCCCTCGCTTTGCCGAAAAGACTGTAAGATTCCATAATTGTCCTGGCAAGTTCAGCAGTCGCCTTTCTATTGACGGCGATGATTCCACCGAAAGCGCTGACCACGTCGCCTTCGTATGCCTTGCGATATGCGACGCAGATGTCGTCGTCCACCGCGCAGCCGCAGGGATTCAGGTGCTTGACGACTGCCGCCGCCGGCTCGTCGAATTCCTTGACCAGCTCAAACGCCGCATTGGTATCCATCAGGTTGTTGAAACTAATCTCGGTGCCGCCGGGCAGAAGCGTGCCGCCGCTGACCGATGTCTCTGGGCTCACCGGCAGCTTATAGAATGCCGCGCTCTGATGCGGATTTTCGCCGTATCGCAGCTGTCTTTCTTTTCTGACCGCAATTGAGACCCTCTCCGGATACTCCATGCCCGCTCTTGCATTAAGATACCTTGCTATTGCCGCATCATACCAGGCGGTCAGCCCGAATGCGACCCGCGCGAGGTCGCTGCGGAGCTGCTCGCTTACGGCGCCGTTATTTTTCTGCATTTCTTCGATGACCTTGTCGTATTGCTCCGGCTGCGTCACAACCGTAACGAATTTGTGGTTCTTAGCAGCCGAGCGGAGCATACTCGGCCCGCCGATGTCGATGTTCTCGATTGCGTCCTCCAGTGTGCAGCCGCTCCGGGCGATGGTCTGCTCAAACGGATATAGGTTCACGCAGACCAAATCGATTGGTTCGATATCGTGTTTTTTCAGTGCTGCCGTATGTTCGCTTTTGTCGCGGAGCGCCAGTATCGCCCCGTGTATCTTGGGATGCAGCGTTTTGACTCTTCCATCCATCATTTCCGGAAAGCCTGTTACCGATTCGATGCCGACGACACTCACCCCCGCAGCGGTGAGCGAATTGGCTGTGCCGCCCGTGCTGATTATCTTTACGCCCATTTCGCCGAGCTTTTTGGCAAACTCGACTACGCCGGTTTTGTCGGAAACACTTATTAGTGCGGTTTTAATTTTCACGTCCATTTGAAATCCTTCTCCTTCCTGTGCACCAATTACTATCCACTAATGATTATCGACTGCCTCTATTGGCCGGCTCAAGGCAGGCAATCCGGCCGCTCTCGTTGCCGATATAGATTTTTGCGTCTGCCGCATTGGCTGCGTATCTTGAAACCTGCGCAAAGTTCACCGAATATATCTTTTTTGCCTCCACATTATCCATTATCGCAAGTGTCCTGTCTTTTGTAATCACGTACGCCTTCCCCTCCGCCTCGGACAGCAGCTCAATGCCCTCCGGCAGCATCCATATCGTCGAACCTTTCTCCTTGTCTATCGCCGTCAGTCCCTTGCCGCGAGCATACTGATATACAACCTGTGCAGTTACCTGCGGGCCTGCTTCGAGCGCCGCGGGCATCTGATACTTCCAGGCAAGTCTTCTGCGGGTCGGGCCGTCTATGTCAACTCTATAGACGTTTGTATCTTTGCTTGCAAAAAATATCGAGCCGCCGTCTCTTACTAATGACCCGACGACAGCATCACCGGCGTCAAATTGCCAGAGCCGTATGGGCCTGTCCGGCACAATGCTTATCACGTTGCCCGCGTCCGTGGCAAAAATGATAAAGTCCTCGCCGGCAATAATCGAGGTAATCGCCGAATTGTTCTCCGCTGCCGCCTCGAAAACCTGGACCCTGTCTTTGGCCTGCAAAACGTGCAGCCGCCTGTCAACGCCGCCCAAATAGAGAAATGAGCTGTTCCGCCCCGCAGGGCAGGCAATTCCAAATTTCATCTGTGTGGTCTTTCGCTCTGTGCCGGACTGGGCATTGGCCTCAATCAGCGTGCTGCCGAGCACAACTACAAGCTCGTCGCCATAAAGCGTCAGCCTGTCGAGCGGAATCCCCTCCGGCCCGAGTGACCTGCTGAATACGATATTGCCGTTCTCAATGTCCGAAGCAATTACGTAGTTGCGGTCCGAAATCGCATAGATGCGCTCGCCCAGCAGAAATAACTTCGCCAGATGCTCATCTTTTTTAATCGGCAGCTCGTTTTCCCACGATATTTCCAAGCCGGCGTGCTTAAGCAGCCGCGGCGAAACCAATTGACGCGAGCCTCCTTCCGCGCAAAAGCCGCTCGATGCGCTGCACGCAACCAGGACGGTCAGCAATAAAACTAATCTGCATCCTGACATCTTTGGCATTGCCCTGGCCTCCCTTTTGGAGTTCATAGTTTGTTGTTCGTAGTTTATGGAAATCCGTCTTAAGCGGCTTACTCGGCCTGCCCCGTTAGAAACGAAACGGCAGAGTCGGCTGCTTTGTAGGTGGTGCTGGTTTCTAACGGCGCCTGTCCCCGAATACTGTCCTCACGGCATCTGAACATGGTCTGCCAAATCAATATGGTGCTCCTCTTCAAACCTTTTCATTTCTTCAATCCGCTCGATGTCGTCCTTTATGCGGTTCACCAGCTTAAATATGTAAGGTTTGCCGGCCAGACGGTTCTGCAGGTCATCCAGCATCGGCTCCCACGTTCCATCATACAATTGTGCCTTCAAAACTACTAACATCCGGTGTTCGTTGCTAAGGCGCTCGATGTAGTCTTTGACGGCGTCCCCCTTTCTATCTTCGCCGGAAGACAAGGGGGCCGGCTTGGGACTGCCCTTATCGGCTTTTGCAATCGGCTCATCCATCTGTTACCAACCTTGCCCCACGCACCAATTGAACTGTCGATGGCCTTTGTTCCGCAAATTTTTCAGATAACCGTTACCGCCCGAGCAATTGGTGCGGGGTAAATTTCGCCCAAATCCTAACCGCAAAGCTCAAAGATTGCAACAAATTTCCCCAAATTCACCTGCTGCGCCTCACCGTTTCACCGTCAAACCGTTCTTTTTGACTTTTTACTTGTCTCCGCTTTATTTTTGTAGTAGAATATTACCTGAAATAGAACCCTTAAGGAGGGTATTGAGATGAGTAAACTGATTTTTACTCTTATTTGCTTGTCCGCCTTCGGCGGAGCCATCCCCTGCCAGGCGAGGATAATTACCGTCGATTACGATAACCCTGCGGACTTCAATAACATTCAAGCAGCAATAAACGATGCTAACAATGGCGACACAATCGAGGTCCAGCCGGGTAGATACACCAGCCTTGGCAATCGTGATATTGACTTTAAGGGCAAATCTATCACCGTCCGCAGTATTGACCCGAATGACCCAGACATCGTTGCAGCGACAGTAATAGATGGGGAGATGGGCTTTAATCAGTGTTTGTGGTGTTGTAATGGATGCGTGGGATGCGAGAGATACCGTGGATTTGCCTTCCGCAGCGGTGAGGGTCCCAATTCAGTTCTTGCCGGGCTTACAATCACGAGATTCTGCGCACCGGATAAGTTAATATGGGGGGACCTAATGCCGGTTGGCGGTGGAATACTGTGTGAAGGTTCGAGTCCTACGATTCGCCAATGCATAATCATAGACAACACCGCGCACATTCTGGGCCGAGGGGGTTTTGGTGGCGGTATCTACTCTGATGAGACCAGTAACCCAACGATTACCTCCTGTACGGTCAGCACTAACAACAGCTACTTCGGCGCGGGTGGAATTGAATGCACCAGAGCCGCCATTGCCGATTGTGCCGTAATAGACAATAGTGCCAGCTTCGGTGCCGGTGGGATAAGTTGTGAGATAGCCGTAATCAGTTGCTGCACCGTTATTAACAATCGTTCTTTTGGTGCCGGTGGCATTTATTGCAATAGAGGCACTAAAATTGATGACTGTGTAGTAAGCAATAACGTAGGTGGTGGAATTTGTGGCAGGGGAGCAATATCTTACTGCACCA
>Ga0315284_10009100_pt1 | contig 14180 bp, 10 predicted proteins | sample YL17G09_16_MG_FD_203696 | JGI IMG/M metagenome (GOLD analysis project Ga0315284, IMG submission 203696) | Sediment microbial communities from Yellowstone Lake, YNP, Wyoming, USA - YL17G09_16 | ecosystem: Environmental > Aquatic > Freshwater > Lake > Sediment | place: USA: Wyoming | collected... | reverse complement strand
ATCGTTCTACTGATCCACCTGCATGACTGACACGAACCGTTTGAACATCTTGTGTTACATCTTTTCCATAAAGGAATACTTTATATGCAGGAAAGGCATTCCTGTAAATATTGTCCTGAATTCCTGCATAACTTGAGGAAAAATCTACCATTTGGAAAACCTCAGATCGAATTGAGGATCGTTGTTCTTAAATTACTTGTTACAGAATTGAAGATATAATCCAATGACGGAATTGAAGATAATACAGTAAAGCCAAAGCTGTAATTCTTGCTATAAGGGTTCTGCGCTTCATCAGAAAATTCAAGAACCTTGTTAAAGTGCCCAATAAAGGTAACAAAGGTATTACCCAAAACGGGCGAATTGTAACTAATGAAATAGTAAATTGGCGCGCCAGTTTTTGGGTCAACAATTGGTTCACGAGTTAATTGATAAAGATTCCAAAATGCAGCCATTTTGGCGGCACCTGAAACAGAATAGTCAGAGCCTTGAAGCAAGACTGAAGCATTTACATCGTCAGATCTGTTGGACTTATTGGCTTGGTTATTGAGCCAGTCTAAGCCTTTGCTAAGAGCCCCGCCAGTCTCTCTAGAAGACGCAAGGGCGCCTGCTAATTGCGTACTGCCATTGATGTCTATGTTTCCTGTTTGCCCGGATACTTCAAGCTCTAGGATGTCATTATTGCGACCTGAACGATTCGCCCAATGAAAGAAGACTGCGCCACCTGCCGTATTCTTGCGCGTAATTCTTTTACTTTGCGAAAAGCTTAGGGAATTCGGATTCATCAACATAGATACGCCAGGAATTTTCAATTTTTGACGATAAGATGACGTAAGGTAAAAAGGAATACGTAAGATTTTGTCGTCGTAAGGTGTGAAAGAACGTTCGAGAACTTTGTTGAAGTTCTTGATTGTTGAGTCACTTATAAAATCTTTTTGAAAGGATGTCATTGTTTTCCTCTAGGCGTCTCAATACCAAGATTTGTTTTAAGATACTCATTTACTTGTGCCATGTCTGTACCTTTAGCACCAGCAGGCTTTCCTACATAATCAGACTTTGCACCAGAAGCTGACTTGTCTACCCAAGTCTCCGCTTTATCGCGCACATCCATATGAACAAAAGGTACTGAAGGGTCTGAATAATAGCCTAAGCCGCCTGTTTTGTTTTGTGTATGAAGCGTCTTAAATAGTTCTTCTTTTGAAACGCCTTTAACTGAGAAGTCAATAGCTTTACCCTTGGCGTGTTCACTTTCACCGCCACCCCAAGTTCTATCAATATTTATAGTCTTACCTGGGTAAGCTTCAGCAACAGCTTTCAAACGTTCAATCAATTTTGGATCAAGTTGTTGAATGCCTTGCTTCTCTCTTATATCATCTGGCGAAGTTATTGAACTAATAAAACCACCACCTTGACCACCAGACATGTCTATCTCGCCACCTTTACCGCGTGACCTAATGTTAACCATGAATGGGCCATCTTTTGCAGCAGGCTTTGCAACAGGTTTAGCCTCTTCTTTTTTAGCAGGCGTTGCTTCAGGTTTAGCAGCATCTTCTACATTATTTTTACCAGAAACAAACTTTAGCCCACATCTAGGACAATCACCTTCTACACCTAATTGTAAAGCACCTGAGCCATTTATTGAACCAACAGGAACGGCGTGTAAGTTAGACTGATATGGTCCAGTAGGCAACAAACCCTCAATTGCACCCTTAACAGCATCTGCCGACATGCCTGGCGTTCTACTTACACCATTTGCCCCTGTAAATACTGATCTATTCATACCAGCATCACCTTGGCTAACCCCCTGCTGTTGAATAACAGGAACATACATAATAATAGGACCAGAAGGTGTCTGCAATGAAGGTGGTTTATCAAAATCCCAATGAGTTGCAAGCCTACCGGCATTTGCAGCTTCACCTGCCGCAGCCAAGCCAACAGCCTTAAAATGCCCAGGTAAATTTGCCATAACTCTTTCAATACTGTCAAAACGATTACTCAAACGTTGAGTGAACACATTAATAGCATCAGAGATGTTTCTATTAGAAGTCTCTTTATCTGCGTCACTTTTATTCGAAAAAAAGTTACTCAACTGTAAGCCAAGACCTCTGAAAAAGACAACAGCGAGTGCAAGCAAGTCACCTAGCACTCCAAGCATTTCTTGGCCAAGTTTTGAGATCTCAATTAGCCAGTCATTGAACGCACGTTGAACATCAGATTTCTTACGTGATTCAACACCATAAGACTCTTTCATATCAGTCATAAACTGCTTCAGCTTTACAGGGTCTTTAAAAGCATTTAAATTATTCCCTGATTTAAGAGCATCAGCAATTGACAAAATAACTTGTGCAGCGTTAACACCCCAACCAATGCCTTGATCACTGGATTCAATAAACATAAACATCTTAGCAAGATCTCCGTTAAATATTTCCATCAGCTTCTGAGTAAGCCTAATCATATCATTCTTAAACATTTCCTCATTACCTTCAGAGAGGATCTTATTCATATTATCCATAAACTTCATGTAGCCTTCTACACCTCGCCCATAACCCATTGCTTCAGCCAAGAAGCCCTTCATATTTGTATCAGATCCTGCCATACCTTGAGCAATATCTTTTAAGCCTTCCATAACAACTTTAGCAGATAGGAACTTAGGCGTCCCCATAGTTCTAAACTTCTCTTGCAAAGCTACAGACAGTTCAACAACGTCTGTTAATCTATAACCCATTTGCTCAAGCGCATCGGAAGATTTCTCAAGTCCTGAAACAAATTCTTCACTACCTATGCCAAGTTGTCTACCATAATAAAACATCTCTGTAATAGATTTAGCTGCGTCTTTTGAACTAAGACCATAGCGCTTCATGTAATCAACAGTGCGCTCAGCTGTTGTTCCAGAAGATAGCTCAAACATTTTATCAAGTGCTAAGGTATAAGTAAGAAGGTTTGTACCAACAAAGCCCAAACCTGCATCAAATACATCTTCATATGTTTCTTTAATCGAGGCTCCAGCATCCATAAAGACTTTTTGAGTATGCAGAATTTCATCAGCAGGAATACCTAACAGCTTTTCAGCAGTATAGGCAAATGCGCCCAACCAACTAGAAGCTTTTTGAACCGCTGTACCAACAACTGAGTCAAAAGCTTCTGTATAGATGTTTAACGCTTGGCCAGAGAGTGCTTGTTGCTTCTGCTGTTCTTCTACGCCATAAACAATAATACCAAGAAGACCACCAATAAAACCTCCACCAAATAAGCCTTGAACCTTCATATCTTGCAGAAGAGGCATTACCTGCTTCTTCACCCCTGCAAACTCTCTAGAAGCTAACCTACCAATTGGCCCTTTATGTGAAGTAACTCCAATTTTCTTTTTAATAGCGATTATATCACGTTTAACTTCTGTAAACTGCTTCTTAAAAAAGTCGTTGTCCAGCTTTTTAGCAACTTCTTCAAATTGCTTAATAATACCTTTCAAATCCTTAGAAAACTCTTGAAAGTTCTTTAGCGACTCTTGTATTGAAGTAACAACTGAATTAATTTCAGTAGAGTAGTCCTTGAGCTGAATAAAACTTGTACCTATTTTGTCAAAATTCGATAGCCCAGAAATATTGGCTAAAGACTCATTCATAACTGTGAAGTGCTTCTCAGCTTCTTCAATAAAGAATAAATTTGTCTCTGTTATGCTAGATATAAATTCAGGAAGTTTGTCTATAGCTTCTGACATTTATTTCAAAACAGCGTCATCTGCGAGGCTGCCAAGCTGCCCAAAAGTTGAACCGGACAATACTTCAATATTTGTCAATGCAGTATACCCGCCTTTTGCAGCAGCAGCCAAGCCTGACAAAGTTTGCTTAATATCATCGAGTTGACGTTGAACAGCCTGTGGGTCTTTTACTGCATTTTGAACAACAGCCTTGTCATACGTAAGGTCGTGCTGTAACCTTAAAAGAGTAGCTTTTACAGCATTTGCTGCTCCACCTTCTTTTTCCAATTGCTGTATTCTATCCCCTAATTCTTTAAACTTCTTTGCGTTTTCAAGATCTCCCATTTTTGTAGCCCAATCCACATTTGCAGATGCCACATCTTCAGAAGATCTACCAGGCGTTGTGCCCTTCCTCAAATCAGTATTCATAGCTGTATCTAAAGAATTATTTAGCTCCAATGCCTTAAAGAAAGTATCAAATACATTACCAGATCCAACAAGAAAAGTGTCTAATCCGCGCTTTGTAGCAGAAGCCATAGAACCCGTTAAAGCTTCCACATTTGAAATCATCCTACTTGCTTCAGCTTGCTTCTCTTCATTAAAGAAATACTTTGGGTTCAGCTTAATTGCTAAAGCGTCAATCATCACTGGCAAAGATCTGGCCAAACTAATCATCATGCCAAGAATCCCGCCTAACATTTGAAGCATACCTTCGCCCATCTTACTAAGCCCAGCAATAAGTTCACGCTGAATCTTTTGAAGATCTGTAAGAATAGTGCTCTCAGTTTTAAATGCTGCACCAAGAGCCTTCAACTGATCGTCAGACGCTTCCCCGTATGCACCACCTTTAAAAACCATATCTAAAACAGTTTGTGCTTGAACTGGCGTAAAATTGCCAAGATCTTTCTTTTGAGAAAGAGTGAAAGCAGGATTGTTAGAATCTCTTGTTTGTTCCTTATAAAATTGCTGAATAGTTGGAATAATACTTTTCATCAACTTAGGGTTTTTCTCAGCTTCTAACAATAAAGAATTATATCGCTGATAAGCATCCTCTGGCTGCATATCTTTAAACATATAACGACTTGCAAAAACCATTTTAGCTTCTGTACTCATATTACCAATAGCGTTTAGAAGTGCATTGGTTGTATCCATACTTTGCTTGCCAACCATTTGCGACTTACCTGGCCCAAGTTTTCCAGAATATTGTTCTTGAATGGCCATATATGTGTCGCCAACATCATCCAAGTCAATCCCATATTGAACCAATGAAGCAGAACCAGCCATCAAACCATTGATAAAACCTTGAATATCTGCGCCAGATCGTTGAGCAGCAAGGCTCAACTTCTCCACTTTGGCGCCAGCTTCATCCAATGAATAGCCGTAGTTTTTCATTAGCTCAATAGTATTCTTCATAGATGATCCAGAAGCCAAATTCAAATGCTTATCAATACCTAGAGTAAGTGTAACAATATTTGCTCTAACATCTTCCAAACCCTTACTAGTATCTATTACAGATCCGTCAACAACTACGCCAGCATTAGTAAGGTCTTTCACATACTTTTGAATTTCTTCCCTGGAAATACCTAATTGCCATTGAGCATTTTCACCAAATCTTGCAAGCCAATCTGTAGAGTCTTTTGTAGCTTGCTCAAAAACTGAGCTAGAAGCTTCCAAGGCGTTTAACATCTCGCCTTTTTCAGCTTGTTTACGTTGAGGTTCTGTTACACCAAGAATCATCAAAGCCAACATTCCGCCAAAAACACCACCAGCAGATGTTACACCTTGCGTAATCTTGTCTAGCAAACCCTTAGAAGCGGATCCAGCAGTCTTAGCTTCATTTGCTAAGAGCCTTTGCATCATATTTGCTTTTTTGTCTTCCTCATCTCTAAGCTTCTTCATAGAAGAATCAAGCGAGTTAATCTTAGCATCCAATGAATCAATACTTGCTAGAAGCTTCTGATTAGCTGCTTCTACAGAATCTCCACCTTCGTGAACAGCCGCTTCCTGCTTTTTATCAATATCTGGGGCAGCACTTGGAGTAAGCAATCTGAAATCTGAAAACTCTTTTAGCTTTTTAAAAGATTCAGCAATCTTCTCAGTATGTGTCCCCATCTTCTTCAACCCGTCATTAATACTTGTAAACAAAACTAATACACTTTGATTCATAATGTTTAAGCGACTATACGTATCTGCCAATGACAGATTGATCTCTTTAATACTGTCCTTAATATTACCTAAACGAGTTTCGGCGTCTTCGGCCAAATCGCCGAAGGTTTCCGACATGTCTGCATAAGATGCTTGGAGATCTGCTACTTGAGAAGTAAGCCCGGAAAAGTCAATATCTGAAAAGTCGTTTGCCATTCGTTACTCAATCACAACTTTCGATTTCTTCCGTGGCTTAGAAATATTTACTACATTATTCGAAGTATTCCCGTCTAATTCGCACTTACTAGTATCCAATGGACTGACCATACTTTCTAAAATAGCCTTGTTTAACGGATTATTTTTATACATATGCAACCTCATCTCTTCAGGACTATTAAAGAATTCTGGAATGTCCGGGTTATTCACTTCTGCTAACCGTTGTTCCAGCACATCAATATCCAACATTTCTCCAGATTCAATCTCCTGATCCACATCATCTTGAGTACGCAATTCCTCAAGCTTTTTAACCACTTCTGAAATAATCTCAGGACTTCCACATAACATTGATAATGGCAGAAATTCATTCTCTCCTGCCGATCTCAATCTCACAATCTTTTCGCCAAAATCATCTTCTCCTACTACTTCAGAAATTGGCATAACATTTAGCCCAAGTAATGAAATCAAACCTGCCTTAGTTATCTTAAACATGTCCATAATATCTTCATACTTTTTCTCTTCACCTGAATAAATGCTCTCAAGCTCAAATAACCATTGCGTATCATTCATATTCTGAATATCTGGATTACTTATTAAAATCTTTTTGCGACGTAATACTTCAGCTTTTAGCTTAACTTTTGCCGCAAAGTTTTTCCACATTGGGAAAGCTTGGTCATATTCTTTCTCACAATCTTGACCAAACTTTCCCCTTACTAGTTTTTTACTTCAAGCTGAACTGCTGTACGGCGCTCCTCAAGTTCCTTCCACTTCTCCTGAAGTGCCTGAATAAAAGTTGGAGGATATTCTGAAAGTGTCTCCATAAATAGCGCAGCAATGGCAAACTTCTTCTTGCCATTATTTTCGCTAAGCATATGAGCCTTTGTAATCTCGTCAAGGGCCTTCCAGTCCTCTTCAAAGATTTCCTCAAGGCTTACCCCATCAATTGCTCTAACGCCTACTGAGAGCATTGCTAGACGTGCTGAGAGCAATGTGGAGGTCTTACCTACGCCATTGATGTTCACAAAGTTGTATGTCCAACCTGTTTCAGCTTCGTTGAGCAAACGTAGGGTAAACATTTTGCCACGTACTTCTACCGTTTCTTCTAGTAGATCACCGGCAAGTTCTTTTTGAAGGTCGAATAGGATCTGCTTTGGATTAGCCATGTGTGCTAAATCTCCTCTTGGAAAAAGGGTTATGTCTTTATTTCTCCCGCACGCAGCGGGGTGCTCCTAGAATAGTTAAATTACGTATTTAGAAAATGCTGTCGTTCTTAAACGTATTCTTAACTCCACCAATAGTTTCTTTCATATCCTGCATAAAATACTTTTTCGAATTCTTTATAGCATCTATTGGGTCAGTCATTGCTCTAGCTTTTGACGAAGCAATTTGATAGCGTCGCTTATATACTAGAGAAACATTTGCCCGAACAATTCTATCACCGTTCGCAGAATGTGATCTACCTAATGATGAAAAGAAGACGCCATCATAAATCCATACTTCAATATTTCCGCCATCTCTATAAATTCCACCAGGATTATCCCACCATTCCATAATAGATAATGGATTGTGTTGATCAGTAAGCATAGTTATGTTGAAGTCTTTACCCCAAGCATGTTCCATTCTGCTTTTGAACAAGTCTATTCGGGTAACTGAAATGGTCAAACCTGTGGCAATCCCTGGAATATTCTCGTATACTACGCCAGGTGACGCAGCGTTAATTTCGTAAGATGGCGTAATTGTTCGAGCTTGGCTTGGGTTCCAATCCTGAATCATGCCTATAATTTTACTGCCAACGCGAATTGTAATAGAATGGTCAGTACGTGTAGCAGTTTGTGGGATAGTCTTTGACATACATTGCTAAATTACGCGATCGTCTTCCAAGAATAAGCAAGTGATGCATTCACTTTAACAATGCGATCACCAGAAGCACTGTGAGTACGCCCTAGTGAAGTAAACCAGCACTTGTGATACCAAACAGATTCACCAACAGTAGTTGAACCAGGAACCGTCCAAACTTCCTGAAGGTCAATACCAAAAGTCTGGTCAGTAAGCATACGCATTGCTGCGCCTTCAGTGATTGGACCAAAGGCTTGCTCTAGCTTGCTTTTGAAAAGGTCATAACGGTTGATCGTAATTGATAGGCCAGAAATATTGCCTGGAACCTGCTCAAAGATTTCACCACTGTAATAAGTGCCACGGTCAAAATTAGGGTCATTCGTGCCGCTAAAAGATGACGCCAGCATGTACGTTGGCGTAACGGTTCGCGCCATAGCTGGGCTCCAGTCCTGAACCATACCAATAGTCTGGTTATTCACTTTAATAACCAGCGCATGATCAGTTCTAGTAGCGGTATTTGGGATAGGCATCTTTAAATCTCCTTGCCCTTACTAGATCAACCAGCAAAGAAGGGGTTATCAACCGAGTATTCACCGAAGAAACGCTTGGCAACGTACTTGAGATTGAACCAATAGCGGAAGATGAAACTACGTGGATCTAGCTCATCCTGGAAAACCTGAATATCACTGGTCAAATCAATGTCACGCGGCGTTCCATTTGGGTTGCGATAAGGAGCAATTACGCCAGCCGAAATCTGTGCGCGAATTGCCTTGGATACCCAAAGCTTGATGTCAAGAATATAACCAGCTAGATCATCTGGTGTAACACCTTTGCAATTGGCGTCTAGAACGCTATCAACTGCCCTTGTTACACTGTCCTTCTGAGGAGAACTTGCAGGTTCCTCAAACTGGATAACCTTACCACCACCTGCTTCAGTCGTGAGTGGGTCTTTCAACACAAGTCGGCCAGCATCTAGCGTAATAACACTTACGCCATTTCCTGCCAATGTATATCTTTCACCCTGTAGATAAGTTTCAAAAGTATCATCAGCAATTACGCCAGTTAGGAACTTGCCCAACATTGCGTCAGAAGGACTGGCCAAAGATGTCTGCATGGCAGCTTGCATTACTGCACCATAGCTGCCATCTAGTTCAAGCGTCACTTCACGACCATCATCAAGAGTCTCTACACGACTCATTTCAGATGGAGCTGAAAGCATTAGACGCCCGCGAGCAGGAGAAGTATTACCAGGCTGAAGTGTACGTGTTGAACGATACACAAACGTCCCTGCTGTATCAGGATCGCCAACACTTGTTCCACGGGGCATTCCGAACCAACCTCGGCGATAATGCTTATTCAATATTGAAGACTGGTTTGCCACATGCTGCATAAGATATACAGAAAGTGCTTCTTCAGATGCTGTAGGCGGTGCAACAACAACGAGGTCAGTCAGTACAGAATTCTCTTCCGCAACATCAATGGCGGATTCAACCTGTGATTGCGTGGGATAACCATTGGCAGTGCTGTCATTCACTTGAACAAGGATGAGTGAATTTGCACCATTTTCAAAAGCAATTTCGCCAGCAATCGCCAATTTATTGACAGTATAGTTGTCAAGTGTTACTGGCGAAGTGTATTCGTAAAGTTGATCAGGATTATACACGCGATGTGTAGTCGTATAATCAGTAGTTGGGCGAACGTAATCATAAGTTGTGTAATATACTGAGCCAAAGCTTGGACGCTGGCCGACGCCTGGTACAGTGTGTGTTGCAGTAAGTTGCGCAGCCTGTAGCCCGAAGATCACTGTGGCTGAGGTTGCAGCACTTGAATAGAACACTAGTTTAGAAGTCTGACCATGTGCCCAGTCTTCACAAATCTTTTTGGCAGTAATTGTAACATAGTTTGTATTAACTACTGCGGCAGCATAGCCGAATTCTGGGCCGTATACTGCGCTATTGTTTAGAGCTAGATTAATATCTGCAACAACCTGAGCAGCACTTCTAGAAGTACCACCACCAGTAAATGCTACAGTAATTGGCGCAAGCCCATTGATAGAGAAAACAAGATCACCACTTGTAGGAATTGCAAAAGGCCCTACCAAACTCGTGATAATAGCTTGAGCATCAACTGCGGTATCCCATGTGATCGTATTTGCACTCTCTGTATAATCCGTTAGGTCAGTATAGGTTGAAGCGCCGGGATAAGAACCCGCACGAACGATATTCGAAAGCGCAGTACCTGTAGCAGCTTGCTCAAGAGGATCTGTTAGAGTCGTTGTTGCTACATAATCAATTGTGTACGTAGCTGAAGCAACATACGCTGTTGGATTCACTAGAACAGTTGTGAGTGCAACTAGTGCTGAGGTTGCTGTAGGCTTACTTGCAGTACCGCCTTTAATATTAGTCCAAGCATTATTCGCAATTAAGACGTTTGCATCTACAGCACCATTATAATATAGATAAACACGAACATCAGAAGCTGAAGAAGTAAGAGGCGAGGTAATCTGTAGATACCAATCAGAACCTGTTGGATTTACAGCAGTCGCTACAGCAACATAAGCCAAGCCGTAAGTTGCATAATGTGCGCCGGAAGAATGACCTAGAGCATAGTTAATACCTGCGGCAACTTGAGCAACAGTAGCAGTAGCATGAGGTGTTCCAGGGTCTGCAGCATCAATTGCAGTAGCCAAGTCAATCGCTACTGGATTTTTTCCATCAATGCTTAGAACAAAATAAAGTCCGGTTGTATCAATCGCTCCAGCATAAGCAGTACCTCGAATATATGCAGCAGCAAATGACCAATCAGCTAGCCCAAGTGCTTGACCATTACGATAAAGCGTTGCGTTATTGCGGTCGCGATTACACACATCAACAAGTGCATCAATGTGTGGCGCAGAACCAGCAAGCGCCAAAGTTTCATCAAAAACTTTACCACGAATTACAGCTTCATCTTGTGAACGCTTAGTACGTGGGGCAATTCCAACAAGTGCCAAAACTCTATCCGAATTTACCGAGACAGAACCCGGTTGAATACGCTCTTTGATATACACGCCGGGATCGACGTAAGAGGTAATTCCAAGTGGCATTTAATTCTCCTTGCAGTAAGAGATTCTATTATTAGTATATACAATTAAATGTGGGAACCTTAAAACAGATCCTATATCCACCAAGTCAGTTATAATTCGGTTGGAAGTAGTCACCAATGGGCAAAGTTTCGCTAAAAGCTATATCAGATTGCTCCGCAAAAATTGGTTCTTCAACGACTTGGCGATCAATAAAGTCTTCAATAAAAATTGGCACACTTCCGCGCATTGCATAGATCATGTCATACTGCTCACCACCTTGGCGAGCTTTTGCAACTTCCGCACTCCACGTAAACTGATTCTTCAAAACAATATGAAACCATTCATCAGGTGTTTGATCACGATCAAAATAGCTTCTGCCAAAGAATTCAAAACGTCTTTTCTCTAAAAAGAATGCAAAAAAGTTGTAGACAAGATCGGCCAATTCTGTTCTAGTGTTTATCGAATCTGTAATAATGTCGATATTAACTGTCATATCGCCTGCCACAACGTATCTATGGCTTGGCTTAGCGTTTAGCCCATATGAAGAATCTGTGTCACCAACAACAAACCCTAGTGCGGCCAATGCTTCAGGATCACCAGCAGTAATTGTCACACTATTTGGGTAACTTTTTCCAGCAACTCCACCTGCTTCTATACTGAGGCAACCTGTAGAAGTTTCTGACAAAGTATAGTACAAACCCATACTGCGATTTATTACCCGAACAAGCTGCTCGCATGTTACCGAAATCAAATTCGGGAACATCAGTGAACTAAACGTAATTATTGAGGAAACAGATGTCGTCATATCACCACTTGGGTAAGTGGTTAAAGTAATTGTGTAGTCAGTTCCTGTGCTAGATTGGAGATTAAAGGGTCCAACATTTCGCCCAACAATTCTTGGCGCATAAATGACAGTCGTTGCGAAATTGCTTCCTAAACCCATCTTCTTTTCTTTAATTGAAGAAGAGGTGATAGAAACCATTGGGAACTTGTTTACTTTATCCGCATTCGCCATAATAAGTGTCACAGCAGTTTCCAACGAAGATGTGGAACTACCAGACGGATTAATGGCGAATTTTTGAATATTAGGTGTTTCACTCAACTTGTAAGAAGCATCAGAAGTCGTATAGTCAAAGAATTGAGAAAGCTCATAAGCAAATGCGTCTTTAGCTGTCTCAACAAGTTGAGAGAATCTTGGCGGGTCTGTTGAGTCATATGGCTGAGTTGATCTAAATCCACGATCTGCTCTATTTAGAATTGCCATAAGTTTTCACCAGATCAAGTAAGCTGGACCTTCAAGATCTTCTGGAACCATTTTAAACGTTTGAGCAACTATTTTGTAACCCGCTGGGTCAGACGTTTGCCAATTATTCATGGCAAAGAATTTACCCGCTAATACACCATCAAGTAGCTTAATCTTAACATTTGGACCTTCTAACCATTCTTGATCAGATTCTTTAACAAGGGTTTGATCAAAGAAACTCAAACCTGTTGTCCAAAATGTTACATCTCCCATATTCAAGAAATCGCCATACTCACTCTTAGTGTATTTCCTAGTAGGAGATCCGCGCATTACTCGAATCCATGGACCCCAAGTATAGTTTCCATCTGGTCTATTTACTTCATAAGGAATATGCGAATACCTGGCGCGAACTATCTCAAATAACGGAGAAAGAATTGCGCTAGTTGTGCGCGTAAGTGTTGCTCTAAAGCGGATCACACCAACAGAAGGATTCACAACAGATAATTGTGCAATATCTATCCAAGTTAATCCTGAATTGAGCGAGTATTCAACAACGACTGAAGAAGATGCTGCGATTCTAACAAAGGTTGAAACATCTGTTTCCCAAGTTGATCCAATAGCATTTCTGGTGAATGCTTTATCACCACTTTCTATTGTACCAGTAGTTGAACCATCTGTTAACCAAGCCTTTGACGACTTAAAAGTGTTCGTCACTTCCATATTAGTTAAAGTAATGTCAGAGTCTGAAGCACTCATCCAAAGAGTTTCAAAACCGAATTTAACATAACCTGGGACAAACCCATCAATAACGCCATGACAAGATTTACATTTTCTATCAGAAGCCTTGTTAGACTCCTTATAACATTTGCATTTAGTTCCTGTTTTAACGGCTGTCCAAAGTTCCGCTCTAACGCCTGTGGACATAATCATGTCCTGAAGGTCCACGCGCTCCTTAGCGACTGTTTGGTCCTCCACTAGACGCTTGTAGATGTCTCGACCCCAATAGCCAACAGCAGAGCTTCCATAGCCCTTGCAGCCCTTCCTGTTGTCTGTAATACATCCCATGATTAGAGATTAGTAAACGTGTTCCTGAATAATGATCCAGGCGGTGAAGAAGCGATCATTTGATACCAACCCCAACCAATCCTAAATTCTGCCCCAAGAACGCCAGCACCAACAAAGTGCATTTTGAATTCCCTAATTCTTCGGGCAAGATCTTGCTCAAGGCTTTGCAATCTCATATTAATCTGTTGAAAATGACTTAGTGCAAAAGAATGCCCATCAGAACTAAATTGGGGAATATCTGTATCAATGGCGAATAGTGCTTGACTTTGCAAACCGAATAGCAAAGCACTGCTCAATAGAATTTCAGAATATTGAGAAATGGGGAATTGCTCAAGACTTCCCCAACTTACATAAGGCTGTGCAGCATTGATTCTCTGCAAACCTGCTTCAAGAAAGGTGATCAACATTGCATCTGTATAGCCAAGATTGCAATATTCTTCTGGCACAATTACTTTCAAAGATTTGTCAATCAATAGCCTAAATTTTGGCAATAGTGACAAAACCTTTGGTGAAACGATATTCACCAATTGTACGCCATAATTATCTTCGTCAGTTTCATCTTTACGCACATGCCAAACGAATGCGTAAGCGCCTGCATCAGTTGTTTCATCAGACGTATCACCCCACTTAACACCATATTTTCCAACAGCTAGATTCTGAATTCTCCTAGTTGCAGGATTCGTATTTGGAAAATATGTTTCCGTATAATATTCATTTCCACCAATACTTTGAACCTGTAATTCTACAGTACCTTTAGGGTTTCCTGATACGTCAAACTCTTCAACAATATTTGCTGGAGTTTCTGTATCATCCGTAAAAGTAATACTAATCATCCTCTTAGTATTCGTGAGCATTAGCTCCGACATATTAAGAACAGAAGGCTGATTAGTCTTTGGCTTAATTAGCATTATGCACCA
>Ga0315284_10009098_pt1 | contig 14181 bp, 13 predicted proteins | sample YL17G09_16_MG_FD_203696 | JGI IMG/M metagenome (GOLD analysis project Ga0315284, IMG submission 203696) | Sediment microbial communities from Yellowstone Lake, YNP, Wyoming, USA - YL17G09_16 | ecosystem: Environmental > Aquatic > Freshwater > Lake > Sediment | place: USA: Wyoming | collected... | reverse complement strand
GCAGCGAGGTGGCAGAGGCTTTCGCCAACTCATAGAACGGCAGGGGATAGATACCGATCAACGCGGTCAGCAGCACGATGATCAGCAAACCCAGCGCCGCGATGCCGCCCACCCGGATCGGCTTCGCGTCCTCCGGTGCGGGAATGATATACATCTGCTTGATGACCAGCAGGTAGTAGTAGATGGATACCACGCTCAACGCCGCGCCCAGCAGCACCAGCAGGTATTGCCCCTGGTAGATGGCGGAGAGGAAGATGAACCACTTGCCCACGAAGCCGGCGAGCAGCGGGATGCCGCCCAGCGAGAGCAGCAGCAGCGCCATGGCGAAGGCGAGCATCGGCGCGCGCCAGCGCAGGCCGGCGAAGGCGCTCATCTCCGAATTGCCTGCTTCGCGCGACACGATGCCGGTAATGGCGAAGGCGCCGATGTTGCCCACGGTGTAGAGGAACAGGTAGAGGATCGCCGCGGTCATGCCCAGCGTCGGCTGCACGGAGCCGTGCAGATGTGCCTGGCCCAGCGCGCCGACGGCGATGAGGATATAGCCCGCCTGCGCGATGCCGGAGTAGGCCAGCATGCGCTTGACGTTGTTCTGGTGCAGCGCGACCAGATTGCCGATCAGCATGCTCAACGCGGCCATGATGCTGATCAACGCCCACCATTGCGCGCTCAATCCGAAGAAGCCGCCGGTCAGCGCGCGTAGCAGCACGGCGAATCCGGCCGCCTTGCTGGCGGTGGAGAGGAAAGCCACCGTGGAGATGGGCGCGCCCTGGTAGACGTCCGGCGCCCACAGGTGGAACGGCGCCGCCGCCACCTTGAAGGCGAATCCCACCAGCAGCATCAGCAGGCCGACGAGCACCAGCGGCTCCGGCCCGGTGATCAGGCCGGACAGCATCAGCAGGTGCGTGGTGCCGAACTTCACGAACAGCAGGCTGGCGCCGTAGATGAAGAAGGCCGACGCCAGCGAGGCAAGCAGCAGGTACTTGGTGCCCGACTCCGCCGAATAGGCGTCACCCTTCTGCCAGCCCGTCAGCACATACAGGCAGACCGACGCCAGCTCCAGCCCGAGGAACAGCACCACCAGGTCGTGGCTGTTCACCATCACCATCAAGCCGAAGGCCGCGAAGAGCAGCATGGCGATGAATTCCCCGCGGTACCGTTCCACCGGGTAGCGCACGGAGAGGAGCAGCACCAGGAACAGCGCCAGCGCGAAGATGACTTTGAACGCGGCGGCGAAGGAATCGTTGGCGAACAGCCACCAGACGCCCAGCGCGGGATTAGTGAGGCCGATGTGCAGCGGTTTAAGGGTTGGGATCGCGCGCTGCAGCTTCTGATACCCGATCACCAGCGCGCGGGCATCCGCGGTGGACATCCGGTTCACGCCCATGTTCACCGTGGCGATTATGTTATTCATCTCGGTGAAGGAGACGCCCTTCGGCAACGGCATTTGCCCAAAGGAGACTTGCCAATACACCGCCGCTGCGCTCTCCCGTGTGGATGTTATCAGCTCACGCTGCACGAAGGCGGGTACAGATTCAGTGTTCGCCGTCATCCACTGGCGCGCCGCCAACCCGGCCACGAACAGGCAGGCCACCGCCGCGATCAGCGCCAATCCCTTGCGGCAATTTGCCTTTGGCAGCAGCAAGTCCACCGCCAGCACCAGCAGCGCCAGCGCCACCAGCACAATCTCCGGCAGAAAAGCATTCACAATATACATAGCTTCAGCGTTCATGCGTTCCCCGTGTGTTTCCAGGTTGCGGAGGTCGGTTCGCTTTATCCGCAGATTGAAAAGATTAAAAAGATTTTATTTGCATAGGGTGGGGACGGGTGCTATGAAGTAGCGAACTAATCCTATCCCCGATACCGGTATTCGTAACTCGAGTCTATCCGTCCGTTGATGGAATCTTCCGTTTATAATCCCGTTCCCGAGTATCCGCATGCACCAATATACAGCATGATAATCGTTTTAATCTTTTCAATCTGCGGAAAAAACCTCCCCCTTACCGCTCCCGGCGTTTCAGGCTTTCGATCGGAAAGTTATTCTCGGAATCGAAAGATGCTTCACCTTTATGTCGATTCGTCAGATACAGTCGCTTACAGTCCAGGCTTGGCGCACCGAAATTAATCAGCAAACCCCGCTCGCATCCGGTCGCTTTCAGGTAATTTAATACCTGCGCCTGTTCGGTCGTCGTCAGCGCATTCTGCGCCTTGATCTCTACGATGATGTTGTCGAAGCAGACGAAATCCGCCCGGTAGGTGCAGGATAACGTCTCTCCCTTGTATTTGATAGGCAGCGATACCTCGCGTTTAAATGGGATGCCACGCCACTGAAGCTCAACTGCCAGTGCCTCCTGATAGACTGCTTCGAGAAATCCGGACTCCAGCACCCGATGCACCTCGAACGCTGCTCCGATGATCGCATATGTTTGTGGATCCCGTTGCTCTGCCATTATTTCATACCGATCCTTTAAGTATTGTCCGCAAATTTATAAGGATTAAAAAGAATATTTAAAATTATAAATCTTTTCAATCATTTCAATCTGCGGATAAAACGAATCCTAGTGCAGCAACCCCACGATCGGCTGCACGGAGGACGAGATGATCTGGATGATGGGATATGGATAAATCCCGATTGCCAGGATCACCAGGCAGGTGACGGTGAGGGCAACCCACTCCGTGGTGCGCGCGTCGCCCATGTGTTCGTAGTGCGCGTCCATCCGGCCGAAAAAGACGCGGCGCAGCAGGCGCAGCACGTAGATCGAGGTGATCACGATGCCCAGGCAGGCGAAGGCGGGAATCCACCAGCCGCTGCCCAGTGCGCCGAAGCTGCCCATGAACACCAGGAACTCCGCGATGAACCCGCCGGTACCTGGCAGTCCCACCGACGACAGCCCGCCGATGGTGAAGGCCACCGCCAATCCCGGCGCGATGCGCGCCAGGCCGCCCATGGCGTCGATGTCGCGGGTGTGCGCCTTTTCGTAGACCAGGCCGACCAGCGCGAAGAAGAGCGCTGTCATGATGCCGTGGGCGAACATCTGGAAGACCGCCCCGTTGACGGCGGTGATCACCCCGGAGGGCACCAGCTCACCCGGCTGCAATCCTACCGCCGCTCCGGCTGCGGCCAGGCCGAGCATCACCATGCCCAGGTGGCTCACCGAGGAGTAGGCGATAACGTATTTCAGGTCGCGCTGGCCCATGGCGGAGAAAGCGCCGTAGACGATGTTCCACGCCGCGACGATGGCGATCAGCCAGTACCAGTCGTGCAGACCCTGCGGCAGCAACGGCACCGCCACGCGCAGCAGGCCGAAGCCGCCCAGCTTCATCAGTACGCCCGCATGCAGCATGGAGGTGGCGGTGGGCGCGGAGGCATGGCCGTCCGGCGACCAGGTGTGGAAGGGGAAGATGCCCGCCAGCACGCCAAAGCCCAGGTAAAAGACCAGGAAGAACCAGCGTGCGAACCCGTCGGCGAAGGCGCCGGCCTGCGATGCTTTCACCAGGTCGAACAACCCGAATGAGGTTTTCAAGCCCAGCTCCGGATGGGCCGCCGCGAAGGTGCTGCTCTGCGCGTAGAGTGCGAGAAATCCGGTGATAATGAACGCCGAGCCCATCAGCAGCATCAGCGTCAGCTTCATTGCCGAGTATTCCTTCTGCCCCGTGCCCCAGATGCCGATCAGCAGATACATCGGCAGCACCGCGAGCTCGTAGAACAGGAAGAAGAAGAACAGGTCCACCGTCACGAACACGCCGAATACGCCGGACACCAGCAGCAGCAGCAGCGCGTAGTATTCCTTGTCGCGGGTTTTCGTCGTCCACGAGGCGAAGGTGCCGCTGAAGATGGTCAGCGCGGTGAGCAGGCACATCGCCACCCCCGCCCCATCCGTCGCCATGCGCAGCGAGACGGGACCGAAGTGGAGCAGGCTCTGCAAGCCCTTGTTGTCATATTGCCAGATTTTCAGGAAATCGACCGGGCCTTTGACGGCAATCAGGCCGTCGCGGACCAGTGTCCAGTAATCCCACACCAGCAGCGCGCTGATGATCAGCGTGATGCCGGTGGCGACCGCGGCCACCAGGCGAATGGCCAGGCTCCACGTGCGCGGCATGGCCATCAGCACGAAGCTGGCGGTCAGCGGCACCAGCACCAGCAGCGCGAGGGCGTAATGCGTAGTGAGAAAGGTATTCAACGACGGCGTCATCGGCCAACAACTCCCATCGAAAAGCCCAGATATTCATGGGCGGACATCCCGAGGATGACCAGCACGGCGATCAGGAAGATCACGAAGGCGTAATACTGCAATTGTCCCGGCAGCGGACCGGCGCCGACGCGGCGGAAGGTGTGGCCCAACCGGCCCGTCAGCCACGCCGTGCCGTCCACCAGGCCGCCGTCCACCACGGTCTTATCGAACCAGCGGATGAACGAGCCGAGGCCGAGCACCACCGTCCCCGCGAGCCAGACGAAGAAGGCATTCACCCACCAGAGGTTGGTCATGCCGGCGTAGGCGAAACCGAGTTTGCTTAGCGGCTCCTGCGCAGGCGCTTTACGGTAGACACCGTATCCCCAGAGGATGCCGATCACAGCGAGAGTCAGCGAGATGCCCGTCACCAGGTAAATCTGCATCGGCTGAAGCGCCTCATGCTCGGGAGCAATCATGCCGGTGAGCTGCGGGACCACCAGGAATCCGGCCACCAGGGTGAGGCCGGCCAGCACCAGCAGCGAGAAGGTCATGGAGGGCGGCGACTCGTGCGCGTGCTCCGCTTCATGAGTGCGCGGTTTCCCCAGGAAAACCAGCGTCCACATCCGCGTGGTATAAAACGCCGTCATCAGCACGGTGACCAGCGCGACGATCAGGATGAACCATCCCAACGCCGGCGAGATCACATGGGCCACGTCGGCGTTTTTTCCGAGCGCGACCGCCAGCGCCCCTTCCAGCAGCTTATCCTTGGAGAAGAAGCCGGCCAGCGGGAAGATGCCCGCCAGCGCCAGCCCGCCAATGAGACAGGTGATGGCAGTCACCTTCATCTTGTTGAACAGGCCGCCCATCTCCCAGATGTTCTGCGTGTGCGCGGCATGGATCACCGAGCCGGCGGTGAGGAAGAGCAGCGCCTTGAAGAAAGCGTGGGTGGTCAGGTGGAAGAACGCGGCGGCGGGCGCGGCTAATCCCAGGCCCATCATCATATAACCGAGCTGGCTGATGGTGGAATAGGCCATCACCTTCTTCATGTCCACCTGCGCCATGGCGATGGAGGCGGCGAAGATCGCGGTGAAGGCGCCGATAATGGCTACCACCAGCAGCGCGGACGGCGCCGCCTGGAAGATGAAGAAGGTGCGCGCGACCAGGTAGATGCCGGCCGCCACCATCGTCGCCGCGTGGATCAACGCGGACACCGACGTCGGGCCTTCCATCGCATCGGGCAGCCAGATGTGCAGCGGGAACTGCGCCGATTTGCCGCACGCGCCGAAGAAGATCAGCAGCGCGACGATGGGCAGCGACACCGCCATGGCGTGCGGATTGTGATCGATCGCCCCCGGCAGCGTGCTGAACGTCAGGTCGCCGTAGCCCAGCCAGAGGAAGATCACCGCGAAGAACAGTCCCAGGTCGCCGAAGCGCGTGACCACGAAGGCCTTGATCGCCGCCCGCGCCGCCTCCGGTTTGTGATACCAGAAGCCGATGAGCAGGTATGAACACAGGCCCACCAGCTCCCAGAAGATGAAGAACTGCAGCAGGCTGCCGGCGATCACCAGCCCGAGCATGGAGGCGGTGAACAGCGACATGAACAGGTAGAAGCGGGGGTGCTCCTCGCGCTTCATGTAACCGACGGAGTAGATCTGCACCAGCAGGCTGACCAGCACCACCACCACCAGCATCACCGCGGCCAGCGGATCGAGCAGCACGCCGACCTTCAGCGTGCGGTTCACCGGGGGGTTGGGCACCACGGCTGAGATTTCCGGCCGCGTCGTCGGCGCTTCCGGTATCAGCCAGTCGATGGACTTCTCGTACCAGGGCGAGTTCGCGGTGACTAAGGGCGCTTCGGTTTCGTGGCTGATCATCGCGTGATCTTCCTTCGCGACAACCTTGTTCTGCGCGGCCCGCCCCCGGGTTTCCTTTAACGCTCCCAGTGAGATCACCAGCGCCGCGAGCAGAAAGGCGATCAGCACCCACGGCGCCACCGCGCGCGCCAGCCGCTGGCTTTGCCCGGACACGATAATCACCAGGCCGATGAGCAGAAACGACAGCACCGGCAAGCCGACGATCAGCCAACTGATTGGAGAAAAGGTTTCAGTCATAGCAATCTCAAATGAACGAAGTGGGGAACGTCCTCCGCGGCGTTCCTGCTCTCAAAATTCCACCCGCTTACGATATACGGCAACAGGAACGCTGCGGAGGGCGTTCCCTACGGCGCGTTACCCCCGCATGAGCCGAATCTTTTCCAGGTCCACGGTGCCGAAGCGCCGGTAAAGGTTCAGTATGAGCGCCAGCCCGACGGCGGTCTCCGCGGCGGCGATGGTGATTACCAGCAGCACGGCGATTTGCGCGTCCATCTGCCGCGGCCAGAAATAGCGCCAGGCGGCGACGAAATTCAGGTTAGCGGCGTTCAGCATCAACTCGACGCCCATCAGCGCCGCCACCGCGTTGCGCCGCGAGATCAATGCCGCTGCGCCGATGGAAAACAATGCCGCACTCACCAATAAATATCCGGTAAACGGTATCATCATTACATCTCCGCACACTCAGGAAACAGTTTAATTTTAGATTTTGAATTTTGGATTTTAGATTTGACTCCCATCAACAGCTCACTAAACCAATCCAAAATCCAAAATCCAAAATCTAAAATCTCACACCTTGACCGCTTCGTCTTCGTCAACTTCGATCGGGGTCGCGTCTTCTGCGCACTCCATCTGTTCGGGGGCGGCCCGCTCCTTGCGCGCCATCACGATGGCGCCGATCATCGCCGCCAGCAGCAGCACGGAGGCGATTTCGAAGGGCAGCAGGTATTGCTGCAGCAGCACCACGCCGATGGCGGACACGTCGGTTACCCCCACGCCGGACAGCAGGCTGATGCCATTCAGGTCTTGCACGGGTTGCCCGAAGCCGTTCCGCATCACGGCGCCGGCCAGCGCCAGGACCAACGCGATCGCCGCCAGCCCGACCGGAATGGCGAACCGGTTGTGCTGCGCATCCTCCGGGTCCATCGGGTTGCGCGTCAGCGTCACCGCGAACACGATCAACACCAGGATGGCGCCGATGTAGATGAGCACCTGAATGGCCGCCAGGAACTGCGCTCCCAGGAACAGGTAAAATCCGGCAACTCCCGCGAACACGGGGAACAGCCAGAACGCCGCGTGCATGATGCTCCGCGTCGAGACCACTTTCAGCGCCCCGATCAATGTCACCACCGCCAGCAGCGCGAATATCACGGAATTGAGTGTTTGTGCGTTCATGCTTCCCCCGCCTTCCCTTTCGGCACGAAGGGTTTTTTGCCGGGCCGCAGGTCGCCGCCCACCGTGGAGGGCAGCACGCCGGGCATGGGCGCGCCTTCCGGCATGGCGAGGGTATCCAGCGTCAGCACCAGCTCGCGGCGATTGCTTACCGGCTTCACCAACTCCTGCGTCATGCCCAGCGCCTCGAAGGGACAGGCCTCCACGCACAGGCCGCAATACAGGCATTTCGTCAGGTCGAGCTGATAGCTGACCACCTTCTTGTTCTCGCCGTTCACCTCGATGCAGCGCCCGGGGCAGGATTGCGCGCACAGCTTGCACGCGACGCAGCGCAATTCGCCGGAATCCGGGTCGCGGATCAACTGGAACCGTCCCCGCCAGCGCGGGGCGATGGGCCGCGTTTCCTGCTTCGACCAGCGCGGGGCATACCCGTATTGAATCGTCACCGGCTTGCGGAAGACGTTTTTCAACGTCGTCCACATGCCAAGGCAGATGGCCCAGAGACCTGCAAAGAATTTCGCCAGTGCATTTTTCATCGTTCGTCGCTATCCCTACCTTACGGACTGATATCAAAAGGCCAGTTTCGCCGCATCAGCAGCAGGTGCAGCGCCTCCAGGAACTCCGGCTCACCCGACGTCAAATAGGCGACCTTCCAACGGAACCATCCCACCCGCTTGAGCCGCACGTACCCGGTTTTGGGCAGCGCGACATGCCGGTACGGCAGCGACTCATCGTCGACGTCCACTTTGACGGTGAACTCCGCCTCCACTTCGCCATTGCCCAATCGCTGCACATTCTGATACCCGGCGAAGCGCAGGTTGCCCATCCCACCGTTAGCCTTGAGATATTGCTCCGCCGCCGTAATCGCCTCATCTGCCTCGAATGCGCTATCTTCGACGCCGATCTTCGCGTCCGGGGTGAAGCTGTTCCGCATCCGCGCGGCATCCCTGGCATTCACCGCCCCCGTCAGGTTCATCATCGGCGAGCGCATCATCTCCCGATCGATGGCGGGCAGGATGAAAATCAGCCCGATAATCACCACCACCGCGATCCAGATCAACAACACGAGCGGCCTGATCCGTCGCGGCGGCTCCTTCAACTCGTCATCGGGTCGCACCAGGTCCGGCCCGGTCGTGTAGCGACCCCGTCCGTCTTCAATGACTTCGAAGGGCTGTATCTCGCTGTCCTGTTTTCGCATGTCCGTATTCCTCGGACGTTCCACGCTAGGGAAGCTCCGCCTCAAACCGTCACGTAAAATTTATATATGCTTACTTGGCGGAGCTTCATGCATTCCACAAAACTTGACTCATTTGTTAAGATGTTTGCCTATGAAGCGAAGCTAGTGCTGCCCGGGCCAGGGCGGCGCATGATAGGTCACCGCCGCCGGCTCCCCCAACGGAATCTTCTGCTGTATAGATGAATGGCCCCGACCCGTCAGCAGCACCGCCACCACGCTGACCGCCAGCAAATTCAGCAGGCCGACCGGCAGCAGCACCTTCCAGCCGAAATTCAGCACCTGGTCGATGCGCAGGCGCGGCATGGTCCACTTGATCCACATCAGCATCCACAGCACCACGAAGCTCTTCACCATGAAGACGACGAACCAGAATGCCTTCATCAGCAGCGGGATGCTCGCGGGAAGCAACTGCCCGTTCGCGCCGAACCAGCTCGCGGTGTTCCAGCCGAAGACGTGCGAGGCGAACCAGGTGTCGAACCCCCACAGGCTCCACCCGCCCAGGAAGAGGGTGACGGCCAGCGCGGAGATGAAGAAGGACGCGGAGAACTCCGCCAGGAAGAACGAGGCGAAGCGCATACCCGAGTATTCCGTGTTGAATCCGGCCACCAGCTCCGATTCCGCTTCCGGCAGATCGAACGGCGTGCGACTGATCTCCGCCAGGCCCGCGGTGATGAAAATCAGGAAGGACGGCAGCGTGATCAGTCCCAGCCACCAGTGCTGCCACTGTGACTGCACGATGGCGCCCGTCGCCAGCGTGCCGTGCAGCGCCACCACCGCGATGATGGCCGTCGCCAGCGGCACCTCGTAGCTGATGAGCTGCGCCGACGCGCGCAGGCCGCCGAGCAGCGACCACTTGTTGTTCGAGGACCAGCCGGCCATGGCGATGCCCAGCACCGGGATGGCGCTCACCGCGCTGTAATACAGGATGCCCACCTTCAAATCCTGCGGAATCCAGGTGGCGGAGAAGGGCAGGATGAGGTAGGCCAGGAACGCCGGCAGAAACACCAGGTAGGGGGCCACGTAATACGGCCACTTGTCGGCGCCTTTCGGCTTCAAGTCTTCCTTCAACAGCAGCTTCAGACCGTCGGCCAGGCTCTGCAGAACGAAGCAGAGGATGCCGCCGGTGCGGTAGACGCCGATGCGCGTCTGGATGTCGGCGGCCACCTTGCGCTCCATCCAGATCACCACCAGCACCACCACCAGCATGAACACCAGCGAGATGAGGGCGACCAGAAATGAGCGCATCACCGGGTTGTGGTGGAGGGTGATATTGGTCCAAAAATCTTGGAGTTTCGGATCGAGTTGTGTAAACCAGGCACCCATCAGCGGTCAATCTCCCCAAGAACGATGTCGATGCTCCCAAGTACCGCCACGATGTCGGCCAGCTTGCCGCCGGCGCACATCCGGTTCAGCGCGGACAGGTTGACGAAGCTGGGCGAGCGGAAATGGACGCGCATCGGCTGGTTGGAGCCGTCGGAGACGACGAAGACGCCGAATATGCCGCGCGGCGCCTCCACCCGCGCGTAGGCTTCGCCTGCGGGCGGCTTGACGACGCGCGGCAGCCTGGCCAGCACGTCGCCTTCCGGCATCTTCGCCAGGCACTGGCGCACGATCTTGATCGACTCACGCATCTCGTCCATGCGCACCCGGTAGCGGGCAAAGCAGTCGCCTTCCGGCGCGGTGCACACCGTGAACTCGACGTCGTCGTAGGCGTCGCATGGATCGTGCTTGCGCAGATCGAAATCCACTCCGGAGCCGCGCAGCGTGGGGCCGGACAGACCGTAGTTGACGGCATCCGCCGCGGAGATGCAGCCCACGCCCCTGGTGCGCGAGACGAACACCGGGTTGCCGGTGAGCACGTTTTCATACTCCACCAGCCGCTGCTCCTGCAGCACCAGGTATTTCTCCACCCGCTCCGCCCAGCCGACCGGCACATCGGCCATTACCCCGCCGAAGCGGAAGTAGTTGTAGGTCAGGCGCGCGCCGCAAATCGCCTCGAAAAGCTCGAGCACCTCTTCGCGCTCGCGGAACGGATAGATGAACATAGTGGCCGCGCCCAGGTCCAGCGAGAGGCTGGCCAGCCACAGCAGGTGGCTGGCCAGGCGCTGCAGCTCCGCCACTGTCGTGCGCAGGTAACGTGCGCGCTCCGGCACCTCGACGCCCAGCAGCTTCTCCACCGCCAGCACGTAGCCCAGGTTCATATACATCGACGAGAGGTAGTCAAGGCGGTCGGTATACGGCACGATCATGGCATAGGTGCGCGACTCGGCAAGCTTTTCCTTGCCGCGATGCAGGTAACCGATCACCGGCACCAGCTTCACCACCGTCTCGCCATCCAGCTTCAGCATCAGGCGCAGCACTCCGTGGGTGGACGGGTGTTGCGGCCCCATGCTCACGATGGTGGTGGCATGATCCACTTCCCCGGCCGGCAGCTCTACCGGCGGCGCGTCGAATTCCGGAATGCGGAAGTCTCGTAACATATGGTTCCTCCTGGGATCGCAGGCGTCCCGCGCCTGCCTCGTGAGAGTCGTGTTCTCTCATCACCCAGCAGTAAATACGATCAATACATCATTCATCCCCCGGGTCTCTCAAGGCAGGCGCGGGACGCCTGCGATCCCAGGGGTCAGGCCTGTTCCAGCAGGTCTACGATCTCCTGGTCGCACTGCTCCGGGATGCGCCAGCTTGAATCGTCGTTGTCCACCGTGAAATCCTTCAACAGCGGGTGTCCCTGGAAGCCTTCCCAGGTGAGGATGCGGCGCAGGTCCGGGTGGCCGTCGAAGACCACGCCGAACAGGTCGAACACCTCCCGCTCGTGCCACTCCAGCCCGCGCCAGAGGTCGCTGGCGGTGGGCAGGTGGCCGCCGGTCCGCGGCACCTTCACGTGCACGTGCAGCACCTGGCGCTGTGCCGGCGCATACAGCCGGTAGAGCACGCGCAGCATCTCGCCGTCATCCACGCAGGTCAGGTCTTCGGGGAAATCGAAGACGGGGCGCACCGCCTCCAGCAGCGGGCGTGCTTGCTCCGGCTCGGTCGTCAGGTGCCACGCGCCGTCGCGCTCTTCGGCGCCCGTGGTGAACTTCGCAAGCCGGGTTGTCAGTTCGTCAAAAGTCATAATGCAATCCCGCATTCGGATAACGTCGCTTTCAACACGCGGGTCATCATGGTATACCCCGCCGAGTGCGGGTGCACGCCATCGTCGGCCGGCAGCGATTCCTTACCCGGCGGGCAGCCGCTCGGGCTGATCGGGCCGGATGTGCCGCAGGGCATGCTCTTTCTTGTAGCGCCGTCCCAGCTCCAGGAAGGCATCGAGCAACTGCTCGGGGCGCGGCGGGCAACCGGAAATGTAAATGTCTACCGGCACGATCAAATCGGCCCCGCGCACCACGCTGTAAGTATCGTAGTAATACGGCCCGCCGCCGGTGGCGCAGTTGCCCATGGCGATGACGTATTTCGGGTCGGGCATCTGGTCGTAGAGGCGGCGCAGAATCGGCGCGATCTTCTTCGTCACCGTGCCGGCCACGATCATCAGGTCCGCCTGCCGGGGGGTGGCGCGAAACATCACGCCGATGCGATCCTGATCGTAATGCGAGGCGCCGGTGGCCATCATCTCGATGGCGCAGCAGGCCAGCCCGAAGGTGAGCGGCCATTGCGAGGATTCGCGCGCCCAGTTCAGCACGTCATCCAGCCGCGCCATCACGAAGCTGCCCCCGGGAACACGCCCGCAGAGTTCGGCTATTTGATCGCCGGTCATTCCCATTCCAGTTGCTCCTCCCGCCCCGCGAAATTCAATCCTGCTAGCTGATCGCCGGTCATTCCCATTCCAATGCACCCTTCCGCCATGCGTAAACAAGTCCGAAAATCAGGATGACCAGGAAGATCACCATTTCGCCGAACAGGAACACCTGCCCGCGGGTGACGTTGCGGAAGATCACCGCCCAGGGGTAGAGGAAGGCCACTTCAACGTCGAACAGCACGAAGAGCAGCGCGTAAATGTAATAGCGGACGTGCACCTGGTACCAAGCGCGTCCGACGGGTTGGGTGCCGCACTCATACGCGGTCTCTTTCACGTCGGTGGTGCGCGTGGGCCGCACAAGCAGCGACAGTCCCAGCGCGACCATCCAGAAGACGATGCCGAGTACCACAAAGACGGCAATGGAGATGGCTTGATTAGTCATAGCACGTGACAGCCGTTATCGTAATGTTCCGGTTAGGAGGAGTTGCCTCGGGACTAAACACTACGCGCTTGTGAAAAAAATGTCAAGTGAAGGTTCCCATATTTCAAGGCTTCTTATCGGAAATTAAGAAAATTAACGAATGACCCCCGGCCTTCCCCTGATCCCGGTCCTTCCCCAGGCTGGGATCAGGGTGAGGAGAAGAAGCGCCAGCTATTTTTCCCGATTTCTTCAACTGAACATTTTCTGATCGCTAAAATGCTTTGACAAGGGAGCGCACGAAAGGTATTCTGTATTGGACGTCGAAGATTTTCCATTGCAACGGCCCCGTGGTGGCTGTGTTGATCTGTTCCCTTGCGAAAGGAGTGCTCTTACCATGGCACGCACTGCGCCGGTTCTACAGGCGGCTCGACGCCTTTGGATGTGCATCCTCGTCCTCGGTTTCGCGATGGCCGCCCGGTCATTCGTCGAAGTGGACCGTCCCTTTGCCGCCGTCATTGTCACCGGCTCGCTGCAGTTGGTGAATGCCGGCCAGGTGAGCCCGTGGGACTTGCAGGGAGTGAACCCGGTCGGATTTGTCGGGGGATTGGGCACCGGCACACTGAAGAAATACTACACCACCGGTGAAATGCTCAGTTTCTTCGGGCGCACCTTCATCCGCGACACCAACCCGAAAACCGGACCCAGGGTGATTGAAGTGACCGGTCCGTTCCGCAGTCCCTTCTCGCTGATGATCAAACCGCTGCCGGGACCGCCATTGCCCGGCGGCGAGTTTGCCGAGGTATTCCCGCGCACCTACCGCCTGAATAGCGATGAGCCGCAGTTGCTGCACTCGGTGCTGGAGAAGCTGGCCGTGGAAGCGAACAGTCCCATCGCCGTGGTGGGCTGGGCGGAGATGCCGGAGGTGGATGGCTCTGCCCTCAAGCAGGCGCCCATCGGCGATCAACCCCTGAAGGCCGACAAGCTGGACGCCATCCGCGTCACCAATGCGCACGTGGTCTTCTTCGCCGTGGTTTCGCCCATGCTGGCCATCTCGACGCCGGCGAACACCCTGCTGATGACTCAGGCGTTTGATTTCGACCCCGAACAGGGCCAGCCCGCCGCGGCGTTGCTGCACGTGCACGGCGCCCTGGTGAACGAGCCGGTGCCGATTCCGGGCGCCGTCACTTCGCCGATTATTATCGACCGATTGAAAACCGTGACGGTGAACGATATCATCCACGTCTACGGCACCAGCTCCGTGACGCAGGCGGCATTCCTCGTCTACCGGCTGCAGTATCCCTTGCAAAAGAGAAGTCTGCTCTACTAGCGCAACAGGAGGCGCGCCGTTCCCACCCCCG
>Ga0315284_10009097_pt1 | contig 14181 bp, 12 predicted proteins | sample YL17G09_16_MG_FD_203696 | JGI IMG/M metagenome (GOLD analysis project Ga0315284, IMG submission 203696) | Sediment microbial communities from Yellowstone Lake, YNP, Wyoming, USA - YL17G09_16 | ecosystem: Environmental > Aquatic > Freshwater > Lake > Sediment | place: USA: Wyoming | collected... | reverse complement strand
CCGCCGGCGTCAGGAATCGCTTCCCTCGTCCTTGGCATCCTCGGACTTCGGCGTTTCAGCGGCTTCTTCGTCGGCTGGGCCCGACGTCGGCAGAACGGTGCCGAAGAGGACCGTGCCGCCGGCCTCGACCGACTCGTCCTCGACGTGCTGGATGCCTCCCAGACGGGGCGCCTTCTCCTTCTCGGGCGCGGGCGCCTCGGGAGCCGGGGCGGCGGGCGCCTCTTCGGCCGCCCACTGCACGCGCTTCAGGCTGAGGCCGATCTTGCGTTCCTGCGTATCGACGCGCAGGATCTTCACTTCGAGGTCCTGGCCCGGCTTGACGACCTCTTCCGGGCTCTCGACCTTGTGGTCCGCCAACTCCGAGACGTGGAGCAGACCTTCCAGGCCGGGCTCGAGTTCGACGAAGACGCCGAAGTTCGTGACCTTCGTGACCTTGCCGCGCACGATCTCGCCCGCCACGTATTTCTCGGGAATTTTGCGCTCCCAGGGGTCCTCTTCCATCTGCTTCAGGCCCAGGGCCACGCGCTTCTTGTCCTGGTCGACGCTCAGGACGACGCACTTGACCTTCTGGCCCTTCTGGAGCACTTCCGACGGGTGGCCGATCTTCTGCGTCCACGACATGTCGGTCACGTGCAGCAGTCCGTCGATGCCTTCCTCGATCTCGATGAACGCCCCGTAGTTGGCCAGGTTCTGGACCGTGCCCTCGACCTGCGTGCCCGTGGGATACTTTTCCTTCACGAGCGTCCAGGGGTTGACCTCGGTCTGCTTCATGCCGAGGCTGATTTCCTGCTTGGCCTTGTCGATGGCCAAGACGACCACCTCGACCCCGTCGCCGGCGTTGACGACCTCGGACGGATGGTTGACGCGCCGCGTCCACGACATTTCGCTGACGTGCACCAGGCCCTCGATGCCCTCCTCCAGTTTCACGAAGGCGCCGTAGGGCGTAATGTTGACCACATCGCCCTTGACCTTCGAGCCGATCGGGTAGCGGGCCTCGATGTTGTGCCACGGGGAGGCCGACCTCTGCTTCAGGCCCAGCGCCACCTTCTCCTTCTCGCGGTCGATCGAGAGGACCTTGATCTGGACCTTCTGGTCGATGGAGACGACCTCGCTGGGGTGGCCGACGCGGCCCCAGGCCATGTCGGTGATGTGCAGCAGGCCGTCGATGCCGCCCAGGTCGACGAACGCGCCGAAATCGGCGATGTTCTTGACGACGCCCTCGCGGTTCTGGCCGACGTGCATCTCCGACAGCAGCCGCTGCTTGGCGTGCTCGCGCTCTTCTTCGATGAGGCGGCGGCGCGAGACGACGATGTTGCGCCGGTCGGCGTCGATCTTCAGGATCTTGCAGGAGATTTCCTGCCCGATGTACGTCGAAACGTCGGACGGCCGGCGGATGTCTACCTGGCTGGCCGGCAGGAACACCGGCACCCCGATGTCCACCAGCAGGCCCCCCTTGATCTTGCGGCTGACGCGGCCCTTGACGACGTCCCCCTCTTTGTACTGCGTGAGGACCCGCTCCCAGCCCTTGATGCGGTCGGCCTTGCGTTTGGAAAGAATCACGAGGCCCGTCTCGTCCTCGACGGCCTCCAGGAGGACGTCGACCTGCTGGCCGACCTCGACCTTGTTGCCGTCGAATTCCTCGAGCGGGACCGAGCCCTCGCTCTTAAAGCCCACGTCGATGATGGCGTCGCTGCCGACCACGCGGACGACCCTGCCGCTCACCACGCTGCCGCTTTCGAACGCCTTGATTGATTCTTCGTAAAGTTTTTTAAGCCCGTCGGCCTCCTGGGCCTTGCCCAGTATCGCCTGCACTTCCTGGTCGATTTCCGCGTCGCTGAGGCCGTAATCCCGTTCAATCTGACTCTTTGCCATTCGGCTGTTACCTTGAAATACCGTGTCCTGTGTCGCGGCAAGGTGTTTGAGGCCCGAACGCCGGGCCACTTGCCGCCCTCTTCTCCCAGAGGTGCGCGGACCTACGCCGGTCCGCAAAGAGTCACACTATACGCCGGTGGATTTTGGAATGCAAGACCCTAACCGGGCACGACCTTTCCCAGGACGACCGCGCGGCAGGCGCCGGTCGCGGAAGGGACGTTGTTGGGAATGCCCTCGGCCGTCGCGTAGGCGAGAATGGCGAACGAGACCGCCTCCTTGGCTCGCGGGTCGAGGCCGAACTCATCCATCGGCGCCACCCTGGCGGGCAGCAACTCGCGGCGAAGCATCGCCAGAAGCGTCGGATTCTCGGCCCCGCCGCCGCAAAGGATGACCTCGTCGGGCATCGCCGGCAGGAACCGCCGGTACGCATCGGCGATGCTGCGGGCGGTCAGGGCCGTCACCGTCGCCAGGATGTCGCATGGCGCGAGGCCCCGCCGCCGGGCACGACGCCAGAGCGCATCGGTCATCTGGACGCCGAACGTTTCGCGGCCGGTCGATTTCGGCGGCCGGCGCCGAAGGTACGGATGCCGCATGAGTTCGCCGAGCAGCCGCTCGTCGACCCGTCCGCGTGCCGCCAGCCGGCCGTCCTTGTCATACCCCGCCCTGCCGCGCATGGCGTGCCAGGCGGCGCGGTCGATCATCATGTTGCCCGGCCCCGTGTCGAAGGCGAGGACATCCCCTGCCCCGCCGCCCGCCGGCAGATACGTGACGTTTGCGATTCCGCCGATGTTCTGGACGGCCCGCGTCCGGCGCGCGTCGCGGAAGAGAATGTAGTCAGCAAACGGCACGAGCGGCGCGCCTTCGCCGCCGGCGGCCACGTCGCGCGGCCGGAAGTCGGCCACGGTGGCGATGCCGGTCCGCTCGGCAATGACCGACGGCTCGCCGATCTGAAGCGTCGAGCGGACAACCTTGCGTCCCTCGCGCCGGCCCTCGGGAATGTGATACACCGTCTGGCCGTGCGAGCCCACCAGGTCGATCGACCCGAGCGCGATGCCGCTCTTGCTGGCAAGCCGGATAACCGCCGAGGCAAACGCCTCGCCGAGGACGAAGTTCAGGTGGCAGAGGTCGTCGATGCGTGCCATGGCGGGGTCGAAGAGGGCGAAGATCTGCCGCCGCAGGGCCGGCGGATGCGGAAACGTCTCGAACGCCAGCAACTTTACGCCGCGCGGGCCGATGTCAACGATGGCCGCGTCCACGCCGTCGGCCGACGTGCCGGACATCAGCCCCGCCACCCGCAGTCGCCGCCGGCCGAACTGCACCGCCTTGGTGTGACTCACGCACCGGCCCCTTCCAGCAGCATTTCCGGGTTCTCCAACTGGCGCTTCAGTTCCTGGAGGAACCGTGCGGCCGCTACGCCGTCGATGACCCTGTGGTCGCAGGACGCCGTCAGCCTCATGACCTTGCCCACGCCTACCCCGCCGCATCGCGCCACGGGGGCCTCCTGGGCCGACGCCACGGCCAGCGTCACGGACGCGGGCGGATTCAGGATGGCCTGGAACGCCTCAACATCATACATGCCGAGGTTGGAGATGACAAACGTGGGGTGACGCCGGTCCTCGGCCGCAAGGCGCCCCGCGCGGGCCCGCGCGGCAAGGTCGGCCGTGCGGCTGACGATCTCGGGCAGCGCCAGGCCCTCGGCCTGCGTAAGGACGGCCACCGTCAGGCCCTCGTCGGTCTCGACCGCGAGGCCAAGGTTGACGTGCTTCCAGCGGATGATGCGGCCTCGGTCCCACGTGCGGTTGATCTCGGGATGGGCTTTGAGGGCCTTCAGGCACGCGAGCATCACCAGGTGCGTTACCGTGGCGCCCATGCGCGTCTTCAGGTCGGCCCGCTTCTCCAGGAGCCGCGTAACATCGGCACTGGCCGTAACGTAGAAGTGCGGGACGACGTGCTTGGCGGCCGTCACGTGGCGGGCCTGGGTCTTGAGGCGGAATGGACGCCTCCTCGACGTCGGCCTCGTCCTCCGAGACCTCCAGGGCCGGCAGTTCCTCATCCGCCGGAGGCTTGGCGGCCGGTTGCGGCCGGACACATAGCACAGCCACCACGTCATCCGCCAGGATCATGCCGTGCGGCCCTGTGCCGCGCAGCGCGGCCGGATCGACGCGGAACCGCTTGAGGAGCGCGGCCGCCAGGGGCTCCATGTCGGGCTCGGCCGGCCGCGCTTCGGCCGCTGCACGCCTGACCGGCGAGGGCTCGATTCTCGGCGGCTGAACCTGGGCCATCGTCCGGGCCGCCTGCTCGATGTCCTCGGCCATGATGCGGCCGTGCGGGCCGGTGCCCTTGATCTTCGTGTAGTCGATGCCGCGCGACTCGGCAAGTTTGCGGGCGTACGGTGAAATCGCGGTCCGGCCCGTGGGCGGGGCGGCCTCAATCTTTTGCGCCAGGGACGGCGCGGCAGGTGCGGCAAGTCTTGCTTCGGCCGGCGGCGGACCCGGCGGCTGCGCGGCAGCCGGCTCGCCGGCGCCGGCGATGTAGGCAATCGGCTGCCCGACGGCGACCTCGGCGCCGTCGCCTTGCACGATCTGTGTGATGCGGCCGTCGTGGAAACATTCCAGTTCCATGACGGCCTTGTCGGACTCGATCTCGGCCAGGACGTCGCCTTCGCGGACGGCGTCGCCCTCCTTGACCTTCCACCGGATAATCTTGCCCTCCTCCATGCTGTCGGAGAGCCGCGGCATGACGACTTCGTACATGGGTCCCTCCTGCGTCCCGGCGCCCTCAGTGTGCCCGCGACCTTACACTATGCGCGGTGGGTCTCCTGACCCGCCGCGCCAGGAGATGCGCGTTTCCGTGCCTCATCGCTCCTCATCGCGGCGGGTCAGGAGACCCGCCGCGCAAATTTCGACCTTACGGTCGCGGTTCGACTACCGGCCCAGCGTTTTGCGGACGGCGGTGACCACGTCGTCGGCGTGCGGAATGCAGGCCTGCTCCAGGTTCCGGGCGTACGGCATCGGCGCATCGGCCCCCGAGACACGCTCGACGGGGGCGTCCAACTGGTCGAACACGTTCTCGTAGATATTGACGGCGACCTCTGCCGCAATGCCGCAGACGGGCGGCGATTCCTCGACGACGACGGCGTGGTGCGTCCGCGCCACCGACTGCGAGACGACCGTCTTGTCCCACGGCCGCAGAGAGCGCAGGTCGATCACCTCGGCATCGACGCCCTGCGCTGCGAGGGTCTGCGCCGCCTGGAGCGCCACGTGCGTCATCGCGCCGTAGCCGAGGATCGTAACGTCGGTCCCCGGGCGAAGGACGGCGGCCTCGCCGATGCGGGCGGGCTCCATCTCGCCGGGCACCTCGCCCTCGAGGTTGTAGAGGCCCTCGTGCTCGAGGAAGATGACGGGGTTGCTGTCACGCAGGGCGGCCTTCAGGAGGCCCTTGGCGTCGGCCGGCGTCGCCGGGCACAGGACCTTCAGGCCCGGCGTGTGCACGAAGTGGACCTCGAGGCTGTGCGAGTGCTGGGCGCCGAGTTGGTGCCCGCCGCCGCCCGGCATGCGGATCGTGACCGGCAGGACGACCTGGCCGCCGAACATGTACCGCATGACGGCGAGGTGATTCAGGATCTGGTCCATGGCGACGAGGGCGAAGTTGACGGTCATCAGTTCGGCCGCGGACCTGAGGCCCCCGAGGGCCGCGCCCGTGGCCATGCCGACGATGGCGGCCTCGGAGATGGGCGTGTCGAAGACCCGCTCGGGGCCGAATTCCTTCAGGAGCCCCCGCGTGACCTTGAACGACCCTTCGTAGAGGGCCACGTCCTCGCCGAAGAGGATAATGGACGCATCGCGATGCATCTCTTCAAAGAGCGCCTGGTTGATCGCCTCGCGGTAGGTGATTTTCGGCATTGTGCGGCCCTAAACGCGCCCATCAAGATGGGCGGCTAACCAAGAAAGGGCTATTCGGCATATATATCATCGAGCCGACTTTCAGGGGGCAACTCGTGCCCCGCCTCGGCGAAGCGCACGGCCTCGTCGAGGACCTGCGTCACCTTTACGTCGATGGCCTCGAATTCCCCGTCGCCCGCCTCGAAGTCGTGCTGGATGACGCGCTTCAGGCCGGGGATCGGGTCGCGGCTCTTCCAGTAGTCCACTTCCTCTTTCGAGCGGTACGTGGCCGGGTCGGACATCGAGTGCCCGCGGTACCGGTAGCACCTGGCCTCGATGAACGAAGGCCCCTTGCCGGCGCGGGCGGCCGCAATCGCCCGCTCGGCCACCGACTGCATCTTGAAGAAGTCCATGCCGTCCACCGTGTACACCGGCATGGCGTACGCCTTGGCCTTCTCGGCCAGGGACTCCTGGGCGCTGGACCGCGGGACGCTCGTGCCGATGGCGTAGCGGTTGTTCTCGCAGACCCAGACGACCGGGAGTTTGTAAAGGGAGGCCATGTTCAGGGCCTCGTGATAAACGCCCTGGTTGGTCGCCCCGTCGCCGAAGAAGCACAGGACGACGCGGTCCTCCTTCTTCACCTGGATGGCCTTCGCCAGGCCGACGGCGATCGGGCATTCCCCGGCGACGATGGCGTAGCCGCCGAAGAAGTTCAGCGCCGGGTCGAAGAGGTGCATCGACCCGCCCTTGCCCTTGCAGCAGCCGTCCTCGTGGCCGAAGAGTTCCGCCATGGCCTTGCGCGGGTCGCCGCCGCGAATCAGGTAATACGCGTGGTCGCGATACGAGCCGATGACGCAGTCGTCTTTGCGCAGGTGCCACATGGCGCCGATGGCGACGGCCTCTTCGCCGGAATAGAGGTGGCAGAAGCCGCCGATGCGCCCCTTCATGTACTGCTCGGCGGCACGGGTCTCGAAGCCGCGCGCCAGGCGCATCAGGTAGTAGACGTGCATCAGTTCGGATTTTTTCATCGCGTGACCCCGGCGCCGCCCGCCAAGCCGCAGCCGCCAGTTATATGATACCGACCGGCGAGGGGCGATGCACAACGCTTTACACCTTAACTGAGCGGCTTTTCGCGCCAAGTATTTCGGTATCTCCTCAGTCTCGGGCGCTCATTCGGCCCAAGCGGGGTGGCATGCCCAGCGCGCTGTTCGCTGGGCATGCTGTTGCCGCGGCCATAGAGCATGCCCACGCAAACGGCGGCGTGGGCATGCCACCCGGCATGGGACGGAGCGCCCAAGACTGAGCGGATACCTTTTCGCGCCAAGTATGATTGACAGGGCCACTCGCCCAGCGTAGTTTACCCTAGTGGGAACCCGGGAGAAAGCGTGTATGGATTACCGGCGAATTATTCCGTGCCTCGACACCAAGGACGGGCGGCTCGTGAAGGGCATCAACTTTGTCGGCCTGAAGGAGATCGGCGACCCCGCCGAGGCCGCGGCCGCTTACAGCGCCGCCGGGGCCGACGAACTCGTCTTGCTGGACATCACCGCCACGATCGAGAAACGCAAGACCCTCCTGGACGCCGTCCGGCGCACCCTCGAGCGGATCACGGTGCCGCTGACGGTCGGCGGCGGCGTCAAGGCCCTCAAGGACATCGAGGATCTCCTGGCCATCGGCGCCGCCAAGGTTTCCATCAACACGGCGGCGGTCCTGAACCCGCAGTTCCTGGCCGAGGCCGCCGACGAGTTCGACAGCCCGTGTATTACCGTCGCCATCGACACCCGCAAGAACGACGAGACGGCTTCGGGATTCGAGGTGATGATCAACGGCGGCCGCAAGGGCACCGGCCTCGACGCCGTCGAATGGGCCCGGAAGGCCGAGGACCTCGGCGCCGGCACGGTCTTGCCGACCAGCATGGACGCCGACGGCGTGCAGAAAGGCTACGATATCCCGATGACCCGCGCGATCGCCGACGCCGTCAGCGTCCCGGTGATCGCCAGCGGCGGCGCGGGCGACCTGAAGCACCTCTACGAAGGGATCGTGGAAGGCCACGCCGACGCCGTCCTCGTGGCATCCATCGCGCACTACGGCAAGTTCACCATCCGGCAGATGAAAGAGTACCTCGCTAAGCGGGGGATTCCGGTGCGGCTGTAAGTACCCCGCGGCTTCCGCCGCGGGCTCGAACTTCACGGCTTGCCTACACCGCCCCATCCCAGCAGTAGGTGCACAGTTTCTCTTTCGGCAGGCCGATGGCGGCCACCAGGTCGTCCAGGCGCTGGTACTGGAGCGTCGTCAGGTTCAGGCGCTTGCGGATAATCTCGACCACGCGCTTGAAGTTCTCGGAATCGGGGTCCACGTAGTCGGCCTGGCATCCCTTGCACTGGGGATCGATCTCCTGGATGGCCTTGCGCCCGGCAAGGTCCAGTTCGCTCTTGGAACGCGAAAAGTTCAGGAACCGGCAGCCGAAGACCAGGGGCGGGCACGCCGGCCGCATGTGCACCTCTTTTGCGCCATAGTCGTACAGACGCTGGACGGTGTCCTTCAGTTGCGTCCCGCGCACGATGGAATCTTCGCAGAAGAGGAGCCGTTTGCCCCGGACCAGTTCCTCGATGGGAACCAGTTTCATCCGGGCCACGAGGTCGCGGACCGACTGGTCCTGCGGCATGAAACTGCGGGGCCAGGTGGGCGTGTACTTGACGAACGGCCGGCCGTACGGCACGCGGGCCTCGTTCGCGTAGCCGATGGCGTGGCCCGTGCCGGAATCAGGGATGCCCGCCGCCATGTCGACCTTGACCTTGTCGCGCCGGGCCAGGGCCGCGCCGCAGCGGTTCCGCGCCACCTCGACGTTAACGCCTTCGTACGAGGACGCCGGGTAGCCGTAGTAGACCCACAGGAACGAGCATATCTGCATGCGGTTGCCGGGCGGGCGTTTCTGCTCGGCGCCCTCCTCGGTCACCAGGACGATCTCGCCTGGCCCGAGTTCCTTCTGTGTGGCGTAGCCCAGGTTCGGCAGCGCGCAGGTCTCGAGGGTGACCGCATAGGCGCCGTCCTTGCGGCCGATGATAACAGGCGTGCGGCCAAGGCGGTCGCGCGCGGCGTAGATGCCTGCGTCCGTCAGAAGCAGCATCGAGCAGGAACCGTCGATCGCCTCCTGGGCCCGCCGGATGCCGTCCTCGAAGGTCGGCTCCTGGTTGATGATCGTGGCCACGAGTTCCGTCGGGTTGATGGCCCCGCCGCTCATCTCCGAGAAATGGGTCGTGCGTTTCACGAACGCCTGCTTCGCCAGTTCCGCGGCGTTCTGCACGACGCCCACCGTCACGATGGCGTACACGCCGAGGTGCGATCCGATGATGAGCGGCTGGTCCTCGTAGTCGCTGATGACGCCGATGCCGCGGCGGCCGCGCATGCGCCGGATGTCGTCCTCGAACTTCGACCGGAACTGCGCGTTGGAAATGTCATGGATGAAGCGAATCAGCCCCCCCTCGCCCGCCACGGCCAACCCGCCGCGACGCGTGCCCAGGTGCGAATGGTAATCGGTCCCGTAGAAGAGGTCCTGGACGCAATCACCCTTGGAAGCAACCGCAAAGATCCCGCTCATGAGTGGCCCTTTCCTCAGACTTTGGCCTTCGGGTTCGTAAGGCGCAGTGCACTCATGACGTGGTACGAGGCATACTCGGTCACGATGCAGCCGGCCGGCCCGCCGACCATGAAGTGCCTGGCCTCGACGCGGTTCAGCGGCGCCACTTCGCCCAGCCCAAGGACCGTCGCGTGCTTGACGGTCGTGAATTCCTTCTCGCCGGCGGGAACGACCTTGTCGAACTCGGGGCTCGGCTCGCCTTCGCCGAAGAGCGTCACGGCGCCGTACCGCAGTTGCCAGGCCTCGGCCTTTGCGGCACAGTCATCCAACTTCACGTGCCAATGCTCAGGGAGCATCTGGCCGGGCAAGAGGTAGATCTCGTGGCCCAGGTACTTGCCTTCCTTGTCGTTGATCCAGAAGATGCCGGCCATGCCGACCTCGGCGAACTTGCCGAGGGCGAAGTCCAGCACCCACATGTCCTTGCGGAGCCTGTCGTAGACGGGGTAGTTGAATCGCTGCATCATGTCGAAGTAGGCCTGCTTGGCGAAGTCCTCCTTCAACTTGCCGTCGGCCTCGTAGAAGTCGGCGTTCTTGTAGGTCTTCACCGCAGCGCCTCCGCCCCCCGCACCGCCGCCGGCGCATCCCGCTGCGCCCGCCGCCGCCACGACCGTGCCCGCCGTCACTGCCATCAGTTTGCGCCTGGTAACGTTCATTAGGCCATCTCCTTTTTGGGTGCCTGCTGCTTGCCTTAAAAAAACACGCGCCCAGTAAACTGGGCGGCTAACCAGACTACTTGCCTTTACGCGGCTTCTTGTTCGCGGCCTTCAGCGTATTGTACAGGTCGAGGGCCTTTTCGGGCTTCTCGTTGTCGTGCACGACGGCCTTGACGGCCGTCACCATGGCAATGGGGTCGTCGGCCTGGAAGATGTTGCGGCCCATGTCGACGCCCGCCGCGCCCTGCTGGATGGCGTTATGGCACATCTTCAGGGCGTCGAGTTCCGGCAGTTTCTTGCCGCCCGCGATGACGATCGGAATCGGGCAGCCCGCAACGACTTCGTCGAAATTCTTTTCGCAGTAGTAGGTCTTGACGAAGTGCGCCCCGTACTCGGCGATCATGCGGGTCGCCAGGCCCATGTACCGCGAGTCGCGGACCATTTCGCGCCCGACGGCCGTCACGCCGAGCGTCGGGATGCCGTACCGCAGGCCCTCGTTGATGAGTTGGCTGAGGTTGCGGAGCGTCTCGTGCTCCTTCTCGGCGCCCACGTACACCTGGCACGTGATGGCCGCGGCGTCCAGGCGGATCGCGTCCTCAATCGCCACGCTCAGAAGTTCGTGGCTCATGTCCTTCAGGATCGACGCCCCCCCGCTCATCCGCAGGCACACGGGCTTGCCGTTCTGGGGCGGGATGCACTGCCTGAGGGCGCCGCGCGTGCACATCAGCACGTCGACGTGCGGCACGAGGGGCGCGATCGTCAGGTCCATCCGCTCAAGGCCCGTCGTCGGACCGTAGAGGTACCCGTGATCGAACGCCAGCATAACCGTGCGGCCGGACTTGGGATTGAAAATCCGGGCCATGCGGCTCTTCAGGCCCCAGTCCTGGCCTTCCGTGCCGCGAAGGTAGAACGCGGGGATTTCCTTCTGCGGAATCGTTACGCCGAAATCCTTCTGCTCTTTCTGTTCAGCCTCAGGCATCGCTCGTCTCCTAAGTTCTCGACCGTGACTGACGCACCCCAGGCACGCTATGTGTTTTGCGCGGCGGGCAAGACTGCCCACCGCGCGACTCCCTTCAATTCACAGAAACAAATGCCTTGCTCCGGTTCGAGGAGTCGTAAGTGATTGATGCATCTCAAGTTCTGTCGAAGAGCGGCCGATATCTCCGGTATGGGGACCCTGGGGAGGGAGAACGCCATGCCGACGATCCGCGAAACGCTGGACTTGGAGGATTTGGTCATCACGGTGTACGCCGCCCTGGACGACGCCTTGGCAGAAGCCGGCATCGCCACGCGGGGCGGCAAGTTGGTCCCGCGTCCGGGCCCGGCGCCGGACGTGGACGACCGCGAGGTCCTCTGCCTGGCGGTTCTCCAGGAATTGTTGGGTTTCGAGTCGGATCACGGGTTTTACCAGTGGTTCGAGTCCAACGCGGTCCTGCGGCAACTGTTCCCCCGGCGGCTCACGCGGCCCAACTGGGCCGACCGCCGGGCGCTCCTGACGCCCCTCTTGCAGCGTTTGTCCCAGGTGTTCTGCGCCCTGGACGGGGAGGAGTCGCCCCCCTTTTCATCATCGACTCGCATCCGGTCGACGTCTGCCGCCCGGTCCGGGCCGGCCACAAGGAGCGTCTCGGCGGACTCGCCCAACGCGGCTATTGCGCGTCGCTGAAACGCTGGTTCCACGGGGTCCGCGAGCACCTGGTGTTCACGCCGGGCGGCCGGATTGCCTTCGTCCTGCAGGTGCCGGGCAACCGCCACGACGTGCGGGGCCTGTACGGCTTGCTGAAAACGACCTTCCGCGGGCATCTGCTGGGCGACAACGCCTACTGGCCCAAGGCGGCCAAGCGGGAGGCGCTGGCCCGCAATGGCATCACCGTGACGGCGGCCACGCGCTCGAATTGGAAGGTGCAGAACACCGCAGAGGAGAAGGCGCTGCTCAAGCAGTGGCGCGGGAAGGTGGAGCGCCGCATCGGCCTTCTTGATAGCCAGTTTCACGCCGGGCGGACGCTCTGCCGCAGCCGCCGACACTACGAGGCGCGCCGCTGGGCCAAGGTGTTGTCGCATAACCTGTCCCGTCATCTGAATCGCAAACTCCGTCGGCCTGCCGAGTCCGTGGCGCACTTCTGGCTGGCCGCTTGAACCGGAGCAAGGCATACTATAGTATATAATCGGACGTGGCCAAAACCGCTCGCGGGGATGCAAAAGGTATCAAGTTCCGATCAAAAGCGCGTAAGAAGTGTGAAAACGGGATCAAGTTTTGTCTTACCCATCTTAACATTTTAGCGCGCCACCCCCTCTGGCGCTAGCGCCAATGCGGTTTTTGCCTTTTCGGACCACCCAAAAGGGGGTGCGCCGCTCTAATAATTGACGTAAGTGTTTCTGCAAAAACGCGACTTACGTCAACTGCCAAAATGGCGGCAACCCGCCAGGGGCGGGCCGCCTATGAGATGGTGCGGGAGGGGGGACTCGAACCCCCAGGCCCTTACGGGCACAAGGTCCTAAGCCTTGCGCGTCTGCCAGTTCCGCCACTCCCGCATGCGAAGGGCGCCTATATCGTACCGGCGGCCAAGCGGGCATTCAATAAGGGGCTCTAGACCAGCATTCCCGCATAGCAGGCCGTCATAAAACTCGCCAGGAGCCCCGCAATGACCGCTCGCACCGCCAGCCGCGCGATGAGGGCCTTGCGGGCGGGGTCGATCGCTCCGAGGCCGCCGATCAGGATTGCCACCGACCCGAAATTCGCAAACCCGCACAACGCGTACGTCGCAATCACCACGCCGCGCGGCGAGATCAGCCCCTGCGGCACGAGGACTTTCATCATCTGGTCGTACGCGACAAACTCGTTGATCACCAGCCGCGTGCCCAGCAGTTGCCCGACCGCCAGGGCGTCGGTCCACGAGGTGGCCCCCATGGTCCACGCCAGCGGGGCGAAGGCGTAGCCGAAAAGCCGCTGGAGCGTCACTTTCTCGGCGAGCCACTGCCGGTCGATCAGCACGTCGCTGCCCGCGCCGAGGATGATGTTCACCAGCGCAATCAGGCCGATGAACGCAATCAGCATCGCCCCGATGTTCAGGGCCAGCCCCAGCCCCGCCCCTGCCCCGCGTGCGGCGGCGTCGATGACGTTGACGGCCTCGCGCGGCGGCTGGAATGTCACCCGCCCGCGCGTCAGCGGAACTTCCGTTTCGGGGATCATGATCTTGGCGATCACGATGGCCGCAGGGGCGCTCATCACGGAGGCCGCCAGCAGGTGCCCCGCGCTGACGCCGAACGAGACGTACGCACCCATCACGCTGCCGGCGATGGTCGCCATGAAACCGGTCATAAGGGTGAACAGTTCCGACCGCGTCATGCGGCGGATGTACTCGATGATGGCGGTGGTGGCCTCGATCCCCAGGAACACGAACAGGGCGCACGCCAGGCTCTCGGCGCCCGAGGTGTTCATCGCCTTCTGCATGATGCGGGCCATCGCGCGCACGACCGCCTGCGTAACGCCCAGGTGATACAGGACCCCCGCGAACGCCGAGAAGAAAATGACGATCGGCAGCACCTGGAACGCCACGACCGCGCCGAAGACGACGATGTGGGAATGTTCCGCCCCGTCGCCCTTCAGTTCGTAGATGGGGCTGACGAGGTTGCCGAAGAGGAACTTCGCCCCCTCGTTGCTGGCCGCAAGGAGGGCGTTAAAGCCCCTCTCGGCCAACTCGAAGAACCACGCCCCCTGAGCGGTCCCGAGAACCAGCAGGGCAAACACCAGTTGCAGCAAAAGGCCCGCGACGACCGTCCGCAGATTGACGCGGCGGCGGTTCTCGCCGAGGGCCCACGCGATGCCCATCATCACGAAAAGCCCGATGAAACTGACGAAGCGCGGCCACCCGTCTTCCATGACCCGAGGCTCCCTTCGCGCCGTCGATTGTGCCACACGCAAGGGCGGACGTCGATGAAAAACCGGCCGGGCAGGCTTTGGGCTTTGAACTTTGAACTTCTTGGCCTGCCATTTTGGCCGTTGACGTAAGTCGCATTTTTGCAGAAACACTTACGTCAATTATTAGAGCGGCGCACCCCCTTTTTGGGGGTCCGGAAGGCCAAAAAACCCCTTGGCGCTAGCGCCAGAGGGGGTGGCGCGTCAAAATGTCAAGATGGGCAA
>Ga0315284_10009096_pt1 | contig 14181 bp, 12 predicted proteins | sample YL17G09_16_MG_FD_203696 | JGI IMG/M metagenome (GOLD analysis project Ga0315284, IMG submission 203696) | Sediment microbial communities from Yellowstone Lake, YNP, Wyoming, USA - YL17G09_16 | ecosystem: Environmental > Aquatic > Freshwater > Lake > Sediment | place: USA: Wyoming | collected... | reverse complement strand
GGGATGTTTTTTTTTTGGGGGGGGGGGGAGAGGAGAGAGCGGGGTCAGGAAGATGACGAAACCCCGGAAGACGACAAATGCCTGTCGGGCGATGTGCCACCTTCTCGTCGAGGTGTCTTCCCGTCCCCGCGGGAGGGCCTCGCGAGTGCTTTCCCACTCCGTTCTCGAGCAGCTTCGAGGGGAACGCATTTCGTTTACCGCCTGAAACAGAAAAAGGGGCGCGAAGGCGGCGCCAAGGCGCGGAAACGGCACGGCCATTCTCTCGGAGCGCTGGGCCAACATGGTATTTTGTTTTTTTTTCTTTCAACTCTCTCTCTCTCATGGGCCGTAATCCCTCTCGCCTCCCTCCCTCCCTCTCTCCCTCTTTTCTCTCACCTTCTTCACCCTCTTGGCGCGGCCGTCCATCAGCTGCGACGCATGTGCCGCGTACGCAGACGCGTTGGCGTGCGTGACGGCGCCGTAGGGGAGGCTCGAGGGGGCGGGGAAGACGTTGGCGAGGAAGGCCTGGGGAGGGGCGACGAAGGCCGCTGCGGCCGGCTTCGTCGCGGCTGCGTGCTGCTGCTGCTGCGCGCTCGTGCTCACGCTCTCCGTCTTGACGTTCAGGAGCGAGTCGAGCATCGACAGCTCCGCGTCGGAGATGGCGGGGAGCGGGACGTGGAGCTGAAGCTGCTGAGCAGCGGCGGAAACGGAGGCAGCAGCACCAGTCGAAGCATTTTCAAGCATCGGGGCGTTGGGCGCCCCCGCGCTCCCGCCGGCAAGCGCGTCGAGCCACGTCGGAGGGGTGTAAGTCCCCGCGGGGAGGGCGCCGACTGGTACTCGGCACATCGGAGGATTCTGCGCGGGGAGACTGTCGGGGAAATGGGGCGAGCGAGAGGGGGGAAGCAAAATAATGTGTGAAGCGAAAAGCTCTGGCCTCGGCCTCAAAAAAGGGAGACGTGACCTTTTTTTTGAGGGTCGAAAAAGATAAATTTTCTCTTTTTTCGTCCTCTGAAGAACAAGAGAGCAAAAAGTCGGGGGGGGGGGGGGCTCTTGAGTTTTTTTTTTTTTTTTGGGGTAGGCACAGGCCAGAGAAAGCAAAAACCCACTTGCGGCAAGGCCCCCTCCAAATGAGCTTTTTCCAATTCCACCTGGACTCTGCCGCGAGACCAGATCCTTGAGCTCGGAGGAGCGAACGGGGGGGGAGAGAGAGGGGGTATTGGGCGGGGGAGCTGAAGCACGGGAGCGAGGTTGAGAGAGAGTCCAAGTTTTTTTCTCACTCTGGGCTCACTTGTCTCTTCTCTCTCGAGAGCCTAGCCGGCAAAACAACCGCGCATCGCTCAGAGAGCAAGCCGGCGCGGGATGTCCGTCCCGCGCTGCGTTCCCTGGGCCTCCTGGCCCGAGTGGGACTCGGTGCGCCTGGCGCTCTTCGGCGGAGACCCCCAGGCGCAGCGCTCGGCCCTCGGAGTGGTGAGCGGAACGGAAAGCGGGCGATGAGCAGCATTTGGCGCCGCCGCTGCTCCGCCGCCGACGCCGTTTTTTTTTTCCTTCGAAAACCCTCTCTCTCTCTCCGACTCTCTCCCCCTTCAACCTCACGCCCTCGACCCCCTCGACCGCCCAAAAACAGGTCTCCGCCTGGCGCTCTCGGGGGCGCCTCCCCCTCGGCGTCGACGCCACGGCAGCCTTTGTGGAGGCAGAGATAGAGTGAGTTGCTGTCGTTGTTGTTGTTGGAGGGTCCCTGGTTCGTTCCTCTCGAACTCCGAGAGACGCAGCAAAACTCATCAGCGGAAAAAAAAAACGCCAACAGCCCCCCCGCGACCGCGCATGCCGCCCGCCTCCACCTCGCCATGGCGCTCACCCGCCTCGTCAACGGCGTTGCCGATGCCGCGCAGCAGGGCCGCGTCGCCAAGTCCGTGGCGCGGCTCGCCGCCTCGGCAGGCCTGCCGCGCTCGGCGGTCGACGCACGGCACGAGGCGACCCACGGCGACCTCCCCTCGCTCGCGGCCCTGCACCGCGCCGCGCTCGCGTGCCTGCGGTGGCTCGAGGCGCACTACTGGCTGTCGCAGCTGGGGATGGTCCGCGAAAAGAGGGGGAGAGTCAGGGAGGCGCTGCTCGAGTACACGAGGCTGCGGGCGCTCGCCGCCGCGGCCTGCCTCGGGGGAGCAGGAGCCGGGAAGGAGGAGCACGGGGGGGGGGGGGAGGAGTGGGAGGACGAGGAGGACGAGGAAGGCGGCACCGGCGGCGAGGACGAGCAGCAAGGCCGCAACGATACCAGCAGCAGCAGCAGCAAGAGCGTCTCCGCGGCCGCCTCGGCGCAGCGCAGGCGGAGGCAGCTCCTCGGGGAGCTTAAGGAGCTGGTCCCGAGGGCGGCGCCGCGGCTGTTGGCCTCGGCCGTCCTGGCCCTCCGCCCTCCTCCCTCGTCCTCGGCCGCCTCGCCTCCCGCTCCCGTGGCCTCCTCCTCCTCCGACACTGCTTCCGCTGCTGCTGCGGAGACAGCGGGCTGGAGAGAGGTCCTCCGCGCCCTCGAGAGGGGCTGGCCTGGGCTGCAGGGCGCTCTCGTCTGGGCTGCCGCAGACTCGTTGCTCGAGGCGGGGCGGGCGGCGGCGGCGGCGCGTGATGGAAAGGTTGAAGCAGCAGCAGCTGCTGCTGCTGCTGCTTCTCTCGGCGCCGCTTCGTTCTCCTCCTCTCTCTCACCCTCGGAGCTCGCCTCGTGGGCCGAGTTCCTCGCCGGGCCGCTGCTCTCTTCCTCTTCTTCACAGCAAGGAACGAAGAAGAAGAAGGGAAGCAACAACATCGGCAAGAGGAGGACGGCGACGGCGGCAGCAACAGCGGCCGAACCCGGTTTTTCGATCATTTCCACCGCTGCCTCTGCCGCGGCCCCGGCCCTCGCCGCGGCTGTTCTCGTCACCCCCGCCGGAAGCGAGTTATCCGGGGCACTCAGGAGGGCCGCGACGGCTTACGCAGAGGCGGGAAGAGGAAGACGAAGAGACAAAAAGAGGAGGGGCAACAGCAGCTCCGACGGCGGCGGCGACGACAACTCCGGGGCAGCGCGCGCCGCGAAGCTCCTCAGGGCATGCGAAGCCGTGAAAGACGGCGGCGAAGGCGGCAGCGATGGCTACGACGGCCTCGCCGTGGCAGAGGCAGCGCAGACGGCGCTCCTGGCGGCGTGGCGGGAGAGGACGGAGAAGGAGGACGGAACGACGACGACAACGACGACGACAAGGTCGAGCGGCGGCGACGGCGGCGGCGAGGGCGAGGCTGCCGTTGCGTTCTCCCGCGTCCGTGCCGAGCAGTGGTGGCCGTGCCCGCTCGGGGCCCTGCCGAGGAGGGGCGACGGCGCCGGGAGGCCGTCGGTCCTGGAGTGGAAGAAGCCGAAAGGAGGAGGAGGAGGAGGAGGAGGGGGAGGGGGACGGGCAGGAGGAGCCTCGAGAGAGGCGGCGACAGCGGCGGCGACCGCGGCGGCGACCGCGGCAGAGGCGCCTCTCCCCCGTCCTGCTGCCGTTCCGATACCGCGGGCCCCGGGGGGCTGGATGGCCTCTGCCGGCGGCGAGGCGCTGCTGGTTCCTCTGTTTTGAGGAAGAACGAGGACAGCAAAAGCTCGTCAGAGAGAAAAACCGTCACACAATGAAACTTAAAATAACAAGACGCGTGCACTATGAATATCTCGAAGAGCTCTTTCTTTCTGCTGCTGCGCACGGGGGCCCTCGGAAGGAGAACGAGGCGCTCTCGTGGAGGGGACCCGCTGGTTTTTCGATGAGTTTGCGAAGAAAAATAAAAGTTGTTTTTCACTTCTCGACAAACGGAAGAAAAAAGAAAAAACGAAGACGAAAAGATCGAACACGATGAACGACGTCGCGCCTCCGCTCTACGGCTCAGGCAATCTGGCCGTCGTCGCTGCATCTCATCATCCTCCGCAGCAGCGATCAGAAGGCACCAAGCTCTTCGAGCTGGAGCCGGTGAGAGAGAGGGTGGAAAGAAGAGAGACAGAGAGAGAGGCGGCAGAAGATCCGCCGGCGACGGCCAATGCATCAGCCTCACCTTTCTTTTTTTCCCTCTTTCCCTGTCTCGCTCTCTCTCTCTCTTTCTCTCTAAACCAATTCAAACCACACCAGGAGCACGAGCTTCGTGTCGAGACTCGCCCTGGACATGCGGTCATCGTCGCGGTGAGTGGAGAAAGTTGGGGAAAAAACACGAAGACGACATTCGTTCGTCAAATTCGCCGACGTCGTTCTTCGGCCGCCCTCTCCTCTCACCTTTTTTTCCTCCTCTTCTCACCTCACCCCGCCTTGACAGCTCGTCTCCGGCAAGGCCGAGATCTTCGGCGCCGAGCTCCAGCTCGGAGAGCGCCGCGAGGTCTCCGGGGGCTGCCCCTTCGCCGTCTTCTCCTGGCAGGGCGCGAACGTGGCCCTCTCTGCGGCACCTCCCGCGGGCTCGGTCGTCGTCGACGGAGGTTCGGGCTCGGCGACGACGCTGGGCCCGCCGCTCGAGACCGCCGTCGCGATGACCTACGTCGCCTCCCACACGCCGATGCCCTCGTACCTGAACGCGCACGACGCGCTCGAGGCGCGGAGGACGCTGGCAGCAGAAGCGGCGGCGAGCTCGGCGGCGGGCGGCGCCGGCCACCGCCGCGCGAGGAAGGAGACCGAGGGCCCGCGCGCCATCGTCGTGGGCCCGACCAACGCCGGCAAGTCGACGATCTCGAAAATCCTGCTCAACTACGCGGTCCGCGGCGGGTGGCGCCCGACCTTCCTGGACCTCGACGTGGGGCAGGGCACGCTGGCCCCGCCCGGCTGCCTCGCCGCAACGCCCGTCGACGCGCCGCTCGCGGCCGACGCCGCCGCGCCCGACGCCCCGCTGGCCTTTTACTTCGGCAGCGCTTCCCCTTCCGATAACCTCGAGCTGTTCCGGTACCTGGTGTCGAGGATGGCGGGCATTCTCAACAGGAGGTCCGAGGCAGCGAGCGAGGCCGCGGAGAGGCAGCAGCAGCAGCAGCAGCAGCAGCAGCAGCAGCAGCAGCAGCAGCAGCAGCAGCAGCAGCGGGAAAAAGCTAGTCAGGATCCTAGTAAAAGCGTCGCGGCGAGCGGCTGGGTCGTCAACTGGCCCGGGTGGTGCGACGGAGAGGAGGCCCTCTCCCTCCTGTCGGACGTCGTCGACTCCCTGTCGATAGACACCGTGCTGGTGGTGGGAAGCGAGAGGCTGCACGCGGTGCTCCAGGAGCGGCTCGGCGGGAAAAGGGTCGGCGGAAGCGGAGGGAACACGAGGGGAGGCGACGACGGGGACGGCCCGAGGATCTCCGTCGCCAACGTCCCCCGCTCGGAGGGCGCCGTCGTCCGCGACGCCGACACCCGCAGGGCTGCGCGTTCCGCGAAAGTAAAGGAGTACTTCTACGGTCCCGCCTCCGCCCGTCCGGGCGGCCCGCGGCAGCTGCGGCCGGCGGCGCTGCGGCTGCGGCCGGGCGAGCTCGAGCTCGTGAGGATCGGCGGCGCGGCCTTCGCCGGGAGGCCGAGGGCCCCCGCGACGGCGCTCCCGATAGGGCACGGCGACGCGACTGCCGCCGCGGCCGCTGCTTCCGGGGCTGCTGCCGGGGCCTCGTCGTCTGCGGCGGGAGGGGGCGGGGGAAGCAGCGCGGCGCTGCGGCTCGAGAGGAGGGAGGCCGGCCCCGAGCTGGTGCACTCGCTGCTCGCGCTGTCGCACGCCAAGAGCGCCGAGGGCGCCCTCTCGGAGCCCGTCGCTGGGTTTCTGTACGTGACTGCCGTGGACGCACACACGGGTGCGGTCACGGTGCTGGCGCCCTGCGGGGGGAGCCTGCCTGGCCGCGTGGCGGTGGCGGGGAATATCAAGGTCTTTCTCGAGTAGAGGGGAGGAGAGTTTTTTTTTCCCTTTTCCTTGTAGAGGTGGACGACGAGGACAACCACCAGCGGATGCACTGTCTTCTTTCAAACCAAGCTTTCCCCCTTTTCCTTCTCGGTCTCTGCCCGCTCAATTCCCATCCCAGCGATGCAGAGTTTCCTCGTGAGTGGCCGGACTGCGGCGCCGGCGTCGACGACGACGCGCCAGGCGGCACACTGGACGCTGACGCGAGTCGTCCGAGCCGCAGAGTTGTCCTTGTCCGATTCTCCTTCGTCGTCTCTCCCGCTTTTGAGCCCGACGAGGCGCGAGGCCCTGTCCCTGGGAGCCGCCTCCCTCGCTCTCGGGCTGGCATCAGGTCTCGTCTCTTCGCCTGCTGCTCGCGCGGAGGAGGGAGGTGAGTGGAAATTGGACGCGGATGAGGGGAGGGAGGAAGAGAGAGTAGACGGAGATCATCATCCAGTGCCACCGATCGAAAGACAGCAGGGAGGAGACCAACGCCGACGCTCCCGACCTCTGGAAAAAAAAAAAAAAACCCCAACCCCCCCAAAAACAGAATTCACGATCCTCTACGGCACCGCCTCGCCGCCGACGTCGTACGGCGGCTACGGCGGCAACGCGGCGGAGGAGGCCAAGTGAGCTTTTTTTGTTTGGATTTATTCAGAGTGGAAAGAGGAGAGAGAGGAGAGAGAACGGAAACTAAAAAACCCGACCTCGAAGAAAACAGAAAACAAAAAACTCACTTTCTTCTTTCTTCTTTCTTCTTTCTTCTCCTTCCCTCTCTTTTCGATTCCTCTGTAACCTCCGGTTTAGGTACTCCTTCGAGTACCCCTCGAGCTGGAAGACCGAGACGATCGGGAAGCAGCAGAAGGGGATGGTCGGGATCGACTCGAAGGTGACCAACCCGAGGGCGAAGCGTGAGTAGTCTTTGGAGAATTTTTTTACGAGTTTTTTTTCCCAGTGTGTTCTTCTGCTCCAACTTCGGGTGCGTCTTATCATCTCACGCCTTCCCCTCTTTCCTTCCCAACCTCCCTCCCACCACCAAAATCTTCTCTCTCGACCCCTCCCCCCCTCCCACAGTCCAACAGGCCTACGTCATCACCTTTGGCCGCGCCGGGGAGGACAACAAGAAGTTCAAGCTCGGGGACGTCGAGCGCACGCTCGAAGGCTTCGCCGGCGCCGACTACAACCTTCAAGATGCCTTGACGGCCGCGACGGACAAGAAGGCGCAGAAGCGGGAAGGTTCCGAGCAGGAGTTTTACGACTACGAGGTCGCCGGTCCCGATTTCACGTACCTGGCGGCCGTCACGCTCAATGGAGGGAAGGTGTTTGCGCTGTTCGTCTCGAGCCCGACCAAGAGCTTCAAGAGCGACGAGGCGGCGCTGCGGCACATTGTCGAGTCGTTCAAGACGATTTGAGATGTTTTAAGTTTTCTTTGTCGTTGTTTTTTTCAGCCCCTTCCTTTCGCGCGCCTCTCTCTTTGCTGTTTTTTTCGTTTTGGGTTCCGATGTGACAAGAGAGCGTGATCCTCTCGATAAGGGGGCAGCAGTCTTTGGGTTTCAATTTTGTTTTTTTACACGTTTTCTCCCTCTTCTCTCTCCTCTTCTCAGCAGCAGTCAAACGCCCACGCGCAGTCCGCCTTGATCGCCTCCTCCTCGGCCACGGAAAGATCGGGAGCGATCCCGAACCTCGCCCTGATCTCCGCCGGGGACCGCCCGCGGATCCCCGCCGCGACGGCGTCGGCGCAGGCCGCCAGAGCGACGGGAATGTCCAGGAAGTTGGCGGCGAGCGCGCGGCCGAGCAGGGCGCGAGACGAGTGGCCGCCACCTCCGCCGCTGCCGCCGACGCCGATGCCGCCCGCCGAGGAGGAGGAGGAGGAGGAGGAGGAGGAGCGGGAGGAGGCCCAAGCCGCGGCATCGGCGGCGAGGGCGGCGCGGAGCGCGAGGGAGAGCGCGGCGTGGGAGGGGCCCGCGCCTGGGGCGGGGGAGGCGGAGGCGGCCTCGGCTCCCCCGCCGCCGCCACCCCTGCTCCCCCTGCCTCCTGATGCCCGCGCCCGCCGCCCCTGCCCCCCTTCCCGCGCCTCCTCCCTCTGTCGGATCCTCTCCAGCTCGTCCCTTCCCTCGAGCTGCCTCGCGCAGAAGCCGAAGATCGAGACGAGCTCGCGCTTGCGGACCGCCGGGAGGGGGATGGTGATGTCGGACGCGTCGTCGTCGTCTGAGTTTTTTTTTGAGGTTGAGAGAGGGATGAGGTGAGGAGGGGGGGACGAACAAACGGAGAAGGGGTCGAAAAGAGAAAAAAAGTCGAGAGCATTGGAAAGTCGTTTCTTTGCTCTCGAACTTTCTCTTCAAACGTGTTCTCTTTCTCTCTCACACACCTCTGGAAAGAAGCAGCTGACGGACCGTCCCGGATTCCTCTGCGACGCGGCGAGGAAGGGTGAGCCGGTGCCCGTCGGCCGAGACGAGCGTGACGAGAGGAGAGAGGGAAGAAGATGGGGAGGTCGACGGAGCTGATGCTTCCTCGAGTGTCAAAGGTGGGTGATGCTCCCGTCGGTCGGCGGCTCCGGAGCCGGCGGTCATAGACGATAGCAGCGTGTTCTCCCGCTCTGGAGTCGCTGGCGCCAAGGCCGGCGCCAAGGCCGGGACTGCTGTCCCGGGTGTCGAAGGCGACGACATCATTTGCTTTTTGATATGCCAAACGAGTGGAGCGAAGAAGTTGTGCTAGCCGCTCAGAGGCGCATTGAATTCATTTCTCGACTTCTTTCTCAACTCTCTAGGCGGCGGCTAGCGGGCAATCGAAGAACTTTGTTGCCAAAACGTCACTCGCAGCAATAAACTTCCTGCAATCTTCGACTCTTCACCTGAAAGAAAAAGCCAAAGGAGATGTCCGAACGGGCCCTGGCGCTCGTCCCGAATCCGGATGCAGCGGCAAAGAGGAAGAGGGCTGGCGACGATGATGGAGACAACGACGCCCTGCTTGCTCCTGGCTCCGTCTCCGACCCATCGCTCGCGCTCGTGGTTCCCGCAACGGGAGGACCGGCCATCACGAAGGCGGAGTACGAGAAGCGGCTCAAGGACGTAAGAGGAGCTGTTTTTTCAACTTTCGATTCGGTCGTCGTCGACCTCCCGCCTCTCTCCCTCTCCCTCTCCCTCTCGTCAAGCCCTTCTCTCTCTCAACCTTGACCTCCCTCTGCTGGCGCGCTCTCTCTCTCTCTCTCCCTCCCTCTCTCTCTCTCCCTCTCTCCCCTCCCCCCTCGACCTCCCCTCTCTCTCAACCTCGCAAACTCGCAAACTCTTCCGCCGGCTCAAAACCCCGCAACTCCCCGACAGGCCGATGAGCTCGAGCAGAAACTGGCGTTCATCACGCAGAACGTCCCGACGATCGTGTCCAACGTGCAGGGGTCGGCCGCCGGCGCCGGGAGCGGGACGTTCCACACGTACGCCAACGGGCGCAGGCGGGAGGCGGAGAGGGTGGAGAGGATGGAGAGGGAGGCGCGGGAGAGGGCCGCGAAGGCGGAGATGGAGGTGGGGATTTTTTTTTTTGAGAGAGAGGGGGGGAAGGGGGGGAGGGGAGAGAGACCCGTGGCGGAGAGACTCTCGCTCGTCGGGAAAGAACGGAAACTCACCCGTTTGTTTCGTTGCCTCTTAATCCCTTTTACGCAAAAAACAGACCCGCCTCTCGACGCTGCAGCGGGCAGAGGAGGAGAAGACCGCAAAGAGGCGAGGGAAGCGGCAAAAGCAAAAGGTATGGAGCGAGCGAGGTCGAAAAGGTGGAGTCTGAAAAAGCGAACCAAGGTTTTAACTAACATAAGGGTTGGGGTTAAAATAATAAAGTTTATCTCATCTTTTATAAACTGAAACACTGATGAGCACGAATCTCTTTCTTAGCCACCCCCCTCTTATCCCCAAACAAAACCAAAAAAACAGAACAAGAAGCTCCGAAAGGGCTCTGCGGGAGGAGGAGACGGAGGCCCCGCGAGCGACGGCGAAGAAAAGGAGAAAGGCGCCGGCGCCGCCTCGCTCGCCGTTGCCGACTTGGACTGAAAAAAAAAACCCTTTAAAAACCTTGTAAAGTAGATACTCGATCTTTCAACTTCTTCAAGGAGCCGCGGCGACGCGCCAGGCGAAGCTGATCATTGCGGCGACGAAGGCCGCCGCGGCGACGGCGCATCGCGCGGAGAAGAGCTGCTGCTGCTGCAGCTGCTGCTCCGAGGAGGAGCTCTCTTTGGCAGCGGCATCGGCATCGGCAGCGGCATCGGCAGCGGCAGCAGCAGCAGAGGCGCTCGCCTTCTCCTTCTCGCCCGCCGCGGGCGCCGCCGAGGCAGGGGCGCCCGCGTTCGCGTTCCTGAAGAAAGGCCCCGGCAGCATCCCCAGCACCGCCGCGACCGCGAGGTCGCTGAGCCTGTCGGGGAGCAGGCGCGGGAGGGTCCAGTTCTTGACCCTGCGGTAGACGCACGTCGTCCGGGTCGGAGGGGGCGCGGAGAGCAGCAAGGAGAGCGGCGAGGGGAGCGAGGAGAGGAAGAGCGACCTCTTCTGCTTCTTCTTCTGCGTCCGGTCGAGGAGGTCGGCGACGATGCCGGCGATCCGCTGAGGGGTGTGGCCCGCCTGTTCCGGAAAACGTTTTTTAATTTTTTCGAGGTGGAGGAATTCGAAGAGAGAGAGTGAGTTTTTTTGAGTTTTTTTGAGTTTTTTCGTTTGAAGAAGCAGGAAAAAAACGTCAAAGAAACTTACCCTCCCTTCCGCCCTCACGATCTCCCCAAACACCTTCAAGGGACCCTTATACGGTGTCCCATCGTACGCGCTCACGTCGTGGCCCTCCGCCTTGTCCCAGACCGGCGTCGCGACGGCGCCCGGCTCCAAGACGAGGAGGTCGCAACCGTACGGAACCAGCTCGCGCCTCAGAGCGTCACTCGCGGCCTCGAGCGCGTGCTTGGAGGCGGCGTACGCCCCGATGAAGGGCGCCGAGAGCTTGCCTGCCGTCGAGGAGATCTGGACGATGGTTCCCGGGTTGGATACCGGGAAGGAGGAGGCCGCGAAGCGGGAGAAGGGCGGGGAGGAGGAGGAAAAGGCCGAAGACGAAGACGACGGCGGCGACGAAGAGGCGTCTTCGCAGCCTGTGTCGACTCCCGCCTCCCTCTTCTCCTCGGTCCTCTCCCCTCTCCCAGCGCCCAGAAGCGGCGCGAAGGCCTGCGTCACGCAGCAGGCCCCGAAGAAGTTGACCTCCATCTGCCGCCTGATCTCCGAAAGGGGCTGGTGGAGCAAGGGGCCCGGGACGGCGACCCCCGCGCAGTTGACCAGTCCCGCCAGGAGCGCCACGTGGCTCGGCGCCCGCTGCCGCCGGCGGCGGACGGGCTGGGGGGTCTCGCTGCCGCCTCGGATGCCACCGCTTCCGCTTCCGCTTCCGCTCCCGCCGCCGCGGCTGCGGAGAAGGCGCAGGGGCAGGGAGCCGCTTCCGTTCTTTCTGCTGGAGGAGGTGCCGCCTCCGAGGAGGGCGGCGATGGCCTCTCCCTGGCCCTCGCCTCCTCCTCTGCCGCCGCCGGTTTTCCTCTGCTGCTGGTGCTGCTGCTGCTGGTGCTGCGGCTGCCGCCCCTTCTCCTCTCCTTCTTCCTCGCCTCCTTCGAGCCAGCCCTCCCCGCTCTTCCCCTCGACCAGCGCCTCCCCGACAAACTCCGCGGCTCTGTAGACGGACCGCTCGTCGCAGACGTCCATCTCGACGGCGGCGAACCTCGTCGGGCCCAGCTCGGCGACGAGGGGCTCGGCGTCCTTCAGCCTGCGGACGCAGCCAAAGACGAAAAAGCCGCGGCGGGCGAGCTCGGTCGCGGTCGCGGCCCCGATGCCGGAGGAAGCCCCCGTGACGACGACTGCGGGGGACGGGATGTCCCTGAAGGGCGAGCGGGGGACCGGGGAAGGGGAGCGCGGCTGTTTTTGGTGTTTTGGTGCGGGGGGAGCGAGGGAGGTCTCTTTTGGTCAACGGGGTTTTTCCTTGCGAAGAGAGGGGGGCACTCGAGAGGAAGAAAAAACCGCGGGCGAAAAAGAGTCTCCTTTCTTTCTCTCTTTCTTCTTTTCTCTCTTTGGGATCGTTCGCGAGAGATACAGAGAAGAAGCAAAACACACACTTCTCTCACCTTGGATGCAGTCATCGTGGAAAGAAGTGGAATCTTTTTCAAAGAGAGAAAGAGAGGGAGAGAGAGAGAGCGGGGTCGAAAGGGAGACGAAAAAGAAAAAAAATGTGATTTCGGGTTTTCGTTTTCGTTTTTCTTTGACAGTCACCTCTTTACGCTCTCTCTTCTTCTCTCCCCTCCCCTCCTTCACTCTCCCTCGTCCACCAGGAACAGCTCCCCGAGCCTCTCCCCCCGCATCACCGCGGCGACGTCGCGCACCTTGGCCCCGCTGCGGTGGTCGGCGACGACGCCCCTCGAGAAGTTGTAGGTTCGGACTTTCTCAGAGCGCATTCCGCCGCCGACCTGCCCCTTTCGCTCCGACGCCAGCCGCCGCGCCTCCGCGGCCTGCTGCCGGTCCCAGACCCTCCTGGACAGCTCGGCCACCGCGGCCGCCCTGTTCCTGTGCTGCGACCGCCCGCTGCGCACCGCGACGGCGGTCCCCGACGCGAGGTGCACAGCGCGCACGGCGGAGTCGGTGGTGTTGGCGTGCTGCCCGCCCTTCCCCGAGGAGCGCATCGTGTCTATGCGGACCTCTTCGGGGCCGAGGAGAGGGAGGCGGGAAGGAGCAGCGGAGGAGAGACGATAATAAGGAGCGGGGGAAGAGACGCCGCTCCCGCCTCCTTCGAGGAGGACGGCGACCGTCGCGGCCGAGGTGTGCTGCCTGCCGCCCGACTCGGTGACCGGGACCCTCTGCACCCTGTGCACTCCCGCCTCGTTCCTCAGGCTCTCGGCGACGCCGCTTCCTCGTATCCTCGCGGAGGCGCTTTTGATGCCTCCCGAAGCAGAGGCAGAGGCAGAGGCAGAAGAGGAGGCCGCGGAAGAGGAGCTCGAAGCAGCAGCTCCCGCAGAGAGCCTCCGCAGCTCGTGCCACTCCCAGCCGGCGGAGGCCGAGTGCCGCGCGTAGGCCCGGAACAGCTCCGCGGCGAAGAGCGAGGCGTCGAGGCCTCCTGCGCCCGCGCGGACCTCGAGCGTGACAGTCGTCGGCGGCGGAGGAGGCCGCAGGGGCCCGTCGTCGTCGGAGGTCGACGAGGAAAAATAAGAGGAAGAGGCGTCGTTCGTCGAAACCGCGGCAAACAGCGAGCGCCGCCGGCCAATGATTGCGATTTGACGCAATCCATTGGCCGCGGCCGCGGCCAGCACACCGCTCATTCAGCGCCTGGCCTCTCTCAGAATGAGATAACGATTGCGTCTCCGGCGATCCGAGTTCGCAGAAAAAGCTAGAGCGCGGGCTCGAGCGCGGATTCGACCATCAAAAGAGGCTCGGATCGAAAGAGAAGTGGTGAGAGAACGAGGGCTTGAAAGTTTTCTCGCGTTTTTTCTCTTTTTCCTGCCTTCTCCTCCCCTGCCGCGTTGCTAAGCCTTTCATAGAGCTCTGGAAATTCGAAAATCGCAATACCCTTGCGAGTGTGCAAACACTCCTCGAAACATTTTATCGACTACAGGCAACATTTGCCCGAAAACATCGAAAGAGGTCTCTGTAGCTCAGTGGTAGAGCGCGCGACTGCAGTAAAGCTGTTTGTCTGACTTCGCGTGGTCGCTGTTTCGATTACGGCCGGGGACTCAGTTTTTTTTTGTTTTCTGATGAGAGGAGGAGAGGAGGAGAGGAGGAGAGGAGGAGAGGAGGAGAGGAGGAGAGGAGGAGAGGAGAAAGAGAGGAGGCCGAGGGAGAGAGGGCGCGACAGGAGGGAGGAAGCCGGGCACCGACCCGCCGCCGCCTCGTTCCTTTTCTCCCTTTCTCCTCTCTCTCTCCGCTCTCCCCGCTCGCCGCTGAAACACGCGCGGCCTCCATGCTTAAAGCGCTTTGTATGATACGTCAGTGTTGTTGGTGATTGCACAGGAAAAAAAAAGCAGAAAGAAAGCACCCGCGGACGTTCCTTTTTAAAAAACCAAAAAACTCTCTCTCTCTCTCTCACTGCTGGAAAAACTGCTGCTGCTGCTGCTGCCCCTGCCACTGCCCCTGCTGCGACTGCGTCTGGAGCCGCTGCTGCCTCCGCCCCGCGGCCGCGAACTCGGCCCCGCCGCCGGGAGAGCCCCGCAGCTCCCGCGCGAAGGCGGCCAGGACCCGCACGTCGGCGGCCGCGGGCGCGACGCCGGGCCGCCGCGCGGCGCAGGCGGCCAGGGCCGCCTGCGGGCCCGCGCCGTGGGCGGCGACGAGCCAGGCCGCGGCGACCAGCGGGGCGCGGGCCGCTCCGGTCATGTCG
>Ga0315284_10009094_pt1 | contig 14182 bp, 7 predicted proteins | sample YL17G09_16_MG_FD_203696 | JGI IMG/M metagenome (GOLD analysis project Ga0315284, IMG submission 203696) | Sediment microbial communities from Yellowstone Lake, YNP, Wyoming, USA - YL17G09_16 | ecosystem: Environmental > Aquatic > Freshwater > Lake > Sediment | place: USA: Wyoming | collected... | reverse complement strand
CGTTAATCCGTTCGATGAAATCGCCGCGGCCGGCCTGAAATCCCAGACCGAGATTGATTATAAAATTATCTTCCATCTTTGCGACATTTATTCCAAAATGTAGGCAGATGGCTTTCAGGTCAGGCAGCACGTCGTGTAACGGTCGCGGCGTCCCAAACCTTTGGAGTACTTCGTCGAGCCTACCTTGTTGTAATAACCGGAGGGTACTTTGGTCGGGAGGCGTGTTCTCCCAGACGGCGCCCGCAAGCTCCACCTTCTCTAATACGCGAAGCTTCATGGCACTACTTACCTGCATAATCTGTATCATATGGGTAAGGTTCTGATACTGAAGCACTTCTTCCCTAACCCCAAATTTAGGCATGTCTATTGTAAATGTGTGGAGCCGTTGCAGCAGCAAGACGAGGTCTTTTTTGTCAAAACGTTTGAACTTCTCTTTAAAACCGGCTACCTGTTCTTTATTTATAAATACCTCTAAGACTTTTGAGAATAATTTTTCGAATTTCGGCGAAGGGTCCCAGCCGCTTGCTTTTAACGCCTTTAAGAATTCCTCCCTAAGCTTTCTGAAACCTTCTTCATTTAGCCCCGCAAGGTCTTCTGCCTGAATGTTTAAATTGGATAAGACACGCGGCACAATATCTTCAAAGGTTTGTTCAAATTCTCCCAGGCGGGTTGGATTGCGTAGATCTTTTATGACCCTAGCGGCACCTGCCGGGCCCTGCGCAAGGAAGGCGTTCCTTACGCGCATCGCCTGATGGTGCGCCTCGTCACCCTGCATGCCGGCCTCTAAGAGCTCGACTTCGATGACTTCATGCAATAGGTCTCCGAGGATCGCCTCGTTTCCTATCACGCCTTCTCTTAACAACTTGGACAATCTATGTCTAGGGAATAGCACCTTCAATACGCCGTTATGCCGCACAATGAGCCCGCCGAGCTCGTCTGTAGCTCCGGTCTCCAACGCTCTTTGAAGTCGTTTCTCGCCCACGTTTACTGGGATTATTCTACTCAAAAGTTCTTCTGTTATACCGGCTGGCCATAATTGCTCTAACGCATTCCTGACAAGCTGCCTATCGCCAGCTGTCCTCTTGGCCTCTAATCTGCCCATAACAACATCCCATCCGAACCTGTCTAAAACCCTGCCCAGTCTATCTTTTATCTCTTGGAAGAGGACGCCGCCTTCGTGCATAGCGCCTATTATTGGACCGTCGTCCTCTCTTTTGTTGATAGGCGGCTTAGTTTCTTTCTTTTTGGCCGTAGCCTTTGCAGCGTTTGGTTTAGCTTTTGCGCTCGCTTTTAAATCATCGATGATCCTCTGCGCATCTTCAGGGCCGGCCAGCGCTGGAGGCACGATGTTAGCGCTCCCTGCTTGCGGGTCAGAACCCTGGTCTACATTTATACCGGAGAACCTCGTTATAAATGCTAATACCTGATTGTATCTGTCTTCACCTATGCGCGCAGCATTAAGAATTCCTTCGAGTTCCCCCATAATATGAGGTAATCGATCGCGGCCGATCCTCTCAAAAAATCCCATGATCATTGTCATGCCAGCCTCATCAAACCCATAACGGTCGAATAAGCCGCGCAGTAAAAGCTGGGGGATCCTTACATTGAAACCTTGGAGGCGGGTGAGGAGAGTTCTCATATTAGCGCCCATATTACGATCAAACTCCCTTTCGCCTTCTTGATGCATTCTCTCTGTGTCGTTATACTGCCCCGCTATTGCTTCAGCTTGCTGCGTCATAGCATCCTGACATTCATTTAAAAGACGTTCATTTATCACTACGAGATGTACGGTATTAACGACTGCGGTAGCTATTTCAGGGTCCACCTTTTCTCCTTTAAGCAACTCTGCCAGACGATTGCGAAGCATGGCTTCGGCTTCATCCTTTGAAGTGGTCGAACCCTTGAATGCGTCTGCGCTGCATGAAAAAAGGCATGGAGCATAAACAGGAACGGGACTTCTAGCCATATCGGCCACAGAAACTCTGCCGGCGCTTCCAAGTTTTTCCCAAACACGCTTATGCTGTTTGACTTCTCCGACGAGCCAGTTCAGAAGTTTGCCTTTTTCTGCAACGCCTGCACCTCCCTGGACTTCGGCGATATATAGTTCACCACTCGGCCTTCGCCTGAGGATAAGATCTATCTCTCCTTCTTCTGTCACATTAAACTCTTGTACTTGGAAACCATTTCTCTCGAGGGCAAAAGCATGGACTAACTCGCGCGCAACTCCAATGAATGTCTGTATCCGCGTTCTGACATCTGTCCCGCCCAGGGTTAGGCGTGCGAATACGCGTTCGATGCCAGGTCTATTTGCGAAGAACTGAATTATATTTAATAAGAAATGCAGGAAGGCATTGGCAGCCAGGATGATGAGGTTCCGAACAGCGCCATATGTGGCGCCGTTCCTAATATTAGCTAGTATTCCTATTACAGTGTCTCTTGCGCCTTCGTCAATATTGGCCCTCTCAACCAATCTTCTTGCCACAAAACCATTTCTTCGTTGCGCTGTATCTAAATTACGGGCGCGGTCCTCTCTATTGGGAGGTGATAGGCCCGTAGGATATTCTACGTTACCGTTAATCGAAAGCTGCGGAGCTTGCGCATACACGACCATTCCTTTCGTTTCGACTTCCACTTGCAACGGTGCTTCGGCAATCGTTAATTCTCCGCCTATCACCGGTTTTCCTGCCTGGCGGTTAACCAAGGTTATAACATTTTGTTTTGCCCTTTCAGACTCTATGTCCTTACCAAGCTCGTCTTCTGTGGCATAAAATCGGGCCGTGATATCATCGGCGATATCGTCGAGATTAATATAGCCTGCTGCCAGGGCCCTTCTCCTATACTCGTCGAGATGGCCCCTTTCATGCCTTGCTATATCTTGAATAACGGGTAAATTTCCCCTGATCCTATTGTAGACGTCGGCGTCCATGTATATGTTGCCGCGACGGTGTCCGGCGTGAGCGATTATATCGGCCGCGGCCTCGGTTTCTACTTCGGTGTATAGCGCGCCGGTATACGGGTTTGCCATCGTCATCAATATCTCCCTAAAGCGCCCCATAAGATTCGGTATGGCATACATATTAAGACCTTCGTAGACGCCTACGCGGTGCGCTTGCGGGTCTATCAGTTCAGCTATTGCCTGATTGAGTGCTAAGTGTTCTACGGCGTTCAGGTTGGCTCCGCTTCGTCTTATTGCGGCGCCGTTTTCCTCGCCCGACCTTATGGACGACTGAACATCGAGTGAGTGGTAGACAGATTCTTTTTTGTCTATCTCCTTCGGCTGCTCGAGGAAGTTCATCTTGATCATCCCCGGCTCTTCTTCTACGGGATCGACGAAGACCCGGTATATCTTCTCGCCTATCTTATATTCCAGGTTAAAGCATTTTCTTCCTTGATAGGTAGCATTGTAATAACCTAAATATTCTATCTGGGCGCCCTTCGGCAGCTCGCCTTTATGCATGTCTCGCAATATCTTGTCTGCAGTTAATATCGTAAAGAATGCATTCCCTTCGAGCCGCGTCCTGGTAGTTACAAAGCTTGCCATGAGGCCTTTATAGCCTGCATCTTTTATATGTTCATACACAAAACGCTGCGCATCAACAGTCTGTTGGTCGTAGCCGAGTCTCTCCGTCCAATAAAGCATTTCTTCGTAGGTCGACTCCTCGCCCTTGGCCTGGCTTGCCAGATCTCTTTGATTTAATACACCCTTGCCTTCTCCTGTATCCTTTATGTGCCTGCCTTCATGCATTAAGACCAATGCCCAGCCGCGCAGTATATTATCGTTTGTTATATTCTTGAGGTGGTTTTTACCCATTATCACAAAACCGCCCTCTATGGCCATCGCCGGATAATCCACGTCCAGGATGATGATATGTTTTATAACATCCAATATGCTTGCCGCGCGTCTACCGTCGGTCGCCATTGCCAGGTTTATGGCGCTCTGGATAGTCGCCTTCTGCTGGTCGGTTGGCTGATCTCTTCTGAAATCTTCATATGAAATATTGGCGAGCTGCGGTATCTTACCTCTTAACACCCTGTATTCTGTCTCGGTTATGCTGGTTCTATCGGACTTGGACCCAACATATGCCGCTGTATCGAATTTCACTAGGGCGGCTGGTGGCTTGCTTGGTGCGGGGATCGGCCGAGTGCTCGGCTGGAAGACATTAGCATTTAAAGCCAGAAGCGCTAAGAATAATATTATCCCTCTTCTTTTTAGCTTCTGCCATCCAGTAAGGCTCCTTTTAGCGGCACGAACAATCTCTTCCCTTGAAGCGACCCTGACAAATACCTGTTTATTGTCTATCGTGAAACCGGATATAGGATTACCGCCTTGGGGATCAAATGAAAAACACATCCTCCGGCCGCCGTCTATAACAGTGCAGGATGCCTCGCCCCTAAAGAACGTCTCGGCTACCCTTACCGATATCTCCCATGCCCTTTGTCTGTCTGCTACGTATACATCATTTGCGGCATCGCAAAGATGGGTGAATACTGCCAATGAAAAATTATCTGCGAGCAGGTTATCGACCAATTTGTTGTTGTTCCCGACCAAAAGATTATAGTATGGGCACTCATAGCCTTCTGAATTCTTAAAATACGGGATTATCGAAACGTAGGAAATATTATTGGCCCTGAACAGATTACACAAGTTCTCCGTGTGAAATCCTCCGCTAATAAAGATGGCTGTCTTGCCGGCCCTTGCCTTATCGTCCGGGGGCCCTTTCCCTAATTTCATATTTTTCAAGAAAACTTCGTCCCGCTTGAAAGAATATTCATAAAATCTGGCCATAGATTCGCGATACTGGTCCAGTCGTTTCATGCCATCGTTAAGCATTGTCGATATCTTATATAGCGGGGCCTCTTTGTTAATAAACGAGATGTAATTATCCGCGCCAAACGATGCCTCGCTTCGCCTGTAGTACTCATAGTCCTTTTTGGTCAGCAATATATTGAATATGTTCGTCGTGATAACAAGGCTTTTGGAAAGGCGGTCGAGCTCTTTCTGTTTTTCGTTCTGATAAAGCGCCTCTTTTATTTTATTCTCCAGCTCCTCCATCTCGTCCATCAATTTCGACTTGTCGGCGGCTTCATATATGGAGATATAGACGATGTAGCTTTGCAGGGTGGGGAAGTCTTTCAGATCAAGGTTCGCCGATTTCGCCCCACTTAGCAGATACTGGTAAAAATCTTTCTGTGATATGACCTCCCTGGTGAATTCGACCGTCTTCACTACGAGTTCTTCCAGGGCTTTTTTCGAAAGTCTCTTCTGCAGCTTGTCGACCAACATATCCCGTTCGGCATTTGCCTTTCTGAAGTCTATCTGGCTTTCCTGTTCTATGGTCTGGTTTAAAAGGTAAATATTGCTGAATGATTTTACGTCTATCATCAAGCCTTTTGCCTTCTGCAAGAGATAGCCAAGATAGGCCTTGAAGTCTAGGCTATTTATCTTATATTGAGAATATTTCTGGTCGAACTCCAAGAGGTCGGCCGAATATATATGCGCCTTTAAGTTATCCAGGGTGTGGCTTATGGAATTTAAAGCCCTGTTTATCTCGTCCTTATTTTTAAGGGAGTCGCGGTAGATATCGAGATTTTCCAGGTACAGCTTGGTATCTTCCGTCCCCCAAAGCGTTACCTTGCCAGGATTATTTACGGCGAAGTATTCTGCGCCGTTTATCATCCCTTCTTTTAAAAAGTAATCTGAGACCCTCTGGCGCACTGACCTATCGTCGATATCGGTAAATATCGACAGGTCGTAAGATTTTGCTCCGCCCTCGAGATCGATGGTGCTGATCCCGTGCTCTTTATTGAGATATTCTATTATCTCGGCGATCTTATTCTGCGCGTAGTAATTGCAGTGGGCGTCCTGGATATGTATTATTATTTTGTCGGAATTAGCATTATATCTATCTTTTATCTGTCCGAGATATTGAGGCAGGGCGAATGTCTCTGGGTTTAATTCTTTTAAATGACCTGAGCTGCCAGGCCTGTTTGAGCCGACGCTCGAAGGCTCTAAAGGCGTTGTGGCAGCCCAGGCTTTGCCCAAAACAATATCGCTTCCTATCGTAGTAAATAAAAAGGACCACAAAGTGATAATCGCTATCACCTTAAGTGGTCCTTTTCTGAATAATGTATGGCTATTAGTTCGAGCGTCTACCATAACTATTTAGCCTATCCTTATTCTTTTTAAATCTTTAAAATAAAAAGTGAAAAAATAATCATCCAAATCTTGGGCAAATTTAGATGATAACCCACTTTTTTTGTTCAACCTAATCTTATAATTAAGTTTACCTTATAATTTGAATATTGGCAAATCGATATATCAAACTTTTTTATTGCTTAACTTATTGATTATTCTCATAGATAATTATAATTAGTATATGGAAATTTGAAGCAAATTTTGATTAAAGCCGCGAGCTCTCTACTTCTTCCCGCTCAGCAGCTTTTATGGAGATGGTGGTGGCCTGATCGCTAGGTTCTTCCCAGTAATCTATTCGCACTTCTATATCATTGCGTAGTTTTGTATGGTGGCATACTATGCGCGCTGCAATATTTATCAGATCCTTATCTATGCTGCCCCTTAAAATGGAAAATGGGCCCTGATGATCTTTCAATTTAAATATTATGTCTTTGGGCTTGGTCATGGACTGCAATAGCTTGTTCTCTGCCTCGTCCCTGCCGATTATAAGCTTGGCATTTTTTGATAGCCTAAAATGCCTGCCCAGTTTTATAAGCCTCAAATTCTCTATATCCAGCGAATTATGGACCATAAGGTCTTTCACCCTCTTGGCAAACCCGGGGTCTGTGAGAAGGCATCCGCCTGCAGGACACGGATAATCGTTTATTCCAAATTCTCTGGCAAGGGCGATCTGCGGCTTTCTGCTTCTCCCCGATATCTCCAATAGCTTACTTCTGTCAACAATGCCTTCTTTCTCCGGCATCGTCGGTTCGAATAATTTTGCGGATAGTGGCCTTAAGATAAGTCCTTTTAAGCCTGCTTCTTTTTCTATAAGAAACATGGAGTCTCTTCTCTGAGACATCGGGCGTTCGCCCAGCACCTCGCCTGTTATCAAAAATGACGCGCCCACTTGAGCCATGTGATCCTTGGCTTTTTTCAATATGAATATCCTGCAATCTATGCAAGGGTTCATATTGGACCCGTAGCCGTGTTTTGGATTTCTGATTATATCTATATATTCCTCTGTGATGTTAAAGATCTTGAGCGGGACATTGAGCGTGTTAGCGGCCTGTGTTGCGGCGTGCATGCAACCTTTCCTCGTGCACGTGCAAAATATCGTAAGGAAGTTTATCGCCTCAATCTCGATACCCTGCTCCAACATAAGCTTGATGGCTAGTATGCTGTCTAAGCCTCCCGAAAGTAGCGCCAGCGCCTTTTTATTCATATATTCATCCTGGATAAATTACAAATCATAAATCACAATTTACAAACAAACTACAAATTCCGATGACCAAATTAAAAAACAGGGGTTGTAATTTGTTAATTGTAAATTATTTGTAATTCGTTTCTTGGGATTTGTAATTTTAAACTCCCTCTTTCTTCAGTTTTTCCAGCCATTCCTTGATCTTCTTTTCATAGCCCATCTCCGTCGGGATATAGTATGTTTTGTCGGAAGGTTTGTATTCCTGCTTCACGTAATGGTTTTTGTAATCATGCGCGTATTTGTATCCTTCGCCGTGGCCGAACGCTTCCGAGTCCAGGTTCGCGTCCTTGAGGTGGTTTGGCACCTCTAATGTCTTCTCGGCCTCCACATCCTTCAGGGCTGCCTCTATGCCTAAATAGCTGGCGTTCGATTTTGGCGCGCATGCCACATAGACTGCCGCCTGCGCCAGAGGTATCCTCGCCTCGGGCATCCCGACGAACTCAGCGACCTGGAAGGCGGCGTTTGCCACGACGAGCGCCTGAGGGTCAGCGTTACCGACATCCTCGGCCGCGCAGATGACTATCCTGCGCGCGATGAATCGCGGGTCCTCGCCGGCATATATCATCTTGGCAAGCCAATATAAGACCGCATCCGGATCAGAGCCGCGCATCGATTTTATGAACGCGGAGATAGTATCGTAATGGCCGTCTTCGTTCTTGTCATATAACACCGCCTTTTTCTGGATGGACTCCTCTGCTACCTTCATCGTGAAATGTATCTTTTTATCTTTGCCTGCGGGCGTGGTCAGGACTCCTACCTCGAGGGCCGACAGGGCTCTCCTGGCATCGCCCTCCGATACCTTTGCCAAATGTTCAAGCGCATCGCTGTCCATATTCACGGGTATATTGCCGAGGCCGTATTCTTTGTCACTTAGGGCGCCCTTTAATACCGCGACCACATCCTGGTCGGATAATCTCTTGAATTCGAATACCTGGGAGCGCGAAAGAAGCGCGGCGTTGACATAGAAGAAAGGATTGTGCGTCGTGGTGCCGATGAGTATGGGGTTACCGGCCTCTACGTCAGGCATCAATACGTCCTGCTGGGCCTTATTGAAACGGTGGATCTCGTCTATTAAAAGTATCGTGCGTTTTCCGTCTAGCGACTCGCGCTTCTTTGCCTGATCGATGATGCGGCGTATGTCCGCGACGTTATTAGAGGCTGCATTTATCCTCTCAAAATATGATCTGGTCTTATCGCTTATTATAAGGGCGAGCGTGGTCTTGCCGCAGCCCGGAGGGCCATACAGTATAACGGATGATGTCTTGTCGGATTCTATCAGCCGACGGAGAAGCTTATCTTTGCCAAGAATATGCTCTTGCCCGATAAAATCATCGAGCGTTTTCGGCCTCACCCTGACCGCGAGGGGCTCATTTTCTTTAAGCCCGGTTTTCTCTTTAGCGAATAGGTCCATAGAATTAAGATGCGTCCTTCACCGCGCGCACGGCCAAAAAAAATCCCCGCCTGTGCCGTGTAAGATTGAATTATCTTGATCCTGTTATGTACAGGTGGGTGCCCTCGAACAAACGCCAAAAGCGCCTGTAAAGTTAGGCTCCCTTTTCAATTGCTAATGGCTCAAGATTCTTCACCCGAATCACGCGCACTGCAGGGATTTTATTCTCTACTATAAAAGTATAGCACAAGAATCCCGTTAAGGCAAATCCTGGACGATGCTTACCTGAGCTTTGCGCCTAATTTTTCTCCGAGTTCGCGAAGAACCTTGGCGTGAACATCCAAAACGTCTTTATCTTCGAAGGTCTTTTTCAAATCCTGGTATTCTAGTCTATAGGTAAGCCCTACTTTCCCTTCGGGGATCTGGCGGCCCGCGTATCTATCAATTAATTTGATATCCTTCAGTATGGCGCCGGCAGCGTTCTTGATCGACGAGATTAGGTCTAAATGCGGAACCTCTTTTCCTACGATGACGGATATGTCTCTGAATACGGACGGATATTTCGGCATCTCGCTGAATTCCTTTTTCTCAGGTACATGCCTCAAGATCAAGTCCACGCAGATCTCGCAGAAATAGACCGGCTCTTTTATGTCGAAGGCGCCTAAGGTCCTCTTGTTCAGCTCGCCGAGCGTCCCAACATTTTCACCGTCTATCTCTACCGACGCGCAGGCGCCTGTAGAAAAGATGTGCGCCTTGGCGTGTTTGAACGAGGTCTTCTCTATGCCGAGCTCCAGGAACAATTCCTCGACGATACCCTTCAGATCGAAGAAGCTTGCCGGCCTTGAGCCGGTAAGCCAGTTGGAATATGCCTGGCCGGCTATGGCTATGGAAAGATATTCCTTTTCCTTAAAATCGTCGCCGAGCCCTTTAAGATATACCTTGCCTAACTCAAACAATTTCAGGTCTTTTGTTTTCCTGTTTATGTTCCACAATATGGAGTTCAATATCCCGATGACGAGGGTCGGCCTCATCGCTTCTTGTTCGCTGCTCAAAGGGTTCTGTATCTCTACGATGCCTTCCTCCGAAATGCCTGCTATCTGCAATAAGCGCCGGCTTAAGAGGCTATATGTGATCACCTCGTCCAGCCCAAGGCCAGTCAGGCCCGTCCGGATCTTCTTTTCTATAAGCATATCATACGGCATCCTCGCAGGCTGTTCCACTATGTCCGGTATGGTGTTCGGTATCATATCATAACCGTATATCCTCAAGACCTCTTCGATCAGGTCTATCTCGTAATTCAGGTCGTATCGGAAACCCGGTATTTCGAATGTGGCGCTGTCCTTGGAAGATGTTTTGGCCTGAAGCCCGAGCGAGGCCAATATCTTTTTAACTTTGGAAGGCGCTATCTTTACTCCGGCTATTTTGTCCAGGTTTGAATATTTTAAAGATACCGTTTTCTTCGATACGGGCCTATCTCCTATGTCGCTAAACCCTTCTATGCTACCGCCGGCGGTTTCAGATATAATGCTCGATGCCCTGTCCGACGCATAAACGATGTTCGCCAGGTCTACCTTTCTTTCGAATCTATAGCTAGACTCTGTAGAGACGCCGAGCTTGCGCGAAGTCCGTCTGATAGAAATAGGATCAAAATAGGCGGCCTCCAATAATATGTTTTTGGTAGAGGCGGTTACTTCTGTGTTCAAGCCGCCCATTACTCCTGCTATCGCTATCGGCCTTGCGCTATCGGCTATGACGAGAACAGAATCGTCCAGGGGCCTCTCGACCCCATCTATTGTGACTATCTTCTCTCCCTTTCTCGCCCGGCGCACGACGATCGAGGGGCCTTCTATCTTATCCAAATCAAATGCGTGCATCGGCTCGCCGGTCTCGAAGAGACAGAAATTGGTGATATCGACTATATTATTTACAGGGCGTAGGTCCATCGCCTCTAATCGCACCTTGAGTTTGGCGGGAGATTCTCCGACCCTTACACCTCTTATGATCCTCGCCGTATATCTGGGGCAGAGCTTTTTGTCTTCGATCTTTATCGAAACGGCGCCTTTGCCCTTTTCGGACGACGAACGTGGGACGCCGGAAGACGGAACCTTGAATTTCTTGCCGGTGATCGCCGCTATTTCCCGCGCAACTCCGACCATAGACAACCAGTCAGGCCTGTTGGCGGTAACCTCCAGCTCGAGCACATAGTCGTCCGAAAGCTTCTGGATAGACTCCATCGGAAGGCCTGCCATCGTGAGCATCTTGCCGAGTTCCTCCGGCGGTATATTCAAATCGATATAATCTTTTAACCAATTGTACGAGATCTTCATGTCAGAATTGCCTCAAGAACCGGATATCGTTTTCAAAAAATAATCTTATGTCGTTTATGCCATACTTCAGCATGGCTATTCTCTCGACGCCCATGCCGAATGCGAATCCGGTGACCTTTCCCGGGTCATACCCCACATTCTTGAAGACTTTCGGGTTGACCATGCCGGCGCCCAATATCTCAAGCCAGCCCTTACCGCCGCAGACGCTGCACCTTTTCGCGGAGGTCCTCTCGGGCTCGCCGCCGCAGATTATGCATGATATATCAACCTCTGCGCTTGGTTCAGTGAAAGGGAAGAAGCTCGGTCGGAATCGCATCTTCGTATTCTTGCCAAACATCTGTTTGGCGAATATGGCCAATATACCCTTCAGATCTGAAAACCTGATATTGTCTCCTACGACCAGCCCCTCCACCTGGTGGAACATGAATGAATGCGAGGCGTCTGTGGCGTCTGGCCTGAATACCTTGCCTGGGACGATGATAGAGAAAGGCGGTTTATTAGCCTCCATGAATCGCGCCTGCACGGGCGAGGTGTGGCTTCTTAAAAGATGCCTCGCGTTTGCTGATTTAATATAGAACGTGTCAAAGGCGTCGCGAGAAGGGTGTTCGAGCGGTATGTTCAAGGCTTCGAAATTATAGTGCTCTGTCTCTATCTCCGGACCTTCTACGACCCTAAAACCCAGGGAGACAAATATGTTGTATATTTCATCAAACGTCTTCGTGATCGGATGCATCTTGCCGATCCTCCCGGAAATACCCGGAAGCGTTATATCTATCCTGTCTTTCGTTTCCGCGCCGGATTCGGATGCGACTTTAAGTTTCTCGTCAAGCGTTTTACTAACGGTGTCTTTTACCACGTTGATGAGCCTGCCCACTTCAGGCCTGTCGGCTGCCGGCACTTCTGCCATTTTTTTGAAGAGCTCTGTCAGCGTCCCTTTTCTGCCGAGATATTTTACCCTGAGCGCCTCCAGAGCGTCTCTGTTGTTTTTGGAGGCCTCTATCTCTTTAAGCGCTTCCGTCTCTATATCTTTTAATTTCTCTTTCATTGTCTGCCCGCATATTCGTAGAAAATGGCCAGGCCCTTAAATCCGTCCCGGCCAGATGCCCCCACACTACGCCTTGACCATCTCGACAAGCTTGCCGAAGGCCTTTTTGTCAGAGACCGCTAACTCAGATAAAACTTTTCTGTCCAGCAACACCTTGGCTTTTTTCAAACCTTGGATGAATCTTGAATAAGATATGCTGTGCTCCCTGCAAGCCGCATTGATCCTGACTATCCAAAGCCTGCGGAATGTTCGCTTTTTCGCCTTTCGGTCTCTGTAGCTATACATCATGCCCTTCGCAACCGACTCTTTCGCCCGACGATAGAAACGATGTCTCCCGCCCCATTGGCCTTCGGCTGCTTTCAATACCCTTTTTCTGTGCCTTTTAGTGGCAACAGCGTGTTTGACTCTTGACATTTTCCCCTCCTGGTGATGACTGTGTTAGGGTCGCATTCCAAGGATTAACATTTACCCCTGACCATTGACCCTATTTATTACGCCCCGTACGGCAATATCTTCTTTATGCTCTTAAGTTCGCCCTTTGCTACATACCCCGGCTTACCTAAGAATCTTCTCCGTTTGGAGCGCTTCAGGGTAAGCAAGTGGCTTCTGCCTGCCCTGAAATGCTTAGCCTTGCCGGATTTGGTCATCCTTATACGCTTTTTAACGCTTCTATTGGTCTTTAATTTTGGCATGGTCCATCCTTTTATATAGTTAGATTAGAATAAGATCCCCGGGACGCAGCATCAAGTATCGATCGCATGCCTTGCCCTGTGTCCTACGGCCTTATCCCTATTTTTAATTCTATTTCGACCTGATCACCATTGTAATGATACGGCCTTCTAATCTGGGCGACTCTTCGATCTCGCCTATAGACGATATATCGCTCGAGAGCCTGTCTAAAATCTTTCTGCCCAGATCCATGTGGGCCATCTCCCTTCCCTTAAACATCATGGTGACCTTAACCTTGTCGCCCCTTTTTAAGAATTCTTCGAGGTTTTTCAGCTTGAACTGATAGTCGTGCTCTCCGATCTTCGGACTTAATCTCACTTCTTTTATGTGTATTACTCTCTGCTTCTTGCGCGCCTCTTTTTCTCTCTTCTCCTGTTCGTATTTATACTTCGCATAATCCATGATCCTGCAAACAGGCGGTGTCGCGGTCGGCGCAACCTCCACCAGATCGAGCCCCGCTTCCTCCGCTAATTTTAAAGCCTCCTGGGTGGTCAATACCCCAAGCTGTTCACCTTCTTCGCCGACAACCCTTACCTCTTTGACCCTGATCCTTGTATTTATCCTCAGCTCTTTCTTTGTTGTGATACTCGATCACCTCACTTTCTCTCTTATTTCTTTTTTTATCATTTGAACAAAATCGGCCAATTTCACCTCACCCATATCTCCCTGGGATTTTGACCGTATGGAAAGGGACCCTTTGGCGGCCTCCTTTTCTCCGACGATAATCATATAAGGAACCTTTTCGACCTCTGCGTCTCTCACCTTCTTTTGCAGCCTCTCGTTTCTCGCGTCAAGCTCCACCCTGATCTCTTCATCTATTAACGATTTCTCCACCTTTTCGGCATAAGAGATGGCCTTTTCAGAAACCGGTATTATAACACATTGGGTGGGCGCAAGCCACAAAGGCATCGCTCCGGCAAAGTGTTCTATTAAGGCGCCCGTGAAGCGTTCCAGCGAGCCCAATATCACCCTGTGCAGCATTATCGGGCGATACTCTTTTCCGTCCTGGCCTATGTATGTTAGATCGAACCTCTCCGGCAGCGTGAAATCACATTGTATCGTAGCGCATTGCCATTCTCTTTTGAGTGCGTCTTTTAATTTTATGTCTATCTTCGGGCCATAGAAGGCGCCCTCGCCCTCGTTTATGGTGTAATCGAGATACTTCTTCCTTAGCGCATTGACCAGCGCCATCTGCGCGGCTTCCCAGTCCGCATCCGTGCCTATCGATTTTACCGGCCGCGTAGAGATCTCG